>Ga0208223_1000236_pt1 | contig 14476 bp, 6 predicted proteins | sample LakMenE07Oct09ns_FD_150678 | JGI IMG/M metagenome (GOLD analysis project Ga0208223, IMG submission 150678) | Freshwater microbial communities from Lake Mendota, WI - 07OCT2009 deep hole epilimnion ns (SPAdes) | ecosystem: Environmental > Aquatic > Freshwater > Lake > Epilimnion/Euphotic zone ...
ACCGCTGGCGGTGACATTAGTCAAGACCGATTCGGTTTCACCATTCACTAAGCCGGTCGCGGTAAAGCCGGTAACGCTTTGGCTTAAGCCACTGTAGACCTTAGTCAAATCACTGTTAGCAGTCACGATAGCATCAGCTTTTATTACACTAACCACAGAACCAACTTGACTCAAGGCTTTGTAGTTATTGACATCCCCACCAGAACTACTGGTTCCCAAACTTAACCCCGTCAACGAGTTAAGCGCAACACCCTGATTATTAGCGACATTTTTATTGATTAAGTTACTGCTATCCCCTAGACCAGTAACTGTAAAACTTTCTGTACCGACACCTTTTGCGGTCAAATACTGCCCCGCGAAACTGGTGCCACCATCATAAACACGATTACCGATTAAGCTTAAATCTGCTTGAGTGACGATAACGCTAGAATTAACCTTACTCAACACATTATAGTTGCTTGAAATCCCACCATTACTACTGGTTCCCAGCGCCAACCCATCAACCGAATTCATCAACTGGTTTTGATTTGCGGCAACATCTTTGCTGGTTAAATTACCGGCCAAGCCTGTACCAGTCACTGTAAAGCTTTCGCCTTTAACACCCGTTGCGGTTAAATACTGCCCTGCAAAGCTGGTGGTACCATCATAAACACGCGAACCCGATAGTGTTAAATTGGCTTTATCAACCGTTAACTTACCGGTTGCACTAGTGCCTTTAAAATTAGAAGTCGCTGTCGCTACCAAATCAGTACCAAAATTGTACAAACCAGCATTCAAATAACCGCCCGTCGCATTGACTGCACCGGTTGTATCAACAGTGATATTAAAGTCGTAACTGGTATTAGTGGTGTCAGTAACTCGCCAAGCACCTGGACTCGGGCTAGTAACAGTCAACATGGTCTCATTATTACCACTACAGTTAGCACTACCGCTTAAGCAATAGCTGGCAACACTAATGGTTTGTGCTGTTTTAGCGGCATCGGTCGCTAACAGATCACCATAAGTTTTAGTCGCATCGCCCACTTTAATTAACAAATTATCCGCTGCCACCACCGTAGCAGCACCTTTGACAACTGTTAATGCGTAGTTGTTATTGGTGGTCGCTAACGCGGAAGCGTTGACGTCGTATTTATTGGTATAAGTACCAACTGTCGGCAATGGGGTAGTGGTACCAGTGTAAGTACGATCGGCAAACTGTAGAGCGCCATTGGTGAAATAGCTGCTCGCTGAGTCATTAATCGCCACCCCATTGACAGTTTTTCCAGTTAAAAAACCCGTGTAGGTAAAGGTATCACCCGCCGCTGTATATTGATTAGGATTGACGGTGACAAAACCGCTGGCATCATTAACAGTGACTGTTAACGGTGCAGGGGTAATTTGCAAGGTGGGTGTAGCACTAGCAATATCAAAAGTTGTATTCAGTGTGGTTGGAATTGCCCAAGTGTAATCGTAATAAGGACTCGCACTCGCTATCACATTCTCACCGGCTACACGACCCACCAACGTAAAGCTACTTAACACTTCCGAGGCAGCCAAGCTAAAGCTATTAGCGCCATACACCGAGGTTAAAATGCTCGGTTTACCGGCGTTGGTATAAGCGGTTTGTGCCGCCAGACGCAACGCACCTATTGTCGGATCGTCAGTACCATAAACCTTAGTGACATTCACGGTTGGCAAGGTCAACACAAAGGTCGGCGTAATATTTTCACGGAACATCACTTGTGAAACCGTGTTGACATTACTACCCACCAAACTAGTACCGTAAACCGTGTTTAGCTTGGTATTGAGCGGATTGCTGGTGGAGCTAAAGTAGAGATTAGTAAACGCATTATCCAGATTGCTCAACAAGCCCGATGCAGCCGAGCTACCGGTATAAATTCGGGTATTACCAGTACTGTTTTGAGTGATGGTGTTGCCTGCAACCGTCAACACTTGGCCGCCGTTATCGCTGGCTTTATCAAGTCCAGTATTGGCCGCAAACGCATTGCCCGCGCCGATGACCACGTTACCGGAACCATTGTTAATTACTTTCGGAGCAGTCACATCCCCCACACCATCGGTAATCACCAACACACCTTGGTTATTGTTTTGGGTAATCAGTAAATTAGTGGCGTCAATCTCACCGACTTTAGCGACGCCGCCAATACCAGCCGTCAATTCAACCGCACCGGCTGTCGCTGCTTGAGTAATCGCTGCAGCGGTTCCTGTGCCATCAGCGACAATATCGCCATTAACGGCTTGAATAGTGGTTTTTTTACCGTTGACTGAGTTGTTATTAACTTGCCCACCGCTACCTAACAGCACAGCAGCGCCACCATCACTGGCTGAACCAACGACATTAATCGTCCCACTAGCAGTAACATTACCGTTAATCACCACACCATCAACACCAGTTGCAGTACCGGTTAATGTTAGATCGCCAGCCGCAGTTAAAGCCCCATTGCTATTGACTTGAATTGCTGAATCAATCGCATTACCTGTGACATTAATCGCGCCACCGGAAGCAACATTAGCATTCACCGCCACACCGCCAATACCGGTTGAAGTACCCATTAAGGTGACATCACTACCTGCTGTGATACCGGCATCAACCTTGACCGCTTCATCGCTGGCAGAACTGGCATTCAAAGCAGTTAACAACACCGAGCCAAGCGCTGTAATACCCACTTGGTTATAACCTGCGGCATTGGTAGAAACCTGTGGCGTTAGGTTAAGGCTGCCGACGGTAATAGAACCGGCATCCGACAACACATCAACTTTACCGGTCGTGGTTTTAGCCGAAACAGTGACTGAATCTGCTTCATCAATAAAAATATCACCAGTAGCACTTAAGCCTAATTGACTGACTGTAGTTTTGATTCGGTTAGCCGCACTACCCAAGGCCAATGGCGTGGTTAAAACCGCATTGCCAGCATAAATCCGCCCAGCGGTTTGTAAAATCGTCCCAGTAGCGGCTTCGATAAACGCTGCTTGAGTGGTTTTAATATCGGTTGCTAGATTGACATTAACCGCCGCTTTTAAATTGATCTCCCCGCCCGTCGCGGTGGTATCAATCGCTTTATTCACGGTCAAATCACCGGTCGTCGCGGTTAATTTCACACCGCCATAATTACTCGCTATACCGCCAGTGCCGCTGCTAATCGGCGTTGAAATGATGCCGCCGCGCGTCAACGGTGTGGTCGCTGCATATAAAATCCCTGCGGTGCCATCAAAAGTAACGTTGTTAACTTGATTATTGGTAAAGTCGCCGCCAACCACTAGGCCATTTTTACCTTTAACGCTGAAAATACCGGTTGGGGTAATACCACTCGCTAAAGCCCCCGTCATCACAGGATTATCTTGCAAACTACCGGCGATGGCGGTGACATCGGTTTGTAGATCGACACCGCCACCTGCAAGCAACATTAAGTTGCGAGTTTGGCCGACTGTATTGTTAATCGTGTTGTAAGTGCCATTGCTATTTTTATTGGTAATCGTGCCGCCAGCCATCAGGGTAGCCAACTTGTTATTGCCTCCCAATAACACATCAGTGTTCAATTTAAAGTCGCGCGCAGCACCGATAGTCACATTACCTGACGAAGTCAATACACCAGTCGCATCCACCACCACATCACGGAAACCCAGAGCAACCAAGTTACCGGTACCGGCAATTAGCTTAATGGCACCCGGCATTACCGATTTAGTATTTGAAAAATCGTTGGTAGTAGCGTTACTAAAAATACTCAAATCAGCGGCATCAGCAATTTGATAACCTGGCCCTGCAAGCGCATGTTTTGGACCACTAAATAGGCGTAAATCACCGCCAGTGGTTGAGAGTGTGGCTGTCCCCCAACTGGTTTACCGGAGGTGGATTTACCAACATAGAGTTTATTAGCAATGGTAGGGGCTGCTTGAGTACCAGTACCACTATTGGTGTAGAACTGGCCTGATAAATTCAGGGTATTAGTGTTACCGAGACCACTAACAGGATTACCGTAATAATTAGCTGAAACACTAGCATCAACCGGCGTATCAGTGCTTAGCTTGGTAGAAGAAGCAGCTAATGTACTGCCAGCCACCGGCGTATAAGACGCCGCTGTCGATAAACCTAATGAGGTGTAATTGGCTACCCCTGTGCTACTGCCGGTTGAGTAACTTGAAATAATAAAAAGCGGTTGCTGACCATTATTACCTCCGGTAGCCGCAATATTACCCGCCGGAAGACTGTAACTGCTTTTGTAATAAACCGTGGTGCCAACAGAGAGTGGGGTACCAGGCGCATAAGCAACACCACTAGCATTATAAATAGTGTTAGTCACGCCGCTTGGAACCGTCCAGCCGCCTTGAGTCACGGTTGCGATAACGCGAAAAGGGGTACCCGATGATGTGACTTTATCTAAAGTCGTTGGCACAACAGCACCACTGGCCATCATAAAAATCGTGCCTTTAGCGATAACATCATTCACCGCGTAGGCTGTACCATTAGGCTTGTAATAGGTGTTTGCAGTGGCGACTGTGAAGTTAGCGCTATCCGCCACCACCACTTGGCGAAAAACTGGTGCAAGGATGGTTGGTTGCGCGGTATTGACCACGATAGTGCCTAAACCATCACCACCGACATTACCAACCGTTGCATCATTCGAGGTGAGTGCACTTTGTGAGAACACCGTATTGAGGTTTTCTGAAACCAATGTGTTGCTGATATCCGTATCAACTATCGTTTGTCCATACGCGGCATCTGCGCGTAAAGTCAGCCCCGCCGTCCCAGTAAAATTGACGTTATTGGTTAATGTAATTTCACCACGCGCATTAATTTCAGTATTGCCCGCACCACTTAAAGTAGACACGGATACATTGTTTGCCTCGTTCACCACAATCGTTTTGCCGGCAATTCGACTAGCCACACCTAGCGTGTCTACATCGAAATTCACCGCCGAATTGCCACCAGCATTCACCGAACCTGCGGTTGCTTTAGCGACATGGCTTCCCATACGAACACTGCCATTGCCGGCATCCAATGTCAGCCCACTACCAGCTTGACCAAGATCTAAATCATTATGAATGCTAATCGAACCTGTAGAGGCTGCGCGTTGCGAAATATTGATACTATTACCTGTTGAACCAGTACGAATTCTTAATACATCATTGGGCACTTCCATTTGAATATCGGTGTTATCAAAACCTGAGATAGTCAAATATGAATATGAAGCCAACCCAGCACTTCCTGGCAAATAAGCACCTGTAGCGCCAGCAGTGTAGTCATATTTGGTATAACCTAACTTCACCCCACTAAAATCGGCAGGTGTTGCACCATTAACCAAGGTCATCCCTGAATCAAAACCATAATAGCCACTCGCCCATCCATAGGCACCATTCGGTGTTAAAGCGCTATCGCGCAAAACAATACCCGGTTTAAAGGTCATTGCACCCGCATTGGTTCCGGCACTAATACCGGTTGTTGGATTATAAGAACCTGCTTTGATGTACATATAATAAGGGGTTGGCCACCAACTGCCTTGACCTGAATTAATATCGCTATTAATTGCAACATTATTGGCGGTGATATCAACAAGTTCGTAGTTAAGTGAATTTTTATTAATATCAGTCAGCGCACTATTGGTTGGCAAAGTGAGATTGTTAAATCCATGCAAGCTAAGGAAACGCATACCACCTGGGCGAACACCTGTTGATTTACCATCTGTAGAATAAACTCCGGTGTACTTGGTAGGATTACTTGGATCCACATAAGGACTAATACTTGCAGGAGCAAAATCGGTACGCGTTTTACCGTCAGTGGTAGACAAACCCGATACAAAATCAAATTGACTGCTTTGAATTGCTAACGTTGATGGCAGGGTAATCGTACCAAGGTTATTGGTGTCACTACCTAACCCCATGCCTCCTTTAGTTGCTGAATTGGATTTATTCACACCACCGATGTTAGTAAAACCTGCTGACCAAAGTTTTAAGCCATAGGCATTGAGCGTTTTACCAGCCAAACCCGAGCCATCAATATTACGGGAGATAACTTGATAACTACCTGCGCCCGTAATCTCCGTGATACTAGTTGGCAATATCACATCTTGAAAACCCACCAGATATATACCTGTGACACCACTTGGGCTAGCGGCACCGGTAGCTTGGTAAGGTTTTAACACATCGGCTAAATCAACACGCGCACCGGTGTTGTAAGGGCTAGTTCCTATACGGTTAGTGGCATCTACACCTGATCGAAAATCAAAACTGGTCGCACTCAGCGAAGTAACACTCGGAGAAACTTTTACTAGACCATCCAAGTTATACCAACCGGTTGCAGTATAAGAGCCTTTTATTGTGGTCCCTGGATCAAACGAAGCCGCATCAAGCTGCATACCGCCACTGGCTTTGATATTGGCATTGACATTAATATTCTGGGCAAATACTTGGAAATTACTAGCCGTCGTCGGACTATCTAAAGTCACCGTATCAAAACCACCCAGATAGACATAGTTATTGGGATTGTTATTGGTCCAGTTAATATAGCTGCTTAATAGGTTGGAACGTATACCTGTGGATACATTACTGGCATCGTAAGCCAAACCTGAACGCAAATCTAAATTACCCGCGTAACTAATTGAAGCGGTTGGCGCAAAAGTCAATTGACCTAAATTAGTTTTATAGCCTTCATCACCACCAAGATAAGCACCTTTTATTGTCGCTGTTGCGGCTTGAGCAAACCCAGCAGTACGTAAATACACATGCCCTGAAGAGCTTATATTGGCGCCCACCGCAATATCTTTTGCCTGCCAATCAATCTCGCCACCAACAACCGCTTTCGTGGTCGTGATTTTATCGAAACCGTAGAGTCGAACAGCCCCATTGCCTGAAGATGCCCAAGTAATATTGGCATCATCCAAAGTCGAACGCTTACCGGTGGTTAAATCAGTAATTCCTGAGCGCAAATCAAAAGTTGAGCCTGCGCCATATTTCAACATGGTGCTACCAGTGATCGTTAATTGGCCTGATTGCTGTTGCCAACCACTATCGTTTTGGGTGCCATTGCTATCATTAAATGAACTCGCCCAAAGCTGCATCCAAGAATAACTAGTTAAGGCCGCATTATTAAGCAAAATATTCTTAGCTCTAATATCGATGGTTCCGGCGGTAAGAGACTTACTTAACTTAACCGTATCAAATCCATATAAGTAAAAATCATTCGCCGAATTCTGCACCACACTGGCATTTAAAATGTTGATTGAGTCGTCAAAACTAGAGCGAGCAAAATTACCCGTGGTACTTAAGCCAGTATAAATATAAAGACCAGTAGCAAAATCTAACTTGCCATTCACGCCAAACAGAACTTGGCCTTGCCCTGTAGCCCATGTACCATTGGCCGCTTTGATATTCAAACCGGAACCAGTCGATTGAACTAGGTTATTAATCGTGACATTGCCACCGATACCAGCTGTCAAAGTAATCGTATTATTAGTTGATATATCGGCATTGGTGGTGATATGCCGAGCCGCACTAAAATTCAAACCAATATTAGCCGCATTACTATTACTGATAGCACCATTGACAGCAATATCGCGTCCAGCATTCAAGGTCAGCGTTGAACCTGTCGTCACCAAATTGCTATAAGTGGCACCATTAAATGCAATCGGATCCACCAAAGTAATGTCGCCACTACCGCCTGTGCCAGTACTAGTGTTGATGGTGACATTGCTAGTGTTCATCGCGTTTAGTAAGGTGGTGATATTAATGTTCGATGGCGCCGTACCACCACCCAGCGTCGTACCGGTAAAAGTCATACCGCCAGAATCTACCGCATTGCTGATGGTAATATCGTTAGGATCGATTAACCATTCGCCCGCATTGATTTTGACATTATCAGTTTTTAAATAATCACCCGAGGTTTCGATAAAGCCTTGTTTAGCCTCCAAGCGAGCTCCGCTAACATCGGTTGCTTTAGCCAATTTAGCCGTTACAGGATCACGACCAATGATGATGTTGCCACCTTTGTTAACCTCATCAGTACTATTGGCGGTGATGCTGCCATCAACTTTAATCACACCTTGGTCAGCCAAAATGCTCACATCACCGGCTTGTTGACCACTGGTATCAATTTGACCTGATTGTTTAACCGAGGCAACCGCATCATTTAACGCCGCTGCTTGCACATAGACCTGCCCACCTTCAGTAACAATCAGCCCATTTTTAGTGTTCTCTACCGCCGCATTCAAATGGCCCGCATTTAGCTCCATTTTAATTTTGCCGCTGCTGGTCATCGGCACACTAATCGTTTGCGCCGCACCTAAAGCCACTGAGCCATTTTGGGCGATGATTTTGCCATCGTTAGTAACCTGTGACCCCAACAACGCCACATAACCGCCGTCCTTAGCTTGAATCGTGCCGTGGTTAATAATTTGCGCTTGGCTACCGTTACTACTGTAGCGGTTAATACCGGCCATAAAGTCGGCGTCGCTGGTATCTAAAGTCGATGCGGTAAAACTGGAAGCAGAAGCACTACCGTCTTGACCAAACACAATGCCGTTGGCGTTCACCAAAACCACTTGGCCATTAGCCTCGATTTTGCCGAAAATTTCGCTGGGTTTATTAGTAACGACCCGATTCAATAAAGCGGCTGCTTCATTAGGGTTGGATAATGTGAACTTTGGCATCTGCGCCAACATCAAAACTTTGCCAGTTGATCACCGCTCGCTGGCTAGTTTGATTAATATCCATTTGTGCGCCACTTTGCGAGATACTCGCAGCGCCTTGAGCAACTTGACCACCCGTTGGTAAAGCATCAGCAACCGGTGTTGCCCATGCCGTCGAAACCAATAATCCCCCACTACTCAGCAAACCCAAGATTCGAATCAATTGAACCATGCCATTGCTTGATCGCTTTAGAGCACGAGCTGTGCCGGGTGTTTTACCTTGGGAGCTACAAATTTCTCCAACAGCAACTAATGCATTCAGTCTTTTTGAAAAAATCAGTTTGTATATGCCAGCGTTCATGGGTGTATTGATCCTCACTACGCAATAGAAATGCATAGCAATTGTAAAAATTCAGTTAAGACGGGATAGATACAAGCCGCTAAGCCCTTAAAATCTAGCCCTTAATGTTTAATTGATTTTTACAATTAAAGTAATTACCAACAATCCTACGATCGAATGAGATTTGCGTTTTTTTACAAATTTTATGCAGCAACAACCCTATAAAAAGCCCTCAATCAAGCGCCACGCTTGACTGGCTTACAAAAGAAGATTCACACTAACATTTAGGATAATTTTTTTAGAAATACGCTAAATACCGGAAATTAATGATTTCGGCATCAGCAGAAGAAGGGGGAAAAAGAAAAATAAATGTAAAAAAATGACTGGATCAATCCATATCAGCTTTAATTTGCTACACGATTGAAAATAACTTTTTAGATAAAAAACAGTGTTATTTAACACACTTATCAACACAAACCAGTTGACAGTTTCGATTAGCTATTTACTCATCAATTACCAGTCTAACTTAATAAAATAACAAGCTAAGTCATTGATTTATATTGTCATAAGTTTAATGTCTAAAAGCTGGTCAATCTAACTCAACACTAGAAAAATTAAGTAGTTAAGCGATCTAATCAGTTTCAATCCACAGAGTTATCCACAGCTTTTGTGGATAACTGCTTAAATCAAAGACTTAGCAAAATCACTGCGGCGAGATTCAGTAAAAAACGGTTTCTGTCAGGCTGCTGATTTAACATTTTTTCACCCACAAACCAGCCAAAACAAATAACTTTTCACCACAAAGCCATTAAAAAACAACAACATAATCATCAAACATTAGCTGGCTTTTTGTCATAAAAGACAGGATAATTCCGGCCTTTTTTGCCAGCTTGAGATTCATGGAATTCAAATTAACCACCACCGACGGCCACGCCCGTCGCGGCCAACTTAGCTTTGGACGCGGGATTGTCGAAACACCGATTTTTATGCCGGTTGGCACTTATGGCACCGTCAAAGCCTTGACCCCAGAAGACTTACTGGAACTGAACGCACAAATCATCCTCGGCAATACCTTTCATTTAATGCTCCGCCCTGGCATGGAGGTGATGAAAGCGCACGGTGATTTACATGATTTTATGCGCTGGCAAAAACCGATTTTGACCGACTCTGGCGGCTTTCAAGTATTCAGTCTTGGCGCATTACGCAAAATCACTGAACAAGGCGTGACCTTTAAATCGCCAGTCAACGGCAGCAAAATTTTCATGGGGCCGGAAGAATCGATGCAAGTCCAGCGCGATTTAGGCTCGGATATTGTGATGATTTTTGATGAATGCACGCCCTACCCTGCCACTTATCAACAAGCGGCCGACTCGATGCGTTTATCTTTGCGCTGGGCAGAACGCAGCAAACGCGCTCATGAAGGCAATCCTTCTGCCTTGTTTGGTATCGTTCAAGGCGGTATGTATCCTGATTTGCGCGAAGAATCGATTAACGGCTTAACCGCGATTGGTTTTGATGGCTATGCGATTGGCGGCTTATCGGTTGGCGAACCGAAACATGAAATGATGGCGACTTTGGATGCGATTCATCAAAAAATGCCGGTTGATAAACCGCGTTACCTGATGGGCGTCGGCACACCGGAAGATTTAGTGGAAGCGGTCAGACGTGGGATTGATATGTTCGATTGCGTGATGCCGACCCGCAACGCTCGCAACGGCCATTTATTTACCCGCTACGGGGCAATCAAAATCCGCAACCAGCAATACCAGTTCGACACCCGCCCACTGGACGAAAGCTGCACTTGCTACACCTGCCGCAACTACTCACGCGCTTATTTGAAACATCTGGATAAATGCAAAGAAATGCTCGGCGCACGACTCAACACTATCCACAACCTGCATTACTATTTAGAACTGATGCAAGGCTTGCGTGATGCGATTGCTGAACATCGTTTAGACGCCTTTGTCAGCGAGTTTTACGCCTTGCGCGGTATGGCAAAACCTTAAACCGTGATCTACAGCTTCGCCCCAATTGCCGAAGCCAATGCCCGCTGCCTGATTCTAGGCAGCATTCCTGGCAAAGCCTCGCTGCAAGCCAATCAATACTACGCTCACCCGCGCAATCAATTTTGGCCGTTGATGACCGAATTATTAGCGGGGGATTTGAACTGCGATTATCAGCAACGCTGCCAAATGTTGATTGAACACCAAATTGCCTTGTGGGACGTGTTGCAATCCTGTCGCCGCCACAGCAGTTTAGATGCCGATATTGAACCGGCATCGATGGTTAGCAATCAGTTTGTCGCGTTTTTTGCCGAACATCGGCAGATTGAAACGGTGTTTTTTAATGGCGCAACCGCCGAGCAAAGTTTCAAACGCCAAGTGCTACCCAATTTAGAGCGGGAATTGCGCTTGATAAAACTGCCCTCAACCAGTCCTGCTCATGCGGCGATGAGTTTTGAGCAGAAATTAGAGCAATGGCGGGTTATTGTTGATTGAAAATAGCCTGAATTTGCATTATTCAATGACTTGCCAATAACCACCTTTTTGAGGGCCAACATAGCGGATGCGCCCAGTATCTCGTAATTTACGCACTGCTCGCTCTACTGCGCTGACCTCATTAACGAGGCTATCCCTTACTGATCTGCACTATCCGCCTAGTTATCAACTTCAACCTCGCGCAGACTATGTTCCAGCTCTCGGCGCAGTTCTTCGCTATCCGGTAAATACAACTGATATTTCTGCACAAACAACTGACTGTTCATGCCATAGGTAGCATATTCGACCAGTAGTTCGTCCTTTTGACGGCTCAAAATAATGCCAATGGGAGGGTTATCACCATCGCTATTTTCTTCGTTGGCAAAATATCCCAAATACAGATTCATCTGGCCGATGTCGTGGTGTTGTACTTCGCCCAGTTTGAGGTCAATCAGTACAAAGCAACGCAGGATACGGTGATAAAACACCAGATCAACCTTGTAATGACTGTTGTTGATAGTGACGCGGTATTGGCGACCGACAAAGGTAAAGCCTTTACCCAATTCCAACAAAAATGGCTGAAGATGATCGCAAAGCACGGTTTCCAGTTGCGTTTCTGAGATTTGATAAGGCTCGGGGATTTTCAGAAATTCAAACACATAGGGTTCTCGGAGTAAATCCGCAGGCTGATTGAGAATCTGACCTTGTTCAGCCAATTGCAAAATACCGGCTTTGTCTTTGCTGGTGGCCAGACGCAAGAACAATGCGCTTTGTTTTTGCCGAACCAACTCACGCACAGACCAGCGCTCACGAATGGTTTGCTGTATATAGAAGCTTCGTTCTAGCGGGTCACCGAGCTTTAACAGTTCAACCAAATGCGACCAGCTTAATTGGTCAGACAGTGTCTGACTTATTTTACCGTTCGGATAGGTTTGAAACAGTAGACGCATATACACCAGATTACTACGGCTAAAGCCTTTACCATGACGCAAGCCTAAATCCTTAGCCAATCGCCCAATCAGTGCTTTTCCGTATTCGGCACGGGCTTTGCCTTGCTGCTCGAACTCGACAATATGCTGACCTATGTGCCAATAGGTTTCGATCAATTCCACATTAACTGCTTGCATCGCTCGGCTTCGGCCTGCGCTGTAAGTATCAGAAATCTGTGTCAACAGCGTTTGGTATTCCGGCGCCAGTAATTCGCTGGTGGATGAATCAAGATCGGATTTTTTGATGACCATGAGGTTATTAGTTTTTGTAATTGCAAGTCTTGGTTTGGATTATAAGCCTTAGCCTTCAATAGCTTTTCAATAAACCCCTGCCTAATAACGCCCTCGCAACTTAACCAATCCCAACTGCAATCCCCACAACACTAAAACCAAGCCTATCAATCCCGCAAACACCGTTTCATCACCCCATTTGGCATAAGGGGTTAAGCCTGTCATCGGCACAATGCTGTCGGTCAAAGTGGTGGTGGTAAACAGCGGCGCTTGTTGAATGATAGAGCCATCAGGGGCGACAAAGCCGGTAGTGCCGGTGTTGGTGGCGCGAACTAAATAACGACCGGTTTCCAAGGCTCGCATTTGCGCCATTTGCATGTGTTGATGTGGCTGTGAGGTATCGCCGAACCAAGCATCATTGGTGACGTTGACTAAATACGCTGCATCGGCCACTTGTCTGGCAACCAATTCGCCAAACGCATCTTCATAACAAATCGTCGTCACAAAACGATGGCCGCCTGCTGTTAATAAAGGCTGTTTGTCGCCACCGGCAGTAAAGCTGCCTAAAGGAATTTCGATTAAGTCCAAAATCCAGCCCGATAACGGTTGTAACGGCAGGTATTCACCAAACGGTAGCAGATGATTTTTGTGATACAGGGTTTGCAGGTCGCTGACGTTCAACACGCTGTTGAAATATTGTTTACCTTCCCCGCTCGGTAAACTCACCACTAAATCGACGCCATGCTCATGGGCAGCTGCGGCCAGTGGTTCCAGATAAAACTGTTTTACCTGCGACAAAAACGCCGGAATCGCGGTTTCCGGCCAAATGATAACTTGTGAATCCCAATGCTGTTCGGTTAAGGATTGATAGAGCTGCAAGGTATTAAGCTTTTGATTAGGTAGCCATTTTTGGGTTTGGCTGACATTGCCTTGCACTAAGGTGATTTTAATCGGCTCACCCGCCGCCTGCGTCCATTGCACAGTTTTTAGCCAGCTACCGCCCGCCCAAATGACTAACAACATGGTTAGACCAAACCACGGCATCAGTTTTCGGCGCAAGATTTCGACTGCCGAAAAAGCAGAGATGGCTAATACAAAACCGATGCCGTAAACACCAATTAACGGCGCGAAACCAGCCAGCGGTGTGCTTAATTGGCTGTAAGCAATTTGCAGCCACGGAAAGCCATTTAATAAGCAATAACCACGGAAATACTCAATCACTACCCAGAGCAAAGCGGCGGCAAACACTCTTAGTAAAACTACCTGTGACTTTAAAACTCTAACTGCCAAACCTGCGGTTAAGGCGGGAAATAAGGCGAAAAATGCTACGGCTAGTAAAGTGAGTAACACCGCGCTGACTGGATCAGCACCACCAGCATCGTGAACGCTGACGTAAATCCACCAAATCCCAGAGCCGAATAAACCTAATCCGAATAAGTAGCTGCTGATAACCGCTTGTTTCACCGACAGTTTTAACCAGCTTTGGTATAAGAACATCAAGGCTAAAATTGCGCCGTAGCTCAAACCATAAGGCGCAAATGCTAAAGTCATTAATACGCCGATTAGCGGTGATGCTAACTGCCATTTCCATTTTAAAAGTTGATTCATGTGAGCGAGGTTTTGATTGGGAAATTTTTAATGACGCAGAGCGTCTGGGGCTGCATCCCAACGCGGAGCGTTGGAACGATCTTTATTGATTAGTCACACCATGCGGGACATGGGCAGCAGCGACTTCGTGCTGTTGCGCCGATTCACAATGACCTTTTTGATCGTCAAAGAAAATATCAGCAGCAAAGGCTTTTAAAAATGCGCCTTTCGGCA
>Ga0208223_1000242_pt1 | contig 14270 bp, 19 predicted proteins | sample LakMenE07Oct09ns_FD_150678 | JGI IMG/M metagenome (GOLD analysis project Ga0208223, IMG submission 150678) | Freshwater microbial communities from Lake Mendota, WI - 07OCT2009 deep hole epilimnion ns (SPAdes) | ecosystem: Environmental > Aquatic > Freshwater > Lake > Epilimnion/Euphotic zone ...
CACGAATTGGCAGCACGCAGCACATTAAGAAAATTGCAATGGATCATTGACGATTCAAACGCATTAGACGATTCAGATTTGATTGACACATGCAACCAGGCGCGCATTGAAATCAAATACTTGTGCAGCATCATCACCGATCTGCGCGAAATGTTGGTGACGCGTGATCGTGACATTCGATCTTTGCAGGAACGCAACAATTATCAATCAGCAGAAATTCAGCGTTTAGAAAACCAGGTGCATCGTGCCAATTAGCAAATATTTGTTTACATTTACCGACGATGAATTGATTGCATCACGCAATTGTTTAGATGGTCGCAACGAATTTCATAGCAAATACAAATCGTCAACAGAACGGACAGTTTGTCCGACCGACCCAAACAAAGATTGGCAAAGTATTTTAAGCGAATTGGCAGTCGCAAAATTTTTAGGTGTCGAATACAACTATGCAACTGTTCCAGACGCTAAAAGATACGATGTGGGCGATTGTGTTGAAGTGCGGTCATCGTTGCATGAACGCGGCCATTTAATCGTGTACGAATACGACAACAAACCTGGTGCTTATGTGTTCACGACCGTTGATTTAAACGAACCATCAGTCACAATTTGCGGTTGGCGTGATCTTGTTGATTGTCGTTTAGACAAATATTGGCGCACAACACCAAAAGTGCGAAAAGAATCATGGTGGATTCCACAATCCGATTTGCATGACATGAAATCGTTGCGCGAACGGCTGGTGTTGGCATGACACAAAATTTCATGGATAACTATGTCGATGTTGCGACACGGCTAAAAATTGCATTTGAACGCTGGCCCGAAATGCGCATACAAGAAACAGCGCGCGAAGTAATCGAAATGCCTGACAAATCCTGTTTCATTCGATGCACAGTCACGATTTGGCGTAATCCTGATGACCCGATTCCAGTGATCGCGTCAGCGTGCGAAATATATCCAGGCCGCACACCATACACAAAATTCAGTGAATCGGAAGTCGGATACACGAGCGCCATTGGACGCGCGTTGGCAATGGCTGGAATTGCGGCAAACAAGGCTATTGCATCGCGTGACGAAGTTATGGCCGCACAGTCACGCCAACCAATAGCGCCAGTTGTGCAGTTACATGATGTCGAAGTGCCGTTTCCTGAGGAAAGACCGCGCGAATATCCGACACCTAAGCAGATGGGCATGATGCGCGCGTTGGCGAATGGTCAGGGTCTTAAAGGTGACGATTTGAAAACATTTTGTTCTGCTACTTTGGGTCGCGAAATAAACACAACAGGCGATTTAACTAAACAGGACATTTCGAAGGTAATTGATGCGTTGAAAGCAAGCGAACCAAAATGACCGATGTTGAACAATTGACACAGGTTTTGCATGCGCTAAATGTGTTGTTCGCGATGCCTGATTTCATTGGCAAGGACGATGTTGAAAAACATTTGCGTTGGTCAGCCACAAACTATTCTGATCGCATATTTGTTAAAAGTTCTAAAGATAACTAATTACGGGCACAACAGACCTAAGCGTTTTGCAGCGCGGTTGGTGTAACACTCGGCAACGAGGGTCGATGACGCGCGTGGCAACACGCAGTCAGGCAAATGTGTTACAGATATGGGTGTGCTAAGAGGCAAAAGCACGGGGGGCATTTCGCATTAGGCTTACATCACAGCAACAAAAATTGACATACCGAAAACAAACCACAAACATAAAGTTGACAACATGCCCAGCGTAAACAAACCGAGAGCAAGCGCGACAGCGCGCGCTAGCGCATTATGAGTCTTGCACACAAAGACGGGCGGTACCTAAAAAATAGGCAGGTGATACTTCAAGGCAATCCACTATGTCACTGGTGCGGAACACAACCAGCCACACAAGCAGATCACCTAATCGAAGTAGACAGAGGCGGCGGACACGAACTAGAAAACTTGGTGCCATCATGCGCCAAATGCAACAACACACGCGCACATTTATATTCAAGCGCAAAAGCAAACATGCGAGGCCACGCACGCGCCGAAGCCTTACGCGATAACGGAATCGAAATACAAAAATCAAAACCGTTTTTTTATACGCGAACCGAATTGTCCCCGACCCAATCCTTCTCTATCGCAAATGACCAGCCTGAACTGGCGCTAACTGGCCATGCTCAGCCGCGATTGGAAACGATGGTGGCGGATCACGCTGGGTCGTTCGGTTCTGAGGTGGCTGAGTGGTCTGCCCAATATCTGAATATGGATTTGATGGATTGGCAGAAGCGCGTTTTAGATGGTCAGTTGGCGTTTGGTGATGATGGTGATTTGGTGCATCGTTATTCTTTGGTTTCGACTGCGCGGCAGAACGGTAAAACTGTTGCGTTGGCTGCGCTTGTTGGCTGGTGGTTGACTTCAATGTCAAGTGTGCGTGATAAACCGCAAACTGTTTTGTCTACGGCGCATCGCCTGGATTTGGCGGTCATGTTGTATGACTATTTGGCACCGATTTTGCAAAAACATTTTAACGCAAAACTGATGTCTAGTTATGGGCGTAATAGTGTGACTATGCCTGATGGGTCACGGTGGTTTATTCGCGCTGCGAACAATTCTGTTGGTCACGGTATGTCAGCCAGCCTGATCGTGGCTGACGAATGCTGGGACATCAACCGCGAAGTAGTCGATGGCGGTTTGTTGCCAGCGCAACGCGCACAGCGATCACCATTGTTGTCTATGTGGTCTACCGCTGGAACAGAAGCATCGACCGCAATGTTGCGTTGGCGTGAACAAGGATTGCGACAGATCGACAAACATGAACCGTCAACACTTTATTTTGCGGAATGGTCGCCGCCGCCAGACTTATCACCAATGAATCCACAGGCTTGGCCATATGCAAATCCTGCATTGGGCACAACATTGGACATGAAAACGATTGCAGCGGAATCCGAAAATCCTGACCGCATAAGTTTTTTGAGGGCATCGTGTAATTTGTGGGTGGCCAGTGATAAATCTTGGATTCAGCCAGGAATTTGGACAGAACTGGAATATGCCGATCCGATACCTGCTGGCGGTGTTGTCGCCATCGAATCATCACTAACAGACGAACGATATTTCGGTGTCAGATCGGTTGTATTGCCCGACCGTCGCACAATCGTGACCGTCGCGTTTGTTGCCGATACCTACGACCAAATGTTAAACGAAGTAAACCAAATTGCTAAAGATTCAACAATCAAATTTGCGATCAGTCCATCAATCGACATTCATTGGCCAACAGCGTTAGAGCGCCGCCGCATCGTCGTTGGATACGCAGAAATCCTGAAATTCACGCCGCGCATAAGATCAATGATTCACGAAAAACTGTTGTGGCACACAGGCGAAACAATGCTGGCCGAACATGTCCAGCGTGCGGTCGCAGTACGGTCACAAAACAGCATCGCGTTATCATCGCAACGATCACCAGGCCCAATCGAATTAGCGCGCTGTTTAGTTTGGTCAGCGGCGCTGGCATCACGACCAACCACAACAGGGAAACCAATGATTGTTGTTGCAGGTGGCTAGTATTTCGTCGGGCGGCCGTCGAGTGCCTTACTTTCTCGGTTGATGCTTGGCGGTCGCCTATACACAACGGTCAAATAGTTTGGTGGCATACTTAGCGCATGGGCATTTTTAATCGCACAGTTAGCAAGGCCGCAATTTCACCGCAACCACAAAAAGCGGCTGCTGCTGGTTCCGCTAGTTACTACACAAACAGCGTGAACAATGGTGGCGCGCAAATGATCGGCCAATATTATTCTTACATTGAAGGCCCTGCGCGCAATCGTGCGATGAGTGTGCCAACAATCAGCCGCGCACGCGATCTAATGGCCAGCGTCATCAGTTGCATGAACCTAAAGATGTACACCGAAATTTGGAACGGCAACGAAATGGAAAAAGTGCCATTAGCGCCGCGCACATGGTTACGCCGCATCGATCCAAGTGTGCCCAATTCATTTACACTCGCCTGGTTACTGGACGACCTATTCTTTTTTGGAAGGTCGTTTCTCTATGTGACCGCGAGAACGGCCGACAATTATCCAACAGCGTTTACACGAATACCTGCTGCGATGATTCAAACATTGGACCAATCAGGGCCAGTTTGGTTTGCACCATCAAAACAAATCATGTTTCAAGGCGCGGAATTAAATCCTGATGATGTGATCCAATTTTTGTCGCCAATACAGGGCATCATTTACATGTCGGAACAGGCCGTCGCAACAGCGTTAAAACTAGAAAACGCACGCTACAGAAACGCATCATCGGCTATTCCTGCTGGCGTACTTCGACAAACAGGCGGCGAACCGTTAAGCGCACAAGAACTAGCAGACCTAGCGGCATCATTTAACGCAGCACGCGAAACAAACCAAACAGCCGCATTAAACGAATTTGTTACCTACACAGAAACATTGACATCACCTGACAAAATGCTGTTGATCGATAGCGCTGAATTTCAGGCTATGGAAATGGCCCGATTGTGCAATATTCCGCCATATTTGGCAGGCATCAGCGTCGGGTCGTATTCGTACCAGTCATCTGCGGAATCGCGCATGGATTTGTGGACATTTGGTGTTCGCGCTTATGCCGATTGCATTGCTGGCACACTTAGCCAAAACAATGTGCTACCTAACGGCACTTATGTCGAATTTGATGTTGAACAATATTTGAAAGGCGAATACTCAATGGACGAAATGCGCGAAACAACAGATGAAGAAAGTGTAGTGTTGCCATCATGATCAAATTAGTCCCCTCACAGATCACGGTTGATGCGGCAGCGGCAGACGGATTGCCGCGCCGATCAATCAGCGGCGTTGCAGTCACCTACGACGAAACAGCCACAGTTTCAGACGGCACACGGGTACGATTTTTGCAAGGGTCGCTACCAGTCACGGGTCGCGACCCAAAACTTTTTGGACAGCATGACAGCAACCAAATCATCGGCAAATTAGTCGAACGCGTAGACACACCGCAGGGCATGATGTTCACAGCCAAAATCAGCGCCACACGATTGGGCGACGAATATTTAACGCTTGCAAATGACGGCGTTATTGACGCTGTATCTGTTGGCGTAAATCCAATCAAATTCAGTTACGACGACGACGGCACAATGATCGTCGAATCGGCCGAATGGACAGAATTATCGCTAGTCAGTCAAGGCGCATTTAGCGGCGCATTAATCGAACGGGTCGCAGCCAGCAAACCAGCCGACGAGACTATCCACGAAACACCAGTAGAACCTGCTATACAATCAGAACAAGACACAACAAAGGAAACAGACATGACCGAAAAAATTGAAGCACCAGTAGTCGAAGCAGCAGCCGCAACTGTTGAGAAACTTTGGGCACAACCAAAACAAGAATTTAAAATGCCATCAGCAGGCGATTATCTTGCCGCGATGCACATTGGCGGCGATACATTCCGCAAAGTCAACGAAGCCTACAAAGCAGCATTAGGCAAACAACAGACAGCGTTGCAAGCAGCAGCAGGCGACATTCTTACAACTGACACACCTGGTTTGTTGCCAGTTCCAGTTCTTGGGCCACTATTTCAAGATTTGAATTTCGTGCGTCCAGTTGTTTCAGCATTAGGCGCACGCGCTATGCCAAACACACCAAGCAAAACATTTATTCGACCAACGATCACAACGCACACTTCGGCAGCAACACAAACCGAAGGCGTTGCCGCATCAGCGACAACAATGGTGATCGCATCAAACACAGTTACAAAAACAACTGTTGCTGGTCAGGTCACAATGACTTATCAGGACATGGATTTCACCGATCCAGCAGCCATGAATCTAGTTTTGAATGACTTGGCTGGCGAATATCTGATTGCAACTGACAACATCGCAGCCGACAACATGGTTTCAGGTGGCACAGTTTCAGGTGTGACATGGACAGTCAACCAAACCGATCCGTCATCATTGATGACAGCGCTCTATGGTTGCGCGGTAAACATCGCAAGCATTTCAAACTATTTCCCGACGCATTTGTTTGTGTCGCCAAATGTTTGGGAATTGCTTGGCCGTCAGTTAGACAATTCGAAGCGTCCATTGTTCCCTGCAATTAACGGCAACAATGTCATCAGCCAAAATTCAATCGGTACAGCAGGTGCAGACTTGTCGTACTCATCACTGAATCCACTTGGTTTGACTTTGATTGTTGACAACAATTTTGCATCAAACACAATGATTGTTGCATACGCGCCAGGTTATGAAGTTTACGAACAGCAAAAGGGCATCGTTTCGGTAGAAGTACCGTCGACACTCAGCCGCACATTTAGTTACTACGGTTATTTTGCAACATTCGTAGCAAAATCTGCGTTCCTGCAAAAACTAGCGCTGGCTTAGTCGTAGGCGGCAAAACCGCTTATGGCAACCTATAAAACAGCCACAAAACAATTACTAAATAACTATGCGTGCATTTCTACGCTTGAACCGTCAGAGATCGCGTTAGGCGAATCAGTAGCGGTTTCAGGTTTAGCAGCACCATTCACTGGAACATTTACAGTTTTAGCGTTACCGCAATACCAATTCGAAGGCGTTGACGCTGAAACTGGTGAATTTCTATACAACACAAATGTTGCCGTACCAAACCAACTGCTGTACGCATGCACAGGCACAGCAGTCGAATTTGTTGCAGATTATCTAGGTGTTGTCACATACACGCAGGTCTGCACATGGATCACAGCAACAGACATCGAGGATTGGATCGGCATAGGCACAGCGACGGCAGGCGACACAACATTTCTAACGATTTGTGCAGCGGCCTCAAATGCGTTTTGTTATCGCCGAAGGCAAGAAGTCGGATATTTTGATTCGCTGACAACTGTGCCAAGCCAAGATGTCAAATTAGCAACCGTCATGTATGGTGGCGCGCTGTACCGCCAACGCGGATCAATAACAGATTTTGCATCATTTGATGGCATGGCTACAGGATCAACAAACGGTTTGTCGCCATTGGTTAAACAATTGTTAGGTGTTGATCGCCCACAGGTGGCCTGATGCCCGTTGCATTCACCGATTTGTTTAATGAGGCGCTAGACGATCTGACAGCCACGCTGACAGCCGTTAGCGGCTTGCAGGTAGTTAATGACCCTAGAAACCTTGTGCCGCCATGCGTGTTCATAGACGCGCCATCATTTGATGCTTGGAACTACAACATCGTCAAATTAATGTTTCCAGTCAAAATCATCACACTAGGGCCAGCCAACCTAGACGCGCAAAGATCGCTATTGAACATTATGTCGAAGGTGCTAGCGGCCAATATTGCCGTTACCGATGGCAGACCGACTAGTACGCTTATAGGCGGCGTTGAATATCCAAGTTACGAAGTGACCGCAAATGTTCAAGCACAAACGGCATAGGAAACAAACATGGCAAATTACATAGTTACATCGGCAAGACTTGCAGGTTTTAAACCTGGCGATGTTGTCACCAGCGACGATCTAGATGGCGTAAACATTGAAGCGCTAGTCGAAGGCGGCCATATATCCACACAGACCGTCAAAAAACCTGCTAAAACTAAAGACACAAACGAAAAGGAATAAATTATGGCGACAAGTGTTTATCTCAGCAATCCGAATGTGACCATCAACAGCGTTGATTTGCGTGACCAATGCACCAGCGCAACATTGAACTATGTTTACGAACAACTAGAAACAACTGCGTTTGGTGACACAGCACGCAAGTTTGGTGGCGCAGCAGTCACATCGTTGCAAAACAACAGCGTCGAAATTGAACTTTATCAATCGTACGCAGGGTCAGAAACTGAGGCGACAATCTACGGTTTGGTCGGTATTCAAACAAACATTGTGCTTGCACCAGCAACAGGTGCCGCATCGGCAACAAATCCGATCTACACACTGACAGGCGCTTACCTTGAATCGCACACACCGATCAACGCATCACTTGGCGAACTGTCGACAATCACGCTGACATTTACTGGCGGCGTATTGACTAAAGCGGTCGCATGATCGCGCGGCATTGGCCGCTGAAAACTAACAAAACAAGCCAGTCTTATAAAGGCTGTACCGAGAAAGGCAACTAATGCAATTATCACTAGAAGTGCAATTTCTAGACGGAAGCGATCCAGTCACAGTCGAAACGACATTGTTCACGACTGTTCTATGGGAACGCAAATACAAGCGCAAAGCATCAGAACTTGGCAGCGCTATCGGGCAAGAGGATTTAGCGTATTTGGCTTACGAAGCATCAAAACTTTCAGGTGTTGTCGTGCCAGCGGTATTTGACGATTATTTAAAATCGTTGAAGTCTTGTTTGCCAATGGCGGTCAATGACCCAAAAGTAGGCGCGGTTCATACCGCTACGGATTAGCGCAGATACTTGTGGCGACTGGTTTTTGGCCTGCTGAAATATCGTTTGAGATCGACGATATGAACACGGTCATTGAATTGATCAACAAAGAACGCAAGGCCCGAAATGGCTGACAGCATTAGCGCTAGCACAACAGTTGTTGGTGTCAAAGATGCGTTGCGCGTATTAAACAGCATTGACAAACAGGCGCGCCGCGATTTAACAAAAGATTTTAAACAGATCACCGCACCAGTCACAAACGACATAAAAGCCAAATTGCCTAAATCGGCACCGTTATCAGGCATGGCGCGCAAATGGACAACAGCGTCAGGTTTCCAAATGTTTCCGTACAGCGACAAACAAAACAAAGTTGCGTCAGGTGTATCAGGTAAAAAGGTTAGGGAATTTCGTGGCGCGTCAACAAACCTGGCGACATTCTTTGTGCGTTACACAGGCCCTAGTGCGGCGCTGTTGGACATGTCAGGAAAAGGCAAAGTGCCAACACGACAAGGCGGTCAAATGGTGCAAAGTTTAAGCGCCAAATATGGCACCGCATCACGGTTTGTTTGGCCAGCATGGGAACGAAACAAAAACCAAGTTGAAGGCGAAGTCGAAACATTAATTGATCGGCTTATGGAACGCGTGCGAAAGGAATTGAACTAATGGCTGTATCTATACCTATTGTCACCGAATTTGATGGCAAAGGCATATCGAAGGCGATGGCCGAATTTAAACAGTTGGAAGGCGCTGGCGCTAAATCTGCGTTTGCGTTAAAAAAAGCGATGTTGCCTGCGATTGGTGTTTTGGGTGGTTTGGCAACAGGTTTAGGTTTGGCAACTAAATCGGCTGCTGAGGATCAAAAAGCGCAGGAACTTTTAGCGCAACAGTTACGAACCAGCGCTGGCGCTACTGAGGAAGCAATCGCCGCCAATGAGGATTTTATTTCGGGCATGTCACGCGCGTTCGCGGTCGCTGATGACCAGTTGAGGCCAGCGATGTCAAATCTAGTTAGGTCGACTGGATCGGTTGAGGCTGCACAAGATTTGATGAACACAGCGTTAGACATCAGCGCGGCAACAGGGAAAGATTTAGAAACGGTCACGCTGGCATTGGGCAAAGCGTATAACGGGTCAACTGCTGCGCTAACAAAATTAGACCCGTCGCTTAAAGGTGTAATTGATTCTGAATCAAGCATGCAGGAAATTACTGAGGCGTTGGCGACATCGTTTGGCGGTGCAGCAACAACAGCGGCGATGTCATTCGAAGGCCGTATGGCTGGAATGAAAATAGCGATGGACGAAACTAAAGAATCAATCGGAATGGCGTTGTTGCCCGTGTTGCAAAAACTGTTGGAATTGTTAGAACCAATGGCGGAATGGGCACAAGAAAACACAACAACATTTTTGATTATTGCTGGCGTGATTGGCGGTTTTGCGGCCGCCATCGTGGTCGCCAATGTTGCCATAAAAGCCTGGACTATCGCCACACAAATCGCCACAGGCGCGCAGGCTGCGTTCAATTTTGTTATGTCAGCCAATCCGATCGCGCTAGTCATTTTGGGCATAGTTGCGTTTGTTGCGGCGCTGGTTGTGCTATACAAAAAATTTGATGTTGTGCGCGAAACAGTCGATGCGGTATTTAGTTTCATTAAAGATGGCGTGACCGCCAGTTTAGATTTTTTAAAAGATTACATTTCAGGTGTTTTAAACATTTATCGATCTATTTTTAACGCGATTGCCAAACTGTGGAACAGCACTATCGGCAAATTGGCGTTTAAATTTCCTGATTGGGTACCAGGTTTCGGTGGCAAAGGTTTCGAAGTGCCAAACATACCTATGTTGGCCGAAGGCGGAATAGTTACATCGCCAACGCTGGCGCTGATTGGTGAAAAAGGACCTGAGGCGGTAGTGCCATTAGGTCGCGGTAATGGCATGGGAAATGTCACAGTTAATGTCACTGGCGGTTTATCGACTAGCGCCGAGATCGGCCAAGCGGTAGTCAATGCCATTCGCGCATACAACAGGTCAGCAGGGCCAGCACAAATTCAGGTCGCATAATGGCAGGCACTGCAATTGTTGGCGCTGGTAACTACAGCCTAGAAATTGACACTGGATTCATTCAAGACGCGTTCACACTTGATGACGCGGTGCAAGGCGTGTTAGACAACACAACCTATGTTTTGGACGGCACAACCAATTTTGCTGATGTAACAACAGGCATCAATTCGATTAGCGTGAAACGCGGCAGACGCGATTCAGGCGACCAATTTAGCGCAGGGACAATGGTGCTGAACATGCTGGACACGACTGGCATTTTTAATCCGTTCGATTCGCTTAGTCCATATTTTGACCCGTCAACAGCGCAACCAGGTTTAGCACCAATGCGAAAGGTGCGACTAGCACGATATTCAGCAACAAATGTCAAAGAATATTTATTCAACGGCTACATCGTTAACTATGACTACAATTTCGCGCTTGGCGGTCTTGACACAGTGACCGTTTATTGTGCAGACGATTTTTATTTATTGGCACAAACATTTTTAGACGAATTCAATGTGTCAGAGGAACTATCAAATGTTCGACTGTCAGCAGTTTTAGATTTGCCCGAAGTTGATTTCCCGATAGCGCAACGCAACATTGACACAGGCACACAAACACTTGGCGGCGCGTCAGCGTTCACAGTTCCAGCAGGCACAAATGTTCTTGAATACTGCACACGGATCAACAACGCTGAACAAGGCAGATTGTTCATGTCCCGTGACGGCGACCTAACATTCCAACCACGAATCGGCAACACACTTAGTCAACCTGTTGTCAGTTTCCATGATGACGGAACAAACATACCGTTTGATTCATTAGGCATATCATTCGAAGCGGATCAAGTCATCAATCGGGCAGCGGTCGCCATCGCTGGCGGAAACCAACAAATCGCAGACGACGCAGCCAGCCAAGCAAAATATTTTATACAAACAACCAGCATCACAGATTCGCTGTTACACAACGACACAGCAGCGCTGGCGCTGGCCAACTATCTACTATCACCTGAACCTGAGGCACGCTACACAGCCGTCGGAACCAACCTAAACAAACTGACAACAGCGCAGCGCGACACAATCGCCATAGTCGACATAGGCGACACGATCACCATTGAAAAATCCTTTGCCAGCGGATCAGGCACAACACAATTAGCGCAGGAACTAAGCGTCGAAGGCATAGAACACACCATCACGGTCAACAACGGCCATTCGGTCATGTACTTCACCGCACCAACAACCATCGTTTATGAACTAATTTTAGATGACCCAATTTACGGCATCATTGATGCACTCAATGTTTTAGGTTAGACTAAAGGATAATTATGGGCGCAAATGCACAGACATCAGTTCCAACATTTACAGCAGGCGAGGTTTTGACCGCTGCCAATATGAATATAAGCGCTCGGACTGGTATTCCAGTTTTTGCTACTACTACAACACGCGATGCGGCGTTTGGTGGCACAGGTGAAAAAACACTTGCCGAAGGTCAGTTTGCTTATATTGAAGCGACTAACGCTACGCAATATTATGACGGCGCAGCGTGGCAATCGGTAGGTGCGTCTAGTGGTTTGGTTTGTGTTAAAGCCGAAACAAGTTTTAGTGCGGTATCGTCGTTTAGTTTTGACGATGTTTTTACTAGCACTTATACAAATTATTTGATGACAATTATTTATACAAGTTCAACAACCGCAAACATAGATATAAAAATGCGGGTAGGCGGCGTTGCCGCGTCAACAAATTACAATCGCAATAGAGGATATTTTCAAAGCACTGTCGCAGGAAGCGAACAGGACACGGCGCAAACACAAGGACGCTTACTCGTGCATAGTGCGAGCGGTCAAGGTGCAGGAACAATACAAATATTTCAACCGTTTGTCGCCGCCGCAACCGTTATTACTTCTCAACATAGCGCAAGCGCTGCGCTTTACAATGAGGTAGCAAACATTACGCACACAACCGCTACAGCGTATGACGGTATGCAATTTACGCCGTCATCTGGCACTATCACAGGTAGTTACGCAATTTACGGCTATTCAAAGGCAGTATAAATTATGGCACTAAAAATTAACGACAACGGCATTGACCGCGAAATGACTACAGATGAAGAAGCGGCGATTAGAGCGTGGCAAAAAACTTCACAAGCCGAAGCCAAAGCCGAAGCCGACGCACAAGCCGCCAAACAGGCAGCACGCCAAGCCGTTTTAGACAAACTTGGATTAACAGCAGATGAAGCCGCCGCACTACTTGGCTAGTTTGGCATTTCTTATTGTGCTGACCGCCTGCGAAACAACACGCGACAACAACGACAAACCAAGCGTGCGCGCGCTTATTTGCAATGTGCCTGATCGATGCGGCATAACACCATGAACCGCCATCGATATACACCAAACGAATTACATGCACGCATGGTTGTAACTGTGGGCGTGTTATTGGCAATCGTGTTCAGTTTGATTGTGTTAGGAATGATTTGGGGCCTGTTGTTTGTATCGCAACCGCTAGAACAATCACCAAACGACGCAGCGTTTATAGATTTGATGTCGACAATCGTTGTGTTTTTAACTGGCACATTGTCGGGCCTTGTTGCGTCAAACGGCATAAAAAACAAAACAATTTCGACAGATGACTAAACCGTACATTGTCACAAAACAGCCAGTCGTGACATCGGCGTTGGCTGGTACAAACAAATGGGTCGAATTGTGTTGCAAACATTCTGACGGATCGTTATGGAACAACGGCACATTCGTCAATCGCGATGTTCGCGGCAAACCTGGAATTATTAGCAATCATGCGCGCGGTCTCGCAACAGATTTGTCTTACAGATGGCAGGCACAACACAATCGCGGACGGCAAGACGGCCGCAAAATATCGTTGGCATACATGAACAAATTGCTAGAAAACGCTGACACGCTAGGCATTCAACTTGTGATCGATTACGCGTTGACACGCAGTTGGAAATGTGATCGTGGCACATGGCAGGCTGGCAAATTTGAGACTGGCGATTGGTGGCATGTCGAAATAGAACCGCGTTTAGCGCATGACCCTGAGGCTGTAAAACAGGCATTTAGCGCGGTTTTTGGCCCATCACCGAAAGCCGCACCGCAATCTGTCTAGGCTGGTTGACCTACCGAGAAAGTAGGTCTACATGACACTTATTACCAAAACAGCCATATCGCTATTTATTAGCGCCATGTCAATATTTATGTTGGCAAAACCGCCAGCGCCAACTGCACAAGAAATGCAACCAGCGCCGATCACGGTTTGGCAGGGTCTAGAACAGCCTGCGCCATTACCTACCACAACCGTCCAAACCACGCCTATAACGCAACCTGACGCTTGTGGCGCGGTGTTTAACATGGCTAAACATGTCGGATTTCCTGAACATGAACTGGCCACAGTTGTCGCTGTTGCTTATCGTGAATCACGATGCCAACCTGACGCGTTTAACGCAACCGACCCAAATGGCGGATCAAACGGTGTTATGCAAATCAATCAATTTTGGTGCAAACCATCGCGTTACTGGCCAAACGGATATTTGCAGGCACACGGCCTAATCAGAACATGCGACGATTTGTTTGATTTAGAACACAACATGCGTTCAGCATTGGCCATTTATCGATACAGCGAAGGCTGGCGTGCATGGTCACTTTAAAACACTTGTTTTTGGCAACGCTACTAACTGCGTACACCTACCTGATAATGTCAGTCACCAACAAACGAAAGGCTAAAGATGACCGAGAACATCGACCCAAGAACTGACGCACAGTTCAAAGCACTAATGCAAGTGATGCAAGACATCACAAGTCAAAAAGTGCCGTTAGTGCAACCGCACGAATTGGCAGCACGCAGCACATTAAGAAAATTGCAATGGATCATTGACGATTCAAACGCATTAGACGATTCAGATTTGATTGACACATGCAACCAG
>Ga0208223_1000243_pt1 | contig 14204 bp, 13 predicted proteins | sample LakMenE07Oct09ns_FD_150678 | JGI IMG/M metagenome (GOLD analysis project Ga0208223, IMG submission 150678) | Freshwater microbial communities from Lake Mendota, WI - 07OCT2009 deep hole epilimnion ns (SPAdes) | ecosystem: Environmental > Aquatic > Freshwater > Lake > Epilimnion/Euphotic zone ...
ATTCCTCGGCTTGTAGTAAACAAAAACAGTCGGCCATTATACGGTATCGGGCCAAAATCGCCTTATTCAGTTCGGCATTTAACCGACTAGAAAAAGATTTTTTCCTGTAGCCGCTTGCGGTGTTGGGGCTGATAATAGCGATTTTTATGCCTATTGGGGTTTATGAGCCTACGTTATCAAATCATTGGTCGGATTTTATTGTTGTCGTTGGGGATTTTGGTCTTGGGTGGTGCGATTGCTATTTGGCAAGCTCGGCAAGCGGTGGCGAAAGAGGTCGATGCCTCGATTCATCTGGCTTTGCAATTAATCACCTTAGGGGTTAGCAACGCCCCCGCATCCCAACAAATTGACGATTTATCGCGCTTCGCCTCGTTGCAACAAACTCGGCATCTAACTATTCAACTGCATCAAGCCGATGGCCAATTGATTCATTTTGCTGGCGAAAATCAACCCAGTCACCCAGAAGATATGCCGCCTGCGTGGTTTATTCGCTGGGTAACAAGCGAATATCCGCAACTTGAACATCAGCTAAAAACCCAAGACGGCAAGCCGGTGACTTTGATTATTCAAGCTCAGCCTTTGGATGAAATCACCGAAGTTTGGCAGGAAAGTCTGGGCTTTTTTGGCTCATTGGCTTTGCTAACCGTGCTGACGTTTTTGGCGGTTAATCTGGTGTTCAACAAATCGCTGAAATCGATTGCCAGCATTGTTGATGCGCTAAGAATGATCGAAACCGGCCAATATCGCCAACAATTACCGACTTTTTCCACCCAAGAATTTGATGATATTGCCAAAGCGATTAATCACATGACCGTCGAATTAGAGAAAACTCGTCAAGAAAATCGCGCTTTGACCCAGCATTCTTTAGCGATTCAAGAAGAAGAACGCCAACGCTTATCGCAAGAATTACACGATGAATTCGGCCAATCTTTAACCGCAATTAAAGTCATGGCGGTCACCGCCGCTAAACCGCAAGCCGACGCAGTGAAAATCAGCCATTCGATTGCCGATATTTGCAATCACCTGATGATGGTGTTGCGTTCGATGATGCAACAACTGCATCCGCTGGTTTTGACCGAATTGGGGCTAAAAGCCACCTTGGAAGACATGGTCAATCACTGGTCAGAACGTAACCCGAGTTTGGATTTACAAATTAACTGTAGCGAGCAAGTCGATGGTTTGGATAAACATCTGACTATTCAGGTGTTTAGAGTGATTCAAGAATGTTTAACCAACGTGGTTCGCCATGCTCAGGCTCACAAAGTGCAAATTGATTTAGATCAACAGCCGCAGCTATTGGAATTAAAAGTTCAAGATGATGGCGTCGGTTGCGATTTGCAAACCTTAACCCGTGGCTTTGGATTATTAGGCATCAAAGAGCGGATACGTTCTTTAGATGGTGAGCTGACGGTGGTTTCCAAGCCGCAAGCCGGCATGACGATTACAGCAAGGATACCGTTAGCATGAGCGACAAAATCAAAATTATTCTGGTAGACGATCATGCTGTGGTGCGCGCTGGTTTTAGTATGTTGTTAGCTGCTGATGAACATATCGAAGTAGTTGCCGAAGCCGAGCGCGGCGAGCAGGCGATTCAGCTCTATCAAGAATTACAGCCGGATATGATAGTCATGGATTTGTCGATGCCCGGCATTGGCGGCTTGGAAACGATTCGCCGGATTATCCAACGCGACCCGCAAGCGCGAATTTTGGTGTTTAGCGTTCATCACGAACAAGTCTATGTACAGCGGGCTTTAGCCGCTGGTGCTAAAGGCTATCTCAGTAAAAATGGCGCACCGGAACTGTTGTCAGAAGCGATTAGTGTGATTATGGAGGGCGACAGTTATATCGAGCGGGGATTGCTTAAAGTTAATCCAGAACAATTGGTTAGCGATGATTATCAGACTATTATCAACGGACTTTCACCGCGAGAATTTGATGTGTTTAATCTGCTGGCGCAAGGTTTAACGGTGAATAAAGTCGCGGATCAATTGTGTCTAGGGCAAAAAACCGTTGCCAATTATGCAACGCAGATTAAGAAAAAATTACAGGTAGAAACAGCGGCGGAGCTGGCGCATATTGCGGTTAGTTTGGGGGTGGTGGGGCGGTGAGCCGAATTATAGGGTGATCTTTTCTAATCGTTGGATAAAGAACTGTAAGCTTGGATCTTTTTTAATGGCGATATCAAGGTTTTTGCGTTTTAAAAGTGGTCTGCTGCATTCGTCGTATGTCGATTTATCTTTTTTAAGGCTCTGATTATTGCCTAATAGCGAGAAAGATAACGCTCTATAACAACCGGTGATCTTAGGTTTTTTTAAAGATTCTTCATTGTGATAAGCATAAAGCCAGCATTCAATCGAATGAACGCAGATGCAAAATATAATTTTATCGGAATTGTTTGTATAGAAATCAGCTTGGCCCTCTTCAATAACCTCAATTAATCTTTTGGTCACTTCGTTTATAAAGTTATCGATTTCTTGGCTATTTGGATCGAATGTTGGGACATTGAAACCTTTTTCACCAGATATATCGGTATCAGTCTGAATAACAATGAATCGAGTATTTAGTGCGTCATCTCGAAAGCGAGTTGATTTTAAATAAGTAAATAATCGAGTCCAGCCACCACCAGCGCCTTCGGCTTGTTTTTGTTTCTGATCGGTTTCATCAAATTGTGGTTGAAGAGGGTGGATTTCAGAATCTAGGTCGGGATAGGGAGAAAAATATCCACAGAGAATATTTTCGAGTGTGATTTGATCTGTAACACCTTCGCAAGCTAAACCAAAGATTGCCATAATTAAGCTCTAAAATCCTTTTGGCAAACCGCCTAAATAACCGCGTAAAAAAGCTTCAGAGAGTTTTAGCTCTTCATCGCTTGATGAGCGAGGTTTGTCTTCTAGTTTAATGCGTTTATAGCGAGTATGGCCTTGCTTATTTCTTGAAAAAACCAATAAGCGTTGCTCATCATCGCCCAAGTCTATTCCATCTAATATGGCTGGATTGTGAGTGGTGACAAATACTTGTTTGCCATATTCTTTAGCTAAGCGAGTCAGTTCTTTGATTAGTTTTGTGCAAAGCTTTGGATTAAGTGCGACATCAATATTGTCGATAGCAAATATTTTTGGCGTGTCATCAGACACCATCAGCGCAATGTAAAACAAGACAAATAAGAAGCCTTCGTTTGCACTACGTTGATCGAAAGGTTGACTTAGATAGCGGTCAGTGATTGATATTTTTTCTTCAATATTCAATATTCCATCAGGTATTTCAAACTCCGAATACCAGTCAAAAACCTCTAGGCTTTTGCGTATTTGTTTTATTTGTTCTGGTGATTTTTTTTGAATTACTTTTAATAGCTTTAGTAAGCCTTCGCCATGAATGCCTAGTGGCTCTACTTGTCCTTCGTTAGAGAAGTTCCTTAATGCGGTATTTTCAGGTGAATAGATGATGAAATTTTGAATTAAATCTTCTTGGGTAGCTATTAAAGGGTAGGCTTCTATATACGATGAAAGGCTGGTAGTTAATAACCGTGATAAAATTCTTTTTTCTAAATCGTGCCATTCCGTTGCTAAACGATCTATTGATTTTGGGTCGTTTGCTTGTTTTGTATTAAAATTATTTATATTCTTTGATAACTCATCAATATGGCGTTCATCAGAGATTCTTTCCCATTTTGCGTAAGCTTTGTTGTTGTTTTTCAGTGTATAAGTTAGTGGTATATTCGAGTTTTCATAGTATGATTTTATTTTTATTGGCTCTTGAGTGTCTTGAGTGTCTTCTGTGTTAAATGCCGAACGCATTAACTCAGGCGAAGTAACCCTAATGCCGCGCGATACCAAGAACTCATTATCTAATTTATTTGAGACTGTTGCGGCAATTAAAGCAATTGCTTCGAGTATATTACTTTTGCCGCAACCATTTTCACCAATCAACACATTAAAACGTGCCACATCAACTGTTATGTCGTGTAAGGATTTGTAGTTATTAATATGTAATTCGCGAATCATTTTATTTACCTCAGAATGAGCTCAGCTTTAGCCTTTCACTTTCGCAATCAACATCTTATTCACTTCCCCAGGATTGGCTTTCCCCTGAGTTTCTTTCATCACTTGTCCAACCAGCGCCATCAGCGCTTTATCTTTACCAGCACGATATTGTTCAACTGGGCCGGGGTTGGCGGCGATGACTTTGTCGATGATGGCTTCGATAGCACCGGTGTCGGTGATTTGCTGTAAGCCTTCTTGCTCGATAATTTCATCAGCACTGGCGCTGCCGTTCCATAATTTATCGAACACCTGTTTGGCGATTTTGCCGGAGATGGTGTTGTCAGCGATGCGTTTTAATAGTCCGGCCAAACGCTCTGGATTGACTGGGCAATCGCTGATTTCCAAACCGGCTTTGTTTAATGCGCCCAATACATCGCCTGTCATCCAGTTGCTGGCGAGTTTCGCTTCGCCGCCGGACTGTGTAACTACGGCTTCATAAAAATCAGCCAGTTCGCGTGATGAGGTTAGGGTGGTGGCGCTTTCGTTGTCTAGGCTGTATTGCTCGATAAAACGCTGTTTTTTAGCATTCGGCAATTCTGGCAAAGTGGCGCGGATTTCGGTTTTTAAGCTGTCTTCGATCACTACCGGCAATAAGTCCGGATCTGGGAAGTAGCGGTAATCGTTGGCTTCTTCCTTGCTACGCATTGAGCGGGTTTCGTCTTTGTTGGCATCATACAGGCGGGTTTCCTGAACGATTTTGCCGCCGCCTTCGATAACGTCGATGTGGCGTTCAATTTCGTAATTGATGGCTTTTTCGACAAATTTGAAGGAGTTGATGTTTTTGATTTCGGTACGGGTACCAAATTCGGCTTGACCTTTTGGTCGCACAGAGACGTTGGCATCGCAACGGAACGAGCCTTCTTGCATATTGCCGTCACAGATTTCTAAATAGCGCACTAATTCATGCAGTTTACGCATGTAGGCTACCGCTTCTTTAGCTGAGCGCATATCAGGCTCGGAAACGATTTCTAATAGCGGGGTGCCTGCGCGGTTTAAGTCGATACCGGTTAAGCCTTGGAAATCTTCGTGCAAGGATTTACCAGCATCTTCTTCCAAATGGGCGCGAGTCACGCCGATGCGTTTGGTTTCACCATCTACTTCAATATCCAAATAGCCTTTGCCAACGATAGGGTGGTCTAACTGGCTGATTTGATAGCCTTTTGGTAGGTCTGGGTAGAAGTAGTTTTTACGGGCAAATACCGAGTGGCTGGCAATTTCGGCATCAATCGCCAAGCCAAAAGTCACCGCTTTGCGGACTGCATCTTGGTTTAACACCGGCAACACGCCCGGCAAGCCTAAATCAACCGCACAGGCTTGGGTATTGGGTTCTGCGCCGTAAGCTGTCGCTGCGCCGGAGAAGATTTTTGATTGAGTGGCGAGTTGGGTATGAATTTCTAAGCCGATAACGGCTTCCCATTGTGAGTTCATTGGTTGTTTCCTTGATAGCTATTCGGCAAAAACGTCGGCTAAGTCGATTTTTAGTTCGGGGAAAAGGTAAGGTGTTGCAATATCGTCACCGGCATACATGGCGTGAAGCTGGTATTTGTCTTCGTGGTTGAGGACGAATTGGTAGACCGTTTGTTCGTAAGGATGCACCATCCAGTATTCGCTAACGCCGTTTTCTTGGTAAAGCTGAAATTTAAGATGTAGCTCTTTTTTGCTGTTACCCAGTGATAAAACTTCAATAATCCAGTCGGGTGCGCCATCACAGCCTTGTACTGTGAGTTTGCTTTTGTCACAAATCACGCATAAATCCGGCTGCACCACGTTGAATACTTCGCGGTCAGACAGATGCGATTTACGGCTGTCGTAAAGTTTGACGTCAAACGGTGCATGAAAAACCTTGCAGGGTTTTTTATGCAAATGGTTGGCAATTTCTACCAACATATTTCTGGAAATACTTTGATGCTTTACATTCGGCGCTGGCGACATCGCCATGATTTTGCCTTTGATCAACTCAACGGTTTCTTCCAGTTGCCAAGTTAGATAATCGGCATAGCTGTAATTTGCATTTAAATCTAATTGCGATAGTTGAGTGATCGGCGTCATGGCTAAACCTCGTTATTCAAAACCTTTTGGCACTTGTTGATGCCAGTGGGTGACTTGTTGGTAACGGTGGCCGATATTCAGCAATTTGGCTTCGCTGAAATAGTTGCCAATCACTTGTAAGCCCACTGGTTTTTGGTCGATAAATCCGGCTGGAATCGACAAAGCTGGCAAGCCCGCTAAGTTGATGGCAATGGTGTAAATGTCTGATAAATACATTTGAATCGGGTCGCCGGTTTTTTCGCCGATTTTGAAAGCGGGGCTTGGTGTCACTGGCCCCATCAATACATCAACTTCCGATAAAGCACGTTTAAAGTCGTCGCTGATTAGGCGGCGAACTTGTTGGGCTTTCAAATAGTAGGCATCGTAATAGCCAGCTGATAAGGCATAAGTGCCCATCAAAATTCGGCGTTTAACTTCGGCACCAAAGGCTTCACCGCGCGAACGGGTGTAAAGATCGGTCAAGTCAGCGGGATTTTGGCAGCGATAACCGAAACGCACGCCGTCGTAGCGAGATAAGTTGGATGAACATTCAGCAGAAGCGATGACGTAATAAGCCGGAATCGCCAAGTCCAAAGTCGGCATCGACACTTCTACCACTTCGGCACCGAGTTTTTGATATTCGGCAATCGCGGCTTGAATGGTGCTTGCCATTTGGCTGTCTAAATCGGCGCTGAAAAACTGTTTAGGTAAGCCGATTTTTAAGCCTTGTAAACTATCGTTGAGGCTGGCGCTGTAATCGGGAACTGATTGATCAACGCTGGTTGAATCTTTCGGGTCAAATCCGGCCATCACTTGCATTAATAAAGCCGCATCTTCAGCACTACGGGCCATTGGCCCGCCTTGATCCAAGCTGGAGGCATAGGCAATCATGCCGTAACGTGACACGCGGCCATAAGTTGGTTTTAAACCGGTGATGCCGCATAAAGCCGCTGGTTGGCGAATCGAACCGCCGGTGTCTGTGCCGGTAACCGCTGGCGCTAAACGTGCCGCAACTGCTGCCGCTGAACCACCCGATGAGCCGCCTGGGACGCAATCGGTTGCCCAAGGGTTTTGGGTGGCACCGTAGAAACTGGTTTCGTTGGATGAGCCCATGGCAAATTCATCCATGTTTAATTTGCCTAACAACACGCTGCCAGCTTGATTGAATTTATCAACGACGGTGGCGTTGTAAGGGGCGATAAAGTTGTCGAGCATTTTCGAGCCGCAAGTGGTTTTAACGCCTTGGGTGCAGAAAATGTCTTTTTGAGCAATTGGGATGCCGGTGAGGGCAGAGCTATCGCCGCTGGCTAAGCGTTGGTCAGCTTCAAGAGCTTGTTGCAAAGCCAATTCTTCGGTGACGGTGACAAAGCTGTTTAAGCCTTGATGTTGCTTAATCCGCGCTAAAAAAGCTTGGGTTAATTCAACACTGGAAAATTCTTTACTGCGTAATCCGGCAGCGAGTTCGGTCAGGGTTTTGTTATGCATAATCGTGATTAGTCGATAACTTTAGGAACCAGATACAGTCCGGCTTCGGTTTGCGGGGCGATGGCTTGAAATGCGTCGCGTTGATCGCTCTCGGTGACTGCGTCAGGGCGCAAGCGTTGCATTTGATCAAGCGGGTGAGCCATGGGAGAAACGCCGTTAGTGTCTTGTTGTCCCATTTGGGTCATCAAGTCTAAAAGTTTGGAAAGGTCTTGGGCGTAATGCTCGATTTGTTGTTCATCAATGCCCAATCTGGCGAGGTGGGCGATTTTTTTAACGTCACTGGCCGTTAACGACATCGTGTAAGCTCCATGTTGAGTAATGCAAATATCATACTTTATATCTTGCTCAACTGCCCGCATGATTGATAAAGTAGTGGGATTTTCTGTGCGCTCAGGTGTAATCATGTTCAAACGAATTCGTGGCCTTTTTTCTAATGACTTATCAATCGATTTAGGCACGGCTAACACGCTTATTTACGTTCCAGGTCAAGGTATCGTTCTTAACGAGCCTTCCGTAGTGGCAATTAAGGAAGACAAAGTTCGCGGTCAAAAGACCATTGCAGCGATTGGTGCTGACGCGAAAAGTATGTTGGGTCGGACTCCAGGCAATATCACTGCGATTAGACCGTTAAAAGATGGCGTGATTGCAGATTTCGCTGTTACCGAACGCATGTTGCGGCATTTTATTAAAAAAGTTCATGAAAACAAGCTGTTAAGACCGAGTCCACGGATTTTGATTTGTGTGCCTTGTGGCTCTACTCAAGTTGAAAGACGGGCGATTCGTGAATCAGCGGCAATGGCTGGTGCGCGTGAAGTGTATTTAATCGAAGAGCCAATGTCGGCGGCAGTTGGTGCGGGTTTACCAGTCGATGCAGCACACGGTTCTATGGTGTTGGATATTGGCGGCGGTACTTCTGAAGTTGCGGTTATTTCATTAAACGGTATTGTTTATTCAGCTTCTGTCCGTATTGGCGGTGATCGTTTTGACGAATCTATCATCAGCTATGTGCGTCGTAACTACGGCACATTGATTGGTGAATCGACTGCTGAAAAAATTAAACATCAAATTGGTGCTGCCTATCCTGGCAGTGAAGTTCGCGAAATGCAGGTCACTGGTCGCAACTTGGCAGAAGGCGTGCCACGCAGTTTCTCATTGAACAGCAACGAAATTTTAGAAGCTTTACAAGAGCCTTTATCGGGCATTGTTAGTGCGGTTCGCGTTGCTTTAGAACAAACTCCGCCAGAATTAGGCGCTGACGTTGCCAGTCGCGGTATTGTTTTGACTGGTGGTGGTGCCTTATTGAAAGACATCGACCGCTTGATTTCAGAAGAAACCGGTTTACCAGTTTACATCGCCGAAGATCCATTAACTTGCGTAGCTCGCGGTGGTGGTATGGTGTTGGAAATGTTGGATTCTAAAGGTGCTTCTGCGTTTTCTTTAGAATAACTTCTTATTGGCTTGCAGCGAGTTTGGGGAAGCGGACAGACTTAATCAAACAGCTTTGTTAGCTAAGCCTGTCAGCGGTGAAGTAGCTTGAGCACTTCACCGCTCCCGTCTGACTTAAATTCTTGAGGTTTTGTTATAAAACTCCTATTTGCAACCGGCCCATCACTTAATACGCGATTATTAGTTGCGATTTTGGTGTCACTTTCGCTTTTGATTGCCGATTACCGTGGCACTAAGCTCCATGCTTTGCGCTCGTTGCTGTCTGTTACCCTTTATCCTTTGCAATCTTTAGCCAGTTTGCCGGTTGATTTTTATCAGTCCCTATCGACAACGATGATTTCTTTTGTGGAATTACAGAAAGAAAATCAACGCCTGAAAGAAACCCAATTAATTAACGATGCCCGTTTGCTAAAACTGGCGGCTTTGGAAAAAGAAAATATCCGCCTACGGGTGTTATTAGAAAACTCATTTCAACTCGGCGAACAGGTTTTAGTCGCCGAGCTACTGTCAGTGAAATTAGCGCCCTACGAACATACGGTAGTGGTCAATAAAGGCAGTCGTTTCGGTATTCATACCCAGCAACCGGTTTTGGATGCCAACGGTATTGTCGGTCAAGTAATTCGAGTGTTGCCTAATAGCGCTGAAGTGATGTTGATTACCGATCCTGGACACGCGATTCCAGTTGAAGTTAATCGTAACGGTCTTAGAACCATCGCCTTTGGTAGCGGGCAGTCCAATCGTCTGCATTTACCATTTTTAGCCAATAACGCTGATATTGTGCCGGGGGATTTATTAGTCACTTCCGGTTTAGGTGGTGGTTTTCCGGCAGGTTATCCGGTAGCCGTCGTTGATAAATTTGAAGCCAGACCGGACAAATCTTTCGCCACTATTTACGCCACGCCAAAAGCTCAGCTGGAAACCAGTCGTGAGTTCTTGATTGTCTGGAGTGATTCAACGCCGGTGGAATTAGGCAATCAACAATCAGCGCCGGTTGCCGTTGATCACCGTGGAAAAGCCCATGTCCAACCCTAATTCATCGTTAGTCTTCGTTTATTTTATGGCAACCATTGCCGTGGCAATGATATTGCGGGTGATGTCGGTGTCGCCGATACTTGATCAATTAAATCCTGATTGGATTGCTTTGGTTTTGGTGTATTGGACTATGGCGTTTCCTGAGCGTTTTGGCGTATTCACTGCCTGTTTTGTTGGCCTATTAACCGACGTGCTAACTGGACGATTGCTTGGGCAATACGCGCTAATTTATTCCTTGATTGCCTATTTCAGCGTTAAAGAACATCGTCGTTTACGGCAGTTTCCGTTGTTACAGCAAAGTCTGTTTGTGTTTTATTTCCTGTTACTAGCCAAAATCATCGTATTTGGCATGGAAAGCTTACAAGCCGGAAATCGCTTGAGTTTATCGTTTTGGTATCCGGTTTTTAGCGGCATACTGGCTTGGCCTGTAGTGTTTTGGTTGTTGCGGTATCTGCGTGTTGTTGCGCGTCTTGCTTAACGGATATGGATAATCATTTTGCGGTTAAAGATCCACTCGAGGAAAGTCGGATTTTTTTAAACAGGGTCGTAGCAGCGTTTGTGCTGATTATCCTGATTATGTCTGGGCTAGTGGTGCGATTGGTGTATCTGCAAATCGTCGGCCATGAGCATTATTCGACTTTATCCAAAGACAACCGCATCAAAATCGCCCCATTACCACCCACTCGCGGCATTATTTATGATCGCAATGGCAAGATGCTGGCGCAGAATGTGCCAACTTACAGCTTGGAATTAACCCCCGAACGCATCGAAAATCTCGATGAAACCTTAAAAAATCTTCAACAATTGCTGGCAATTTCTGACGATAAGCTTGAGCAATTCCAAAAACTTCGCAAACGCAACAAAGCCTTTACCAGCACGCCGTTATTGCAAAATTTAACCGAAGAAGAAGTCGCGAAATTTGCAGTAGTGCGGCCTTATTTTCCTGGGGTTGATGTCTATGTGCGCTTGGTGCGGCAGTATCCTTATGCTGATTTATCCTCGCATGTGGTGGGCTATGTTGGTCGTATCAACGAACAAGAATTAAAAACTTTACCTTCTGCCGAATACCGAGGCACTGATTTTATTGGCAAAATCGGCATCGAAAAAACCTATGAAAATCAATTGCATGGTACCGCAGGCTATGAAGAAATCGAAACCAATGCCCAAGCGCGGGCGGTTAATACCGTTGCCACCACCGAACCGATAGCTGGCTCTAATATCTATCTGACTTTAGATATTGATTTGCAAAAAATCGCCTACGATGCCTTGAGCGAATACAACGGCGCAGCAGTGGCGATTGAGATTAAAACCGGCGCGGTTTTGGTGTTTGCTAGTCGGCCGGGATTTGATCCTAATCCGTTTGTTGCCGGTATTTCTGCTAAAGAATACAAAGCTTTACAAGAATCTCACGACCAACCTCTGTATAACCGAGCCTTGCGTGGTCAATATCCGCCAGGTTCAACCGCCAAGCCATTTTTAGGATTGGCTGGCTTGGAATATGGGGTTACTGATTTTGGCCATCATTTGTTTTGCCCCGGCTATTACCGTTTACCGAATGTCGAACATAAATACCGTGACTGGAAAAAATTTGGTCATGGCTCGGTGGATATGAACAGCGCGATTACCGAATCCTGCGACGTCTATTTTTATGATTTAGCGATGGCAATGGGCATCGACAAAATGCACGAATTTATGGACAGATTTGGCTTTGGTCGCAAAACTGGCATCGATTTAGTCGGCGAAGTAGACGGTTTAATGCCGTCAAGAGAATGGAAAAAACGCTTTCGTAAACACGCTTGGTTCCCGGGTGAAACCATTATTACGGGGATTGGTCAGGGTTATATGCAAGCCACGCCGTTGCAATTAGCCAGAGCGACAGCGACACTGGCCAATAATGGTCAAGTGGTGGTGCCGCATTTAGTGCAACGGGTGATTAATAAAGACACGGCTGAAACTTTCGAGAATCGCAACCCCGAAAATCTAGGATTGAAAAAGCAGAATGTTGATAACGTCATCGCCGCGATGACCAATGTAATTCACAGCTCACGCGGTACAGCGGGTAGTTTGGCCCGAGGCATCAACTATCACATTGCAGGCAAAACCGGTACCGCACAGGTATTTACCATCAAACAAGAAGAAAAATACAACGAAGACGCGATTGATTTCAAAATGCGCGACCATGCGTTGTTTATTGCCCTAGCGCCAGTTGAAGACCCGCAAATTGCGGTAGCGGTGATCGCTGAACACGGTGGTCATGGTGGTACAGTCGCCGCGCCAATTGCCGGTGAAATTATTCGCGCCTATCTCAATCAAAATAAGGCCAGTGCTAATGAAAAATGAAATGCGTAATGAGTATTTTCAGTCGCCGTCATTAATTGGCAATCTACTCAGAACCCTGCACGTCGATATTCCCTTGTTTTTAGGCTTAGTGCTGATTTGTACTCTCAGTTTTGTGATTCTCTACAGCGCCGGCGGTCAGGAAATCAATGTTTTGATTCGTCATGCTACCCGCATGGGCTTTGCGATGTTGTTGATGATCGTGCTGGCGCATATTAATCCCCGCCAGTTTCAAAGTTTTTCAGTGTTGTTTTTTGCTGGTTGCGTGTTGTTATTGCTGGCGGTGGCGGTGATGGGGCAGATTGGTAAGGGCGCACAACGCTGGCTGGATTTAGGTTTTTTCCGCTTTCAGCCTTCCGAATTTACCAAACTCAGTGCGCCGATGATGGTGGCTTGGTATCTGGCCGAACAGCCTTTGCCGCCCAAGCCTAAGCATGTTGGGATTGCTGGTGCTTTGTTGATTTTGCCTGTGTTGCTGATTGCTAAACAACCGGATTTAGGCACCGCCTTATTGGTCGCCAGTTCCGGCGCGGCAGTGTTGTTTTTTGCCGGTTTGTCGTGGTGGTTCATGATTGTCTGTGTGTTGGGCGGTATCGCCTTAACGCCATTGCTGTGGAATTTTTATCTACACGATTATCAAAAAAATCGGGTGCTGACTTTTATCAATCCCGAAGCCGACCCAATGGGCGCGGGTTATCACATTATTCAATCGAAAATCGCGATTGGTTCCGGCGGCGTCAATGGCAAAGGCTGGTTAGGTAGTAGTCAGGCCGAATTAGACTTTTTACCGGAAAGTTCGACCGACTTTATCTTTGCGGTTTTCGCCGAAGAATTTGGTTTATTCGGTTGTGTCAGTTTGTTGTTTTTATATTTACTGGTCATCATCCGCTGCTTCTACATTGCCGTCCAAGCCCAAGACACTTACAACCGCTTGTTGGCTGGCAGCTTAGCGTTTACCTTTTTCGTCTATGTGTTCGTCAATATTGGCATGGTGATTGGCGTGTTGCCGGTGGTCGGTGTGCCTTTGCCTTTGGTCAGTTACGGCGGCACCTCTATGGTGACTTTAATGGCTGGTTTTGGCATATTGATGTCGATTCATACTCATCGCAAAGTCCATCCGGTATAAACATGAAGTTTAAAAAATCAGTTTTACTCGCCTTATTGTTATCGACTCAGCTGGCGCAAGCCGAGATTGCCAACACCGATAGCTTTAACGGTTTTATCCATAAAATGGTTAGCCAGCATCATTTTAACGAAGCCCAACTGCGGCAATTGTTCAAAACGGTCGAGATACAACAGCCGATTTTAGATGCGATGTCGAAACCTGCCGAAGCCAAACCTTGGTTTCAGTATCGCGATATTTTCATGACCGAAACGCGGATTGCTGGCGGTGTGCAGTTTTGGCAAGACAACCAAGCCGCATTAACAGCGGTCGAACAGCAATACGGCGTGCCTGCTGAAATCATCATTGCCATTATTGGCGTCGAAACCAAATACGGTGCGAATACCGGCAAATATCGAGTGATTGATGCCTTATCGACTTTGGGGTTTGCCTATCCGAAACGCAGCGAATTTTTCTTAAAAGAGCTGGAGCAGTATTTATTGCTGACCCGTGATGAACAAATTGATCCGCTGAGCTTAAACGGCTCCTATGCTGGCGCCATGGGCTTTCCGCAATTTATGCCCAGCAGTTTCAGAACCTACGCCGCTGATTTTGACCACGACCAGCACCGCGACATTTGGAAAAACAGCGCCGATGCGATTGCCAGCGTTGCCAATTATTTCGTCCGCAACCAATGGCAAGCCGGTGGCGAAATCGCTTTTCCGGTGACAGCC
>Ga0208223_1000247_pt1 | contig 14057 bp, 17 predicted proteins | sample LakMenE07Oct09ns_FD_150678 | JGI IMG/M metagenome (GOLD analysis project Ga0208223, IMG submission 150678) | Freshwater microbial communities from Lake Mendota, WI - 07OCT2009 deep hole epilimnion ns (SPAdes) | ecosystem: Environmental > Aquatic > Freshwater > Lake > Epilimnion/Euphotic zone ...
ATGTGTGTATCTTTTTAACATTGCCAAGGTTTTAAGTAATAGAACAAAAGTAATCAGGTGTTAATCGGATAAAGATGTAATGAATTCAATGGGTTGAAATTTCTTATCTCAGGTTACTTATCGCTACCTACTTAGATTTCAACGCTTGAAGCTTTTTTGTGAGTGTATCTTTTAAGCGTATCCCAGTTTGAATGTAATGTAACAAGTTGAGCATCTACTATGCTCAAGCCTTTTTCAAATAATCTAGTTGTTCCTTCGTGACGAAGGTCGTGTAAGTGTAAGTTATAAATTTCTAATAATTTACAAGCTTTTGTAAAGTACGATGATATTGTCTTTGGGTTATAGGGAAAAACTTTCCCTTTCTGTTTGCCGTGTTTTTGGATGATTTCGTAAGCTTCTTTTGGTATTTTGAACTCGGCATTTTTATTTCTTTTGCGAGGATCTTTTAGATTTCTTAATATACAGGTCTTATTTTCATGGTTAATGTCACTCCATTCTAATCTGCAGGTTTCAGAGATTCTCCGGCAGCTATGTATTTGAAATCTTATTATGTAGTGCATAAAGTGACCATCAAAATGGTTTAGTAGTTTGTCTAACTCATCTTGTGTTGGTCTTCTGTCTCTAATATTGCTTCTGGCAATATACCCATTACTTCTTAAATTCATTCGTGCATAAAAAATTTCATCTAAATTAAATTCATAGTTATTTCTATAATAGCTTCTCATTGTTGTTATAGCGAGATTAAGCCAAATTAGATCGTTATTGGCTGTTTGTGGGCTGCATACTGTATTTCTTTCTTTGATGTGCTCGATAATGTCTTGTGAAGTTAGCGTGTTGATATCTAGCTGAGCAATTCTAGTTTTGATAAGTTTTTTAATATCTGAGTTTTTAGTTCTACTCGGAGAAGGATATTGTTTTAAATATTCTTCAAGGATTTCTTTGATTGGCAGAATTTCTCTCTTTTGGAGTGGTTTATTGCCATCGTATTCGAATTTAATCTGGTCAGCCCATCTTTTGGCTTCCTTTTTGCTGTCAAAGGTTTTGTTTGGGCGGGCAATGATGACACCTTCTTTTTTAATCACTATTTGGGCTTTGTAACGTGTCTTTCCGTTTTGTAGTTTGCGAGCTGTAATGTAGGCCATGATCAGTACAACAAATTCAATAAAGTTGTACCATTGTTGTACTTTTTTGAATAAAATACAACCTATACACTTCTGTAACCCTTGTAAAACATGAATAAAATCAATAGACGCTTTGCGGTTGCTCCAATGCTGGATTGGACTGACCTTCACTGCCGTTATTTCTACCGTTTAATGTCGCAACATGCGGTTTTGTTTACCGAAATGGTCACTACTGGGGCGATTTTGCATGGCAACCAGCAGCGACATTTGCAGTTCAATCAACAAGAACATCCGCTGGTTTTGCAGTTGGGTGGTAGCAATCCACAAGACTTGGCTTTGTGCGCGAAAATTGCCGAAGATTATGGCTATGACGAAGTGAATTTGAATGTCGGTTGCCCCAGTGATCGGGTGCAAAACGGGCGGTTTGGGGCTTGTTTAATGGCTGATCCGCAGTTGGTGGCGGATTGTGTGGCGGCGATGCGGCAGGTGGTGTCGATTCCGGTGACGGTGAAGTCGAGAATCGGCATTGATGACCGCGATTCTTATCCTGAATTAGTCGATTTTATTAGCACTGTGGCGGCGGGTGGTTGCGAGACGTTTATTGTTCATGCTCGTAAAGCTTGGTTGTCGGGGTTGTCGCCTAAGCAAAATCGCGATGTGCCGCCGTTACGTTATGACGTGGTGTTTCAGCTCAAACAAGATTTCCCGCAACTTGAAATTATCATTAATGGTGGTATTACTAGATTAGATGTTTGTCAGGATTTATTGAGCACAGTTGATGGCGTGATGTTGGGGCGTGAGGTCTACAATAATCCGTATTTACTGACAGAAGTTGATCAGCGCTTGTTTGGTCAACAGCGGCCAAGTCAGACTCGGCAGGAAGTGGTGTTGGCGATGTTGCCTTATGTTCAGGAACAGCTGGTGCAAGGCGTGCGGCTGAACAGTATCACTCGTCATATGCTGGGCTTATTTCATGGTGTTGATGGGGCGAGAGCATGGCGGCGACATTTGAGTGAGAACGCCAATAAAGCCGGTGCAGGTCAGCAAGTGCTGTTGGACGCCTTAGAATTTACAGTTTGATACTGTATACTCAGCCCATTTTTTTACTTGGACGCAGTGATGGAAGAATATTTCACAAAAATTATTGAATCAATCGGCGAAGACATCAATCGTGAAGGTTTGCGTGATACGCCTAAACGTGCCGCTAAAGCTTTTAAGTTTTTAAACAACGGTTATGAAAAAAATTTGGAAGAAGTGCTGAATGGCGCGATTTTCCAAGCGGATACTGAAGACATGGTGATTGTGAAAGACATTGAGTTGTATTCTTTGTGTGAGCATCACTTGTTGCCGTTTATTGGTAAATGCCACATCGGTTATTTGCCACAAGGTAAGGTTTTGGGTTTGTCTAAGTTGGCGCGGATCGTTGATATGTACGGTCGCCGCTTGCAGATTCAAGAGCAATTAACTCGTCAAATTGCTACGGCTGTTGAAACAGCGGTGGGTGCGCGTGGCGTGGCGGTAGTGATTGAAGCTAAGCATTTGTGCATGATGATGCGTGGTGTTGAAAAGCAAAATTCGGTGATGACCACTTCGGTAATGACCGGCATTTTCCGTGAAGAAATCAGCACCCGTTCTGAATTTTTGAATTTGATTAATCGTAAGTAAGACCATCAAACCGCCTCTTGAGATGGCGGCGTATAACAACGGGGAGGCATCATGCAACAAAACATCTTACAAAGCTGGAACGGTGAATGGCCCAGTCCACGCTCTACCAAGCCTTTAGCGACTGGCGAAGGGGTTTTAGATCAAGGTGCTTTTAGCACCATCGAAGTTGATGAGTTGTTTGATAATGTTAACTATGCCGCCACCGTTGCTGGGCAATCGGTTTTATATCGTTCTTTGGCGCAGCCTTTAGATAATCTTGAGGCAATTGCCGCCAAGCAAGCCGCTGTTAAAGAGATTAGCGAAAATCCTGCGGTTCGGGCAAATGTCGAAAATATCATTGCCAATGCTGCCAATGAGGAAGAGCGTTTACATTTGCTGTTGTTTGGTGAGTTTCTCGGTACGATGGGAACTGCGCGTGAACGTCATCACATTGAAGGTTATGGTTATAAACAATATCGCCGTGGTGTGAATTTTGTTGTTAATTTGGTCTCGGCAATTCAACATTCTGGCGTACCGCAAACGCCTTATTTGCAAAGTGTCTATAGCAAGATCGGTAATTTTGCTAACAGCAATGATTACTCACTGATGGTGGGGCCGGTTTATAACAGTGAAGGCGGTTTACAAAGTAAACAACAGCGCCAAAACTCATTTTCTCCGGCGACGATTTTTAAACCGCATTTATTTAAGCCAATGTTGATTGGTTTATTTTTATTAGCTGGGTTTTTATTGAACAAATTTATTTCGATTGATGCGTTTAGTATCAGTCGTGATGGTTTGTCGATTGGTTCGGTATTTTTATTCCCGCTGTTGTTGGCTTATGTGCCTTTAGTTGGCGGTTATGATCGAGAAAACTGCATCGTTCCCTTGCGTGATATTTATAAAAACTCGCAAGCTCTGGGTGAATTGTTAGATGGTCTTGGTCAGTTGGATGAATTGCTGGCGATTATCAAATATGCGGAAAATTACGGCAGTGATACGGTGTTACCTGAATTAATTGACAGCGAACAGCATCAGATTAATTTGCAAGGTGCTAAAAATCCGGTGTTGGGTAATAAACATCCTGATTATGTTGGCAATGATTTTGTGATGGATAGACAGCGTTTGGTGACTATCACTGGCCCCAATAGCGGCGGCAAAACCGCATTCTGCAAAACCGTTACCCAAATTCAATTATTGGCGCAAATCGGCAGTTATGTGCCAGCCCAAGCTGCTTCTTTAAGTGTGGCGGATCGAATTTTTTATCAAGTCCCAGAAATTAGTCATCTTGATGATGGTGAAGGGCGTTTTGGTACTGAGTTAAAACGTACCCGTGATATTTTCTTGGCGAGTACTGCAAAAAGTTTGGTGGTGTTAGACGAAATGGCCGAAGGTACGACTTTTGAAGAAAAAATGCAGTCTTCAATTGATGTGTTGGATGGTTTCTATCGCAAAGCTAACAGCACGATTTTAATTACCCACAATCATCAACTGGTCGATGAATTTGTTAAGCGCAAGATTACTGTCGCGAAACAAGTTGAATTTGCCGACGACTTGCCTACCTTTAAATTGGTTGATGGTATTTCCCGTGTCAGTCACGCTGATCGGGTTGCGAAAAAAATTGGTTTCTCCAAACAAGACATTGATAACTATCTAGCAAAATCATGAATATAGGTTCGCCCAATAGCGCCGCTGCCACTAAAGCCTTATTGTTGGGTAGTGGCGAATTAGGTAAAGAAATTGCCATTTCCTTGCAACGCTACGGCGTGGAAGTGATTGCGGTTGATCGTTATGCTAATGCCCCAGCGATGCAAGTAGCGCATCGTAGCTATGTGATTGATATGACTGATGGTGTTGCTGTTAAAGCGTTGTTGGCCGCTGAACAGCCGCATTTTGTGATCCCAGAGTTAGAGGCGATTGCCACTGATGCCTTGGCTGAAGTGGAAGCTGAGGGTGCTGTGACTATCGTGCCGAATGCGCGAGCGATTCAATTGACCATGAACCGTGAAGGGATTCGGCAATTGGCTGCTGAGCAATTGGCTTTGCCAACTTCCAGCTATGCGTTTGCCGAAACTTTTGAGCAATTAAAATCTGCAGTTGATGCTGGCATTGGTTATCCGTGTTTTATCAAGCCGACCATGTCTTCATCAGGCAAAGGCCAGTCGATGGTGAAAAGTGCGGATCAATTACAGGCGGCTTGGGATTATGCTAAAGCCGGTGGTCGAGCGGATACCGGTAAGGTGATTGTTGAAGGTAAAGTCGAATTTGATTTTGAAATTACTTTGCTGACAGTTCGGGCATTAAATGCCGAAGGTGTTGCGCAAACTTATTTCTGTGAACCGATTGGTCACGTTCAAGAAAATGGCGATTATCGTGAAAGCTGGCAGCCGCAAGCGATGAGCGATAAAGCTTTGCAATCGGCGCAGCAAATCGCTGCTAAGGTGACAGAAGCTTTAGGTGGTTTGGGTTTGTTTGGGGTTGAGTTGTTTGTTAAAGGCGATGAGGTTTGGTTTAGCGAAGTCAGTCCGCGTCCGCATGATACTGGCATGGTGACTATGGCCAGCCAGCGTCAAAATGAATTTGAACTGCATGTGCGAGCGATTTTAGGTTTGCCGGTCAATACAGATTTAGACAAAACTGCTGCTAGTGCGGTGATTTTGGGTGGTGTTGATGCTAAGCAGGTGGTTTATCAAGGCTTAGAAAAAGCCTTGGCGGTGGCTGATAGCGAAGTGCGATTGTTTGGTAAGCCAGAAGCTTTTGTTCATCGTCGAATGGGCGTGGCTTTGGCAACCGGTGATACGGTTTCGCTTGCTAGGGAAAAAGCGGTAACAGCGGCTGGTTTGATTACCGTAACGAAAATCGACTAAGGGCATGGGCGGTTTTATCTTGAAGCCGCTGAAAATCTTACCTTGGTTGTTGATTTGCTCAGTGGTTGAAGCGGATATTTTTAAATACGTCGATCCGAATGGTCATGTTTATTACACCGATAATGCCGCGGCTGGTTCAGGATATCGCTTAATTATCCGCACGCGGCCAAAAACTTATGTCAAAGACCTTAAATCAATGTCGGGCAATAAGCTCAAATACGGTGAATTGATTGCTAAAGCAGCGGAGCGGCATCAAGTTGATCCTAAATTGTTGCATGCGGTGATTCAGGCTGAGTCAGCTTATAACGCTAATGCGGTTTCATCGGCTGGTGCTGTGGGCTTGATGCAATTAATGCCGGATACAGCGCGGCGTTATGGCGTGTCAGATCGCCGTGATGCCGAGCAAAATATCGATGCTGGAACTCGCTATTTGAAAGATTTGTTGGCTATGTTTAATGCTGATCTTAAATTAGCCGTGGCTGGCTACAATGCGGGCGAAGGGGCGGTGATCAAATATAACCGCACAGTGCCGCCTTATCCTGAAACCCAAAATTACGTTCAACAGGTGTTAAGTCTGTACGCGAAAAGCGGATAAGCTGAAAAACGCTTGTCGGTTTGACGCAACAGGCGGTTACCTGTATCATTTTGCAGTTATGTCAGACAAATTACCCGACCTTATAGATCCTTTAATGCTCGCTGAAAGGCGTGCTGTGTTCAATGGCGTGATAAATATCGCGGCTTTAGAGCGTTTGTCTGATTTTATCGCTGATAGCGATGGCGTAGTGAATGTTGACGCAGTGTTTGCCAAACAAGGTAAACGTGCGGTGGTATCAGGCAGTATCAAAACCCAATTAAAACTGGAATGTCAGAGTTGTTTGCAAGATTTTCCATGGCCGATTGATGTGCATTTCAAGTTAGGGGTTGTTTCTTCATTACAAGAAACCGACAAACTTGAAATTGATGCTGAACCTTTATTGTTTGATGGCGAAAGAATGTCATTTAACAGCTTAATCGAAGACGAGATTTTGCTGGCTTTGCCGGATTATCCCAAACACGATTATGACTGCATCACACGTCGTAGTTCGCAAGATCGCGATTACGAAACCCAAACTACCCGCAGCGAAGCGGATAACCCTTTTTCTGTTTTAGCCAAACTTAAAAAAACTGGAGAGTAAAAATGGCAGTACAAAAGAGTAAAGTATCGCGTTCAAGACGCGGTCAACGTCGTTCACACGATGCGTTAACCAGCAAAGCTTTGTCACATGATCCATTGACAGGCGAAACTCATATCCGTCACCACATGACGCCAGATGGTTTCTTCAAAGGCCGTCAAATCGTTGCTAATACCAGCGACGAAGATTAATCATTTCAAGTCCAAATCTATGTAAAGCCGACCAGTGATCTCACTATTGTCGGCTTCTTCCGACTACGGAGCTAATCCTAAGCGTGAGTGTAACTCTATCTATTGATGCCATGGGTGGGGATTTTGGTCCTCAAGTGACCATTCCCGCGTCATTAACCTGTTTACAAAAAAATCCTAATTTAAAATTGATTATGGTGGGTGACCAAACAATTCTTAATGAATTGTTGGCCGATGCTTTAATTACCTTTAAAGACCGGATTAGCATCCAACATGCCTCGCAAGTGGTGGAAATGGACGAGCCACCGCAAAAAGCCTTGAAGAACAAAAAAGATTCTTCAATGCGAGTGGCGATTAACTTGGTGCGTGACGGTGAAGCGGATGCTTGCGTGAGTGCGGGTAATACCGGCGCTTTAATGGCAACTGCCCGTTTTGTGTTGAAAATGATTCCAGGTATCGACCGTCCTGCGATTATTTCCACTTTGCCATCAGTATTTGGCCATACCCACATGCTGGATTTAGGCGCCAATGTCGATTCCAGCGCTGAGCATCTTTACCAATTTGCCGTGATGGGTGAAGAGGTCGTTAAGGCGGTTGAAAACATCGAGCGTCCGCGTATCGGTTTGCTGAACATCGGCGAAGAAGATATGAAGGGCAACGAGCAAGTTAAAGCCGCTGCCAAGTTGTTGGAAAATTCATCATTGAATTACATCGGCTATGTCGAAGGTAATTCAATCAATGCTGGCAATATCAAAGTAGATTTAATCGTTACCGACGGCTTTGTAGGCAATGTAGCGCTTAAATCAATTGAAGGCGCGGCAAAAATGATTAGTACCAAGCTAAAAGCCAGTTTTTCACAAAATCTACTGACCAAATTAGCCGGATTAGTCGCATATCCTGTCTTGAAATTGTTTAAAGACAGCATCGATCCGCGTTTGTATAACGGTGCCAGCTTTATTGGTTTACGCGGTTTAGTGATTAAAAGTCACGGCGGTGCGGATGCTTTAGCTTTTGAAACCGCGATTCACTTGGCCGAAGTTGAAGTAGGTCATGACGTGATTCGTAAAATTAGTGAACGAATCGAAAAAGCCCTAGAACAAAAGGTGACAGAATGACGATTTGGGCCAATGTGATTGGTACTGGTGGCTATTTGCCAGCAACAATCAGAACCAATCAAGACCTTTCTGAAATGGTGGATACCACCGACAGCTGGATTTACGAGCGAACAGGTATCAAAAGCCGTCGCATTGCTGATGAACATGAAACCGCTTCCAGCATGGCTGAAATTGCCGCTCGCCAAGCGATTGAAATGGCGGGGATTGATGCCGAGCAGATTGATTTAATCATCGTTGCCACCGGCACACCAGACCGCGTTTATCCAAGCACCGCTTGTTTAGTTCAACAGCGTTTAGGGATTAAACATTGCGTTGGCTTTGATATTCAAGCTGCTTGTTCAGGTTCAGTGTTTGGTTTAAGCATCGCCGATCAATACATCAAAACCGGCTTTGCCAAAACCGTATTGGTGATTGGCTCAGAAGTTTGTTCGCGAATTGTTGATTGGTCAGATCGCTCAACCTGCATTTTGTTTGGTGATGGCGCTGGCGCAGTTTTATTATCAGCATCCGATCAACCTGGCATTTTAGCCACTCACATTCATTCCGACGGCGGCTACGAAGATTTGTTGTATTGCCCAAATCCACAAGCGGCAGCTGCACACAAACAAAATGAAGCCAGCGTGATTAATATGCGCGGCAACGAAGTGTTTAAAGTGGCTGTTAATACCCTAGGTCGTATCGTCGATGAAACATTGGAAGCTAACGGTCTGCAACATTCAGACATCGATTGGCTAGTGCCACATCAAGCTAACACTCGCATTATTGCCGCGACTGCCAAAAAATTAGGCATGTCGATGGAACAAGTGATTCTCACCCTAGAAACCCAAGGCAATACCTCATCAGCTTCTGTGCTGTTGGCGTTTAATCAAGGTGTTCGCGATGGTCGCATCAAACGTGGTCAAACGGTGTTGATGGAAGCGTTTGGTGCCGGATTTACTTGGGGCTCAGCGCTGCTTAAATTTTAAAAAATAGATATGAACCAACAAAACAATTTAGCTTTCGTATTTCCCGGTCAAGGCTCACAAACAGTGGGCATGTTGTCGCAATTGGCTGAAACTTATCCTGTCGTCAAACAAACTTTTGCTGAAGCGTCAGCGGTATTGGGGTTTGATTTATGGGCATTGGTCGCTAATGGCCCTGATACCGATTTAAACCAAACCCAAAATACCCAGCCAGCAATGTTAGCGGCCGGTGTTGCGGTTTGGCGAGTTTGGTGTGAAAACAGTGAAGTTAGACCAGCTTGGATGGCGGGACACAGCTTAGGCGAATACACCGCCTTGGTCTGCTCTGGTGCGATGGCTTTTGAAGATGCGATTAAATTAGTCGCTGAACGTGGTCGTTTAATGCAAGAAGCAGTGCCAGCAGGTGTTGGTGCAATGGCGGCGATTATTGGTTTGGATGATCAAAAAGTTATCGATGCTTGTGCTGAAGCGGCTAATGGCGACATCGTTGCTGCAGCCAACTTTAATGCGCCTGGCCAAGTAGTGATTGCCGGTGAAACTGCCGCTGTTGAGCGAGCGATGGAAGCGGCTAAAGCGCAAGGCGCAAAACGGGCATTGAAATTGCCAGTGAGCGTACCTTCGCATTGTGGCCTGATGGAAGCGGCTTCTGAGCAATTGAATGCTGTCTTACAAGGCATCGAAGTCAAACAGCCGGAAGTCAATCTAGTTCACAACGCCGATGTACAAACTCACGCTAATGCCGATCAATTACGTTTGGCATTAAAACAGCAATTGTTCATGCCGGTACGTTGGGTAGAGTGCGTTAAATATATGCACGAACAAGGCGTTAGCCAATTTGTCGAAATCGGTCCGGGCAAAGTGTTATTAGGCTTAAACAAACGCATTGCTGCAGACGCGACACATGCCACCATCTTTGATTCAGAATCTTTAAACACTGTTTTGGAGCAGTTAAATGGATAAAAAACTTGCCATCGTAACCGGCGCAAGCCGTGGTATTGGTCGTGCAATCGCCGAAAAATTAGTTGCCGACGGTTTTTTCGTCGTTGGCACTGCCACTTCAGACAATGGCGCAGAAGCAATTTCAGCCTATTTAGCGGATAACGGCAAAGGTTATAAATTGGATGTCGCTGATGCGGCATCGATTGAAGAATTTATCAAAACCGTTAGCGATGCTTATGGCACACCAGCGGTATTAGTCAACAACGCCGGTATCACTCGCGATAACTTGTTGATGCGTATGAAAGATGACGAGTGGGATGACATCATCAACACCAATCTGACTTCAATTTTCCGTATGAGCAAAGCTGTGTTGCGCGGCATGATGAAAGCCCGTTATGGTCGTATCATCAATATTTCATCCGTGGTCGGTTCAACCGGCAACGCTGGTCAAGCCAACTACGCCGCAGCTAAAGCCGGCATGGTGGGTTTTTCTAAATCAATGGCCAAAGAAGTTGGCTCGCGCGGCATTACCGTTAATACCGTTGCGCCGGGTTTTATTGATACCGATATGACTAAAGAATTAAGCGACGATATTAAAAACGCTTTGTTAGGCTCAATTGCAGTTGGTCGTTTAGGCCAAGCCGACGAAATCGCTCACGCAGTATCGTTCTTGGCAGCAGAGCAGGCGGCTTACATCACAGGTGAAACTTTGCATGTTAATGGTGGGATGTATATGCCATAAACGGCATTTGCTATTGGCAATAAAAAACCGGCTAAGGCCGGTTTTTTTATGTCGAAAATTGCTCAGCCAATATTATTGTAGTAATGTTGCTACATTGTCTTGCTTGAGGTGATTCCTATGTCGATTACTACATTATCCAGCCGCGAATTTAACCATGATACTGGCAGAGCAAAGCAAGCGGCTAAAAATGGCCCTGTGTTTATTACTGATCGTGGCCGTCCAGCCCATGTGTTGTTAACTATCAACGATTATCAAAAACTGAGTGGCGAGCAGGTCAGCGTTATTGATTTGTTAGCAATGGCTGAGGCTGAATGGATTGAGTTTGAATCGCCTCGTGCAGAGCGCCTGTTTCATCCAGCGGATTTAAGCTGATGTATGTTTTAGATACCAATGTCATTTCTGAATTACGCAAAGCCAAGACTGCTAAAGCTGATGCAAATGTCTTAGCTTGGGCCGCTCGGATTCCGGTTAACCAAATGTTCCTATCGGCAATTAGTATTTTAGAACTGGAAACCGGTGTATTACTGGTTGAGCGTCGTGATGCTGTTCAAGGTGCTCAGCTTAGAAAATGGTTAAATCAACAAGTTATTCCTGTATTTTCTGAGCGAGTATTGCCTGTCGATATGGCGGTGGCTCAATGCTGCGCCAAACTTCATGTCCCTGACCCACGAGCCGAGCGTGATGCTTTGATTGCTGCAACCGCTTTAGTGCATAGCATGGTGGTTGTTACTCGTAATGTGGCTGATTTTGCCATGACAGGCGTGCAGATCGTTAATCCTTGGGAAAGCCAAGATTAAGTAGGCCGGCATAAGCACAGCGTTGCCTGCGAAGGCTTACAAGTTTTAATAAGTCTTCGCCCGAAACGCTACGCTTATTCGTGCCTACAGCTCGAACAGTTAAGCCAAAGCCAATCCCCGTTTCGGCGTAAAAATCCCTTTAAAAATCGGCATAAAACTCGCGGTAATTGGAATCGAGTAAAAACAATACATCGCCGCCGCTTCACCGGTACTAACCCCAAAGAACCATTGCGGTACAAATAAGGTGAAAATCGCCATCACAAAATGGTAAGAGGCAATTCGCCAGTTGTTTTTCCAGACAAAACCACTTAGCGCTAAGCCAAACAATGAGCCGTGAGTTACAAATAAGCCAAAGGCGCTGGGGATAGCGTAGCCGATGTGGTAAATGCCCATGAATAAGCAAGCCACTTTGTCGCCAATAAAGTTGGCATCATGGCCGAATAATTGCCATTCCTTGGGCAGAAAGCTACAGATAATGAATAAGCCGCTTAAAACTCCGCCAACCCAAGTGGCTTTTTTCAAGGCATTAGGATCGGTCGAGTAGGTGGCGAGAGCCGGCATAATCGCAAACGCTTGCAAACAAATATGGTAAGTCGAGAGTTCGCTGAGAAATAAATTGGTGCCGTAGCCGCATTGGTCGGCAACCGGATAAGCGAAATATTGAATCAACTCCATCAAGGAAAAATGGAAAATGGCATAAGCTCTGGCGACCCGAACCCAAAATGGTTCGTTTTTATCAAGATAAGTGATGCTAGATGCGATAAGGCCGGCAACTCCCAGACCTAAAGACATATTGGCACTAAAACACATAATTAATCCGTAATTGTTTGTTTAATGAAGAAATAAAACGCCCTAAAACTGGGCGGAGTGGAAAAGATACACGGCAATTGTGGAAATTGCAGAGTTTTTTATCGGGTTATGAGAAAACTTTGCGTTCATGACCTGTTGTGGGTGTTTTTGTCACTCATCATTGAAATGGTTCAAATAGCCCAATTTTCTACCTGTAATTGCTGAACTCGCACGAATTCTCGCTCGTTGTTGGTTACTAATATCCAGCCTTCTGCTCTAGCATGTGCGGCCAGCCAAAGGTCGTTGTTACCGATTATCAGGCCTTTTTGTTGTAAATCAGCGCGAATTTGGCCGTAATGCTCACCAACGATGTGGTTGATAGGCGCGATTTGCATGGTCGAAGTAAGTTTGTTGATTACTTCAAGCGCCCGTTCTCGAGACTGGCTTTTTTCAGCGCCAAATCGTAACTCACCCAATGTCACGACTGACATCGCTAATTCTGCAGCTGTATGCTGACTAAATCGTTCCTTTACAGCAGGTGGGTTGTGCTTTGCTATGTAGATACAGATGTTTGTATCTAATAAATACTTTACGCTCATCAAAAAGATTCTCTTTGTTGTGGTTCAGAATCTGAGCGTCCATCTGCCATAAAATCTTCAGGTAATTGCCTTAAAGCATTAAAAATTGCCAATGCACTGTCTGCCTTTTCCCGAAGCACAATTTCGTCGCCACGACGAAAAATTTCAACTTTATCTGCTGTAAATCGAAATTCTTTGGGTAGTCTTACTGCTTGGCTGTTACCGGATTGAAATATGCGGGCGTAAGTCATAACGCCTCCTTTTTCCTGAAAGATATACTTTAAGTATATACATGATAGCATCTAACGCAAGCTCTAAAAAATCCCTATTCAATGGTCGATTGATAAGCACTTCAACAAAAGTAAATCGGTAATTGTGTAATTAAAGTCTTGATTGTTTAGCCAGCGAGTTAAGGCTTTCCCGTTCGTCCTGAGCTTGTCGAAGGATGAGCGGGAAAGCCGAGTCGGTCGCCAACCATCGCCGTTCATGCTTCGACAAGCTCAGCACGAACGGCTTAAGTTGCCAGCAAGATTCTGAGCTGGCCATACCTGTTTACTTTTGTGTAACTACTTATAAGAATTGGACAAAATGAAATTACTCGATAAATCAACCGAATTGCCGATTGGTTGGGAGATTACCAAGATAGGTAAATTTGCCGAAGTCATCATGGGGCAATCACCGCCATCGGATACCTACAATAATGAAAAAATAGGATTACCGTTTTTTCAAGGGAAAGCCGAATTTACTGATTTGCATCCTGCAATTAAAAAATGGTGTAGCGAACCAAATAAGATTGGGCTACCCAATGATATTTTAGTGTCTGTCAGAGCGCCGGTTGGTTCTGTAAATATAGCTAATGTTGAATGCTGTATAGGTCGTGGTCTTTCAGCTATAAGATACATAGAGTGCAATAAATTTTTGTTTTATTTTTTTAAGCACATTGAGAAGAAACTAGATGAACAGGGAACTGGAACGACATTTAGAGCTATTTCTGGCGAAGTATTAAAAAATTTTCCTATTTATCTACCTCCAGTCAAAGAACAACACCGCATCGTTGCCAAAATCGAAACGCTATTTTCCGAGTTAGATAAAGGCATCGAAAGCTTTAAAACCGCCCGCGAGCAATTAAAAATCTATCGGCAATCG
>Ga0208223_1000250_pt1 | contig 13978 bp, 15 predicted proteins | sample LakMenE07Oct09ns_FD_150678 | JGI IMG/M metagenome (GOLD analysis project Ga0208223, IMG submission 150678) | Freshwater microbial communities from Lake Mendota, WI - 07OCT2009 deep hole epilimnion ns (SPAdes) | ecosystem: Environmental > Aquatic > Freshwater > Lake > Epilimnion/Euphotic zone ...
GGTTGTCGGCGATCGCGAGCGCGCCGCCCGTGCCGCTGAGGCCGAGTGCGCATCCATTGAAGGTCGACTCCGCGCGCTTGAGGCGCGACGTACGGCGCTGCAGGAGCGTGCCCTTGCGCGCTCCGCGCGTGCGATTGGCGGCAGGAGCCTCTTAGCTGGCGTTGAAATCCGTGAAGAGGGGCGCAGCGCCGTACTTGCTGCGCTGGGTGCGCTAGCGCGTGGCTTCATTGTCAATCGGAGCGGGGCGTCGCTTCTCGATGATGAACAGGGCGCCCTCCTTATTGAAGGATCGGCGGGAAGACTTGCTGCCGAACATCCAACGCTTCCAGCGCTGAGCGCTGAGGTTGTCAGCGACCCTGATGGGGTGTTAGCTCGGGTCTTGAGCGGCGTTGCCGTGGCTCCATCGGTTGCCGCAGCGCTCGATGCGCTCGCTGACCTACCGGTCGGCGGTCTGATCGTGACACGTGGCGGTGCGGTGATTCGTGCCGGAGGCGTGGTAACCCGTGAGACTGAGCCAGAGGATGCGCTCCTCGACGCCGAGATCTCGCAGCTCGGACGCGAGATTGAGCGACGAACCGCTGCCGCCGCGACCCTGCGCAGCGAAGCCTCCGCAGAGCAGACCGCGTTGGCCGCCGCCACGGCGCTCGCCGTCAGTCGCCGCTCTGCAGACCTCTCCGCACGAAGTACGTTGCGGAGCGCCACAGATCTTCGAGCAGAGAGTGAACGCGAGCTGATCGCCGCAGCCCGCACGGCCGCAGACCGAGACTCACGACTGCAGAAGCTCGAGGAGACGCTCAGCGATCTCTCCGCGAGACGAGATGAGCTTCAGGCAAGTGCACTCACAGGGACGGGCTCTGGGAGTGCTGCGCAAGAGTGGCAGGAGAGGATCCGAGAGCTGACCGCACGGCGATTGACGATCTCCGAAGCGGTTGAAGCTGATCGACAGTCGCTCCGCGCATGGGAGCTCGCACGTGCTCGCGGAGATGCCAGTATTGCCGCCGCATCAGCACGTATCGCACGAGCCGCCGAAGAGCGTGGCGCGATGGAGTCGCGAGGCGCAGCACTCCAGGCAGACCGCGTTGAACTTGTTGGACGCTCAGATGCTGCACAGCTCGCGGTCGCTGAGCGCGAGGCGTTGGTCCAGCGACTTGCTGAGCAGCAGGAAGCGATTGAGCGCGAGAGCGCGGCTGACGACGAGCGAAAGCGCTCACTGCGCCAGCGCGAATCGGATCTTGATGAGGCGCTTCGACCGCTCGAACGTGACGCACAAGGCCTTGAGTTTGAGTACGAGCGCCTGATTGAAGAGCTGGCGGGCGACCTTGTGGCATTCGGGCGGAGGCTCGCAACAGATCCGCGAATCGCCAAGGGCCTCCCAGATGAGTTGCGTGCAGCCCGAGCTGAGGGTGCACCTGAAGGCGAGTTCGAAGAGGTCTCGAGTGAGGAGCGTTCGGCACAAGATGCGGTTGCGCGCGCACAGGCGGCGGCGCTTCTCGATCATTGGGGTTCCGAAGGACTCCGATCTGGAACTCCCGCTGAGCCCGCGGATCCAGAGCAGGTGCGCGCGCTGGAGAGGTTGCGCCGAAAGATCGGACCACTCGATGCTGCTGGGGCGAGTGTTGCGATTGAACATCGCGAACTTCGTGAACGTCTCGAGAGCCTTGAAGCGCAAACCGGAGACCTTGACGGTGCCATTGCCAAGGCCTCCGCACTCATGGCTGAACTCGACACGCTCGTTGAGAGCACCTTCACGGAACAGTTCACCGCACTTCAAACAACATTCGCTGCAAACTTCCAGCTCCTCTTTGGTGGCGGCGATGCTCAACTGCGACTGACGTCAGAGGAGGGGGTGCGCCGACCTGGCGTTGAGATTGATGCCCGACCGCCGCTCAAGCGACGACAACAGCTCTCACTCCTTTCAGGCGGTGAGCGTGCACTTACGGGTGTAGCGCTGCTGCTCGGAATGCTTGCCGTGCGCCCACTGCCATTTGTGGTCCTGGACGAAGTTGACGCCGCCCTCGATGAGGCGAACGTCACTCGATTTGGTGACGCGATCCGTGAGCTCAGTGAGCGCACACAGGTGGTGGTGATTACGCACAACCGCGGCACGGTCGAGGTTGCCGACAGCCTCTGGGGCGTGACCGCCGGAGAGGATGCTACGAGTCGCGTCTTTGGCCTGCGTCTTGACGAGGCGAAGCGGATCGCTGATGCAGCACGAGCGGAGCGCGAGGCGGCACGTTGAAACTCGCCTTCTGGCGAAAGAGCACCAACGAAGAGAAGGCGAGCATCAGTGCCGCTGCCGCGCCTTCAGGCGGTGGAATCTTGCAGGCCTTACGCAGATCACTCGCGCCCGAGCCGGATTGGAGTGAACTAGAGCGCGCCCTCATCCAAAGCGATGCTGGAACGGGCGTCGCAGCAGGGCTGATCAGCGCCGCGCGTGAGGTTCAGGGTGGCACGGGTCGTGAGCGGTTGCGCACGGCGCTTCTCGACCTAATGCGCGAGGAGTTGCCGAGTGATGCACCAAGTACAGCGAGCAGCCAGCAGGTCATCCTCCTGATCGGCGTGAATGGAGCTGGGAAGACAACGTCAGCGGCAAAGCTCGCGGCACGTGCAAAGGCTGCGTCGCTGCAGCCCGTTCTTGTCGCCGCGGATACGTTCCGTGCAGCGGCAATTGATCAGTTGCGTCTCCTCGCCACTCGAGAAGGGGTGCCGATTGCTGAAGGGAAGCCGGGCGGTGATCCTGCGGCCGCGATTCACGACGCGTTGACCCAGGCGAGCGCGAAAGGTTTGCACCCGGTGATCATTGATACCGCAGGCCGTATGCAAACCAAGACTGGCCTCATGGATGAGCTCGCCAAGATGCGCCGAGTGATTCAGAAGCTCGCACCAGACGCTGACGTTGAAGTGCTTCTTGTCATTGACGCAACGGCTGGACAGAACGGGCTGGCGCAGGCGAGCGGGTTCAATCGCGCAGCAGGAGTAGATGGCGTGATCCTCACGAAGCTAGACGCTGGTGCGCGTGGTGGCGTTGCGCTGGCTGTGCGTCGCGAACTCGGCCTCCCAGTTCGCTGGGTGGGTGTGGGGGAGCGAGGGAGCGATCTCCTCCCGTTCGATGTAGACGCCTTTGTGGACGGGCTCTTAGGCGACGCGGTCTAGTGCGCGCGGGAGCTCGCTGATTTTCTGGACGCGTCCCAGTTTGGTTAGCCCAATCACGACACCAGCGGCGATGGAGGCAGCTGCGCCGAGGTAGAGCGCCGCACCGCTTCCGGCGACAGAGCCGCCGATCACCCCGCCGGCAACGATGCCCGTCAGTCTCCCGAGAAGGCTGACCCCTTCAAACGCAGCGTTGGCGCGTCCCTGCAGCGCGTCAGGGAGGACACGGCTACGAATCGCACCCTGGTTCGCCTCCCAGACGGTTTCAAAGCCATCGCTGAGGAACTGGTGTGCAACAAGAAGGACGATGCCGGTAAGTGAAGCGCCTGGTGCGAGAGGGACGAGCGCAAGTCCGATCCCTACGATCACCAGGCTCACACTGATCGCACGACCCGTGCCGAGGGCAAGTGAGATTCGCTCCGTGAGCAGCCCGCCAGCGAATGATGCGATGCCGCCGCTTGCGATGATGAAGCCGACCACTTCGGGGCTGAGACCAAGCGTTCGAACGACATAGATCATGTATGCCGAGCGGAAGAGACCAAAATAGATACCGATCGCTGCACTTGAAGCGATCAGGGGTCGCAAGATTGGGATTGCCCACGTGCGTCGAAGGCCCTCTTCTGCCTCTACCAGAAAGCTCTGGCGCGTTGTCGCCTTCGGCAGGCGTGGCTCTCTGACGCGGAGTGCGGTCAGCAAGAGCGCGGAGGCAACGTACGTGAGCGCATCCACGCCGATGGCGGCTGGGCCTCCAATACTGCCGACCAGGAGACCTGCGGCCCCGAAACCGAAGAACTCTGCAGCGCCTCGGATTCCGAGCACCTTGGCGAGCACGGAGCGCAAATCGGGCGTGGGGACAAGTCCAGCAAGATAGCTTCGCTCGGCAATATCAAAGGCGGTACTGCACGCCCCACTTGCAGCACTCACCAGGATGAGATGGAAGAGTGACACGCCGCCGGTCATCAACGCAGCGAGCGGGATCGTTGCTAGGAGGAGTGCGCGGAGAAGATCGGCGGCGATCATGACTGGTCGACGGGGGAGGCGATCAATCCAGACGCCAGCGATCTGACTCGCCAGCGTCGCTGCAATTAGGTCCACCCCTGCGATGATGGCCGCCTCTTCTGCAGAGATTCCGAGTCCGATGATTGCGAGCAGCGGGAGGGCTGCACGCGTGATGAATGACCCGAACGTGGAGGCGGATTGAGCCGCCATGAGGATGCGGACATCACGGCGAACGGCGGTGCTCACCCCTGCACGCTGCACGGCGACCCCACCCCTCTTCTTCATTCTCGCAGCGTACACTCCCCATATGTTCGATGCGCTTGGAAGCAGGCTCCGCGCTTCACTGCAACGGCTAGGCGGAAGGGGCCGCATCAGTGAGGCTGATCTCGAGGCGGGTCTCGCGGAGATTCGTACTGCGCTCATTGATGCGGACGTTGCGCTAACCGTTACTGATTCACTCATTGCGTCAATGCGCACCCGCGCACACGACGAAAAGGTGGTCGGCGGCATAGGGAGTGGAGATCGTTTAGTTGCGATCGTGCATGCGGCGCTCACCGAGGCGCTTGGCGGCTCAGGTCGAGAGCTTGACCTGCGCGAGCGAACGGCGAGCATCCTGCTCCTCGGTCTCCAGGGTGCAGGGAAGACCACAACCGCGGCGAAGCTAGCACTGCGACTCCTTCGTGATGGGCGACGCCCGCTTCTCGTTGCGGCAGATCCGCGGAGGCCCGCAGCCGCTGAGCAGCTTGCGCTGCTGGGTGCAGCGATCGGCGTCCCTGTCCACCGCGAACCGATCGGCACCCCAGTGGCAGAGATCGGTCGCCGTGCGCTGGAATCGGCGAAGAAACTTGGACGGGACCTCCTCATCATTGACTCGTCGGGACGGACCACACTTGACGAGGAGTTGATGCGCGAGCTCGCTGACTTGCGCGCAGCGGTGAACCCACGCGAACGCATCCTTGTATTGGATGCTGCAACTGGACAACAGGCGCTTCGCGTTGCTGAGGGGTTCAAGGAGGCGGCGGATCCTACGGGTCTCATCTTGGCGAAGCTCGATGGCGACGCTCGTGGCGGCGCGGCTCTCTCGATTGCGGGAGGCGCCGGTATCCCCGTCCTTTATCTCGGGACCGGTGAGCGCCCTGAAGCCCTTGAGCGCTTCCATCCCGATCGCATCGCTGGTCGCATCCTTGAGATGGGAGATCTCGCAACGCTTGCAGAGATCGTGCGCGATGCTGGTGGTGATCCACGCGCACCCGTTGCGACAAAGAGCGGGAGTGGCGCACCGAAGGGCGAGATGACCTTCTCCGATCTGCTCGAACAGTTGCGACAGATGTCGTCAATGGGCCCGATCGGACAGATCGTCAAGATGATTCCGGGTATGGGGGGTGTAGCTGCCCAGGCCGAAGAGGCGGTGGCGGCGGGGGAGCTGAAGCGGGCGGAGGCGATCATCCTCTCCATGACGCCGACCGAGCGCGATAACCCATCGCTACTCTCCATCCCTCGACGTCGACGCATCGCTGCAGGGGCCGGCCGAGCGATTGAAGAGGTGAACCGTCTGGTCAAGCGCTTGGATGAGATGCGGCTCCTGATCCGAAGAACGGGGGGGATTGACCCTGCGCGACTCGCTGGTGGGGGTGGGGGGCTCCCAGGGAAGCATGCTGGCGGATACATCCGCCCGAAGGAGGATCGGAAGGCGAAGAAGGCCCGTCGGAAGGGGGGCAGGCGGTAGGTGGCGGCGCCCCTGATGCGCAGGTCACCTTGAGCGGCTACTATCCCCAGACACACACCCCACCGCTTCGGGGTTACTCGCCTGGCGACCGCCAGGCCCACGGAGGAAGATGCACGGATGAGCGTTCGAATCAGGTTGACACGAGTAGGGGCAACAGGACAGCCGTCGTATCGAGTTGTCGCGACCGATCGGCGCCGCGCGCGCGATGGGCGTTCGCTGGAAACCCTCGGGCACTACAACCCCCGCACTGAGCCAATGACGCTCGTCCTTGATCTACCGAAGGTGGATGCATGGATTTCAAAAGGTGCGCAGCCATCTGAAGTTGTCGGCAAGTTGATTGCCAAGGCACGCGCTGGCGGAGCATCTGCTGGCGGAAAGACTGGCCCGAAGGCTGCAGAGAAGGGCTATACCGCCCCAGGAACTCGACCAGTGGTTGAAGAGCCAACGGTTGTTGTTGAAGCTGCACCAGAGGCACCGACGGAACTCGCCGCCGAAGCTGCGGCAGAGGTCGCCACTGAAGAGGCTGCGGATGCAGTTGCAGATGCGACTCCAGCAGCAGAAGCACCAGCAGCTGTTGAGCCGGCTGCTGAAGTTGCGGCAGAAGCACCAGCAGCCGAAGCACCAGCAGAGGAGGCGTAAGTGCCAGCAGCAGAGCTTGTCGCCTACGTCGCGAAGTCACTTGCAGATAATCCCGATGGGGTGAGCGTTGAGGTGGAAGAGGATGGCGACGCCGTTGTCCTCCGCCTAATTGTTGATGAAGACGACATGGGTCGCGTCATTGGCCGAAACGGCAGCATCGCCAAGGCAATGCGCAGCCTGCTCAAGGTGATCTCCAATCGGACCGGAGAGAACTACGTCCTCGAAATCGGCTGACGCCGTTCGCGATCTGCGCGTTGCGCAGGTTCGTGGAACGCGCGGGCTTGACGGCACACTCCGCCTTGAGATCCTTACCGATCACCCTGACGAGCGCTTTGTCGTGGGAAAAAAGCTTCGTGTTGAAGAGAGCGATCGAGAACTTACGCTCACTGAGTGGAACCCCGCCTCGCCTGGCGCGTTCGCACGATTCGCTGAGATTCCAGATCGCGGCACCGCACAAATCCTTATTGGGAGTTATCTCTCGCTCCCTCTCGCTGCAGACCCCGGTGAACCTGGACGCGTGTATTGGGACGAAGTGATCGGGGTTCAGGTGAACGACATAGAGGGTGCGGTGATTGGAACTGTGATTGATTGCTACCGAGCCGGTGGGGCAGAGGTCTATATCCTTCGCACGCCAGATGGTGGGGAGCTCGACCTGCCAGCCGTTGCCTCAATCATCGTCAGCTTCAAACCGCGTGAGGGCGTAATCATTGCTGATCTCACCGGTTCAGACCTCACTCCACGAGCGCCGAAGCGAGTCAAGCAATCTCGCCCAGCAAACCCGGTGCGAACGCCATGAGTGAACAGACACCAGCCCTCCGCATTGATGTGGTCTCGCTATTCCCTGAGACGGTACGCGCCGCCCTGTCGGCAAGCATCCCTGCACGTGCCCTTGAACGTGGCCTCGCGTCGCTACGCGTCCATGACCTCCGCGAGTGGGGGATCGGCAAGCATCGTGCGGTAGACGACGAACCGTACGGTGGCGGTGCTGGGATGCTGATGCGCCCCGAACCGTTGGTTGACGCGATTGAAGCACTGCGGACCGAGGGGAGCACGGTAGTCCTCTTGGATGCTGGCGGAGAGCGGCTTCAGCAGTCACGCGTTCGCTCCCTTGTAGGCGCTGGCCACCTGATCATTCTCTGTGGTCGCTACGAGGGGATTGACCAGCGCGTGCGAGCCTACGTTGATCTTGAGCTGAGTATTGGCGACTTTGTCCTCTCCGGCGGCGAGCCTGCCGCCATCGTCCTCTGCGACGCGCTCCTCCGCCTTGTCCCAGGTGCGATCGATGCCGCATCGCTCGCCGAAGAGTCGTTCTCAACGAACATGCTTGAGTACCCGCAGTACACGCGCCCGGCCGAATACCGCGGGGTGGCGGTCCCTGAGATCCTCCTCTCGGGTAATCACGCTGCTGTAGCGGCTTGGAGGGGTGAGCAGGCACGCCAGCGGACGGCTGCCCGCCGCCCTGACCTCTTTGAAGGGGCACCGCCGCCCAAGAAGGGTGAGTAGCGGAGGGGTTCGCCCCCCTGTGCTATCCTCCCGCTTCGCACCAGCAGGATCCTGCTGAGCCAACACGGAGAACCCATGGATTTGATCCGAACGATCACGAACGAGCAGATGAAGCGCGATCTGCCTCCGATCAAGACCGGCGACACCGTCAAGGTGTCGGCGAAGGTGGTCGAGGGGAATCGAGAGCGCATCCAGGTGTTTGAGGGGACGGTCATGCGCCTTCGCGGCGGCGGGCTTGGACTCACGATCACCGTTCGACGCATCGCTTCGGGTGTAGGGGTCGAACGAACCTTCAAGGTGCACAGCCCTCGCATTGAGAAGATTGAGATCGTTCGCCACGGAGTATCGCATCGTGCGCAGCTCTACTTCCTTCGCGATCGCGTCGGCAAGCAGTCATCGCTCCGAGAAAAGCGCGCGGAGGTTGGCGAGATCCTCAACCCTGTCTACGTTGAGCCCGTCGTAGAGCCGGTCGTTGAGGCCGCTGTCGAAGAGGTAGTTGCTGAAGCTCCATCAGCAGACGTAGAGGCTGCGGTCGCCACTGAAGAGCCGGTCGCACCTGCTGTAGAAGCGGCAGCACCAGAGGCTGAACCTGTCGTGGCCGCAGAGATCGCACCCGCCGCTGAAGAGACGCCCGCTGAAGAGACGCCTGCAGAAGAGCCAGCGGCAGCCGCGGCAGACGATTCGGAGCAGGCGAAGGCGTGACCTCTCCCCGGCCAAGCAGTGGCCGCGGACAAACAACACGCGAGCGAGAGATTCACCACGGCTCACCTGCACGTGCCGTTATTGGCATTGACGAAGTTGGGCTCGCCCCACTCGCTGGGCCTGTTGTTGCGTGCGCAATCCTCATGCCAGACGGCGAGCTCATTAGCGGCGTTCGTGACTCTAAAGCCCTGTCACGCAACCAACGTGAGCACCTTGACCCAATCATTCGTCGTGCTTCGGTTGCCTATGGGCTTGGTGCCGCTTCGGCGCGAGAGGTAGAACGTTTCAATCCACGTGCTGCATCCCACCTTGCCATGCAACGGGCGGTCCACACGCTTGAACGCCGCCTCGGCCGACGAGTTGAGTTCGCGCTTGTCGACGGTTCACCAGCGCACGAACTGAGTGCGCTCATTGGCCCACACGAAACCATTATCAAGGGGGACACCAGCGTCTATTCCATTGCCTGCGCGTCCATTGTTGCAAAGGTGCTTCGTGATCAGTTGATGGTGCGGCTCGCCGAGCGATATCCAGGCTATGGATGGGACTCCAATGCCGGATATCCCGCACCGCTCCATCTTGCCGCTCTTGATCAGCTTGGCGTAACGCCACATCACCGACGAACGTATGCCCCAGTTGCGGCGCAAATCGTCCGAAGCGGCGGAGGTCCCGCCTAGCCAATACGCGGACGGTACGCCCAACCGCTGAGTCTCTCCCTGTGTTGAATCATCGGGCGGAAATCGGAGCAGCCGCAGAAAGAGAGGCGGCAGCTGCGCTCGCAAGCGCTGGTTGGCAGATCCTGGCGCGTAACCTGCGCGTCGCAGGGCTAGAGATAGACATCCTTGCGCGTGACGAGACCGGCCGTCTGGTGGCGGTTGAGGTGCGTGCTCGGCTACGTGTCGGAGCGGCCACTCCAGCGGAGATCCTTGGCCAGAGGAAGCGCGCCGCACTGCGCCGCCAGCGTGAAGCGATCAGCGGGCTGACTCGCGTTGATCTTCTTCTGGTTGCTGGACCACCTGGGGAACGCCGCCTTCGCCTCGTGCGGGGGGTGGCCGAGCGGGGGACGAGGTGGGAGGAGGGTGGTAGGATCACCCGGCACCCAATTGGGAGCCCTTGACCTTGGTCAGGGAATACGCACGCGGAGCATGTCGCCTCGCAACGGTGGCCCCTCGGGGTCGCGATGGCGTCCCGCGGTGGCATAACCGTGATGAGGAGAACCATGGCCGCAGTTACGATGCGCGAACTTCTGGAGGTCGGCGCCCACTTCGGGCATCAGACCAGGCGCTGGAATCCAAAGATGGCGCCTTTCATTTATGCCCAGCGAAACGGCATTCATATCCTCGATCTTGCCAAGAGTGCGAAGCATCTTGAGGCTGCACTCGTTGCAGTTCGCGAAGCCGCCGCAAATGGCGAGACGATCCTCTTCGTTGGCACCAAGAAGCAGGCGCAGGCCCCCATTCTTGAGGAGGCGACGCGCGCCGGTCAGCCGTACGTCATCAAGCGCTGGCTCGGCGGAATGCTCACGAACTTCAGCACGATTCGGAAGCGCCTGACGCTTCTCGAGCAGCTTGAGGCACGCGAACAGGCTGGCGAATTCGAGTTGATGTCGAAGAAGGAGGCGGCGAAGCTTCGCGACAAGCTTGAGAAGCTGCGCGGAGTTCTTGGCGGTATGCGCCGCATGCGCCGCGCACCTGGCATGGTCTTCGTGATCGACCCGAGCCGCGAAACCCTCGCCGCTGTGGAGGCCAACAAGCTTGGCATTCCGGTTGTTGGGACTGCCGACACCAACGTCAATCCAGATCAGCTGCAGTACCCGATTCCCGTCAACGACGACGCGATTAAGTGCATCAAGTTGATCTGCAAGGCGGTCGCCGACGCGGTCATTGAGGGCGCGGCAGAACGTGCTGCTCGACTCCCTGAACTTGAGGCACAGGAGGCTGCAGCTGCGGCCGCCGCGGCACCAGAGAGCCAAGCGGCATCTGATGCACAGGACGATCTTGTTGCGGCACTGAGTGCGGCTGGAACGTTGAGCTTCTCGCCTGACGAGGAGCCAGCACCAACAGCCGTCCGAGACGAGAGCGCCCCAAGCGCGTAACGCAGAGCGAAGAAGAGGAGTACGTCATGGCGATTAGCGCAGAAGCGGTAAAGGATCTTCGCGAGCGAACTGGTGCTGGCTTCATGGATTGCAAGCGAGCGCTAGAAGAGGCTGGTGGAGACGTTGAGAAGGCTGTCACCACGCTTCGAGAGGCAGGGCTCGCCGCCGCTGCAAAGAAGGCTGGGCGTGATGCACGTGAGGGGCTCGTCTCCTCCTACATTCACACTGGTGGTCGCGTCGGCGTCTTGCTTGAAGTCAACTGCGAAACAGATTTCGTTGCGCGTAACGAGCAGTTCCAGAAGCTTGTGAAGGATATCGGCATGCAGATCGCCGGCCTCAGCCCTAAGTACGTCAGTCAGGAGCAGATTCCGGCGGATGTGCTGGCCGCAAAGCGCGCGGAACTGGAAGCTGATGAGGCGCTTGCCAAGAAGCCAGAGTCGGTTCGGGCGCAGATTGTTGAGGGCCAACTTCGAAAGTGGTTCGAAGAGGTGTGCCTTCTCGACCAGCCGTTCCGTGATGGTGAGGAGACGGTTGGCCAGTTGATCACCAACGCGGTTGCAACGATCGGCGAGAATATCCGCGTCCGTCGCTTCGTGCGCTACGCACTCGGCGAGGAGCTCTGAGTCGCGCCATGGCGAGCCACGTGGCACAGCCATGACGCCAACACCGCGCTACTCCCGCATTCTCCTGAAGCTCTCTGGGGAGGCACTCCTCGGCGATCAGCAGTACGGCGTCGATCCGAAAGTTCTCTCATTCGTTGCTGAACAAGTCAAAAGTGTCCGCGCCTTGGGCGTGGAGGTTGGCATAGTTGTGGGCGGTGGCAACATCTTCCGGGGGATGACCGCATCAAGCGCGACTGGGATGGAGCGCGCAACTGCAGACCATATCGGAATGCTTGCGACGGTCATGAACGGGTTGGCGCTACAAGATGGGCTGGAGCGCGCAGGCGTTGAGACACGCGTAATGACGGCGATTGAGATGAATGAGGTCGCTGAGCCGTACATCCGTCGCCGTGCAATCCGCCACATCGAGAAGGGTCGTGTGGTGGTCTTTGTTGCTGGAACCGGCAACCCGTACTTCACCACCGACACTGCAGCAGCGCTTCGCGCCGTTGAAATTGGCGCCCAGGTCATGCTCAAGGCAACCAAGGTGGACGGGGTGTATGACAAGGATCCCCACGTACATGCTGATGCGGTCAGGATTCCAGCGATCAGCTACGGCCGAGTGCTCGTAGAGGGCCTCAAGGTGCTCGACGCGGCGGCAGTGTCACTCTGTATGGAGAACGGCCTTCCTATCGTGGTCTTTGACCTTGATACTCATGAGAACGTGCTGAAGGCGGTGCGCGGCGAAGAGGTGGGCACGATGATTTCTAAGGAGGGGACCCGATGAGTGGAAGCGTTGAAGAGCGAATGGCCCGAGCCGTTGAGGCGTTCGGCAAAGATCTCGGAGGCTTTCGCACGGGGCGAGCGAGCGCGGCACTCGTTGAGCACATAACGGTGGATCACTACGGCGCGAAGACGCCGTTGAATCAGATGGCTGGCATCAGCGTCCCCGAGAACACCCTCCTCGTTGTGCAGCCGTGGGATCCAACAGCAATCCCCGCCATCGAGAAGGCGCTCAATAACGCCCAGCTCGGAATGACTCCGGCGGTTGACGGAAACATCATTCGGCTTCGAGTCCCATCCATGACGGAGGAGCGCCGCAAGGATCTTGTGAAGCAGATGGGGAAGCGGACCGAAGAGGCACGCATCGAGATCCGGAACGCTCGCCGTGACGAACAAGAGGCCATCAAGAAGCTCGAGAAGTCAAAAGAGATTGGTGAAGATGATTCAAGGCGTCAACTTGAAGCCTTGCAGAAGGCGACGGACGCGAAGATTGCAGAGATCGACCGCATGGCGTCCTCCAAGGAGCGCGAGGTTCTCGAAGGTTGACCGAGCGTAGCGTCGATCGTCCGGTTGACGCTCCACCGCTCGTCCATCGTGGACCGGCGGCACAGGGCCTGCCGCGCCATGTCGCCATCATCATGGACGGAAATCGGCGTTGGGCCCGAGCACAGGGCCGTGATGAACTTGACGGTCATACCGCAGGGACCGAAACGCTGCGAGGCGTCATCACTCGTGCCGCGGAACTTGGCATTGCGCACCTTACCGTCTACGCATTCAGTCGGGAGAACTGGAGTCGAGATGACCGTGAGGTGAATCAGCTCTTTGCCTTGCTTGCCCAAACGATTGAACGTGAGACGGCAACGCTTGTAAGTAATGGCATCGCCGTTGATTTCCTCGGTCGCCTTGAGGAACTGCCAGAGGAGGCGGCGCAACGAATCCAACGCGCCTGTGATGCGACCGCTGCAGGGAGTGCCATGCAGCTGCACGTTGCATTTAACTATGGCGGCCGCACGGAGCTTGTGGATGCCGTTCGTACCATTGTCCGTTCAGGACTCAGTGCGGAAAAGGTTGACGAAGAGACGATCGGCGCCGCGCTGTATACCAGCGGGGTTCCTGATCCTGATCTTCTGATTCGAACCGGTGGGGAGGAGCGACTTTCAAACTTCCTCCTCTGGCAGACCGCGTATACCGAACTCGTGACGTGGCCTGGCCTCTGGCCTGACTTCAGCGGCGCAGACCTTGAGTCAGCGATGCGCGCATATGCGGCAAGGACGCGGCGGTTCGGACGATGAACCGGCAGCGCAACAGCTTCGCTGAGCGTGCGATCGGTTCGCTCTTCATCCTTCCGTTTGCGGCTGGCTTGTTGATCTGGCCATACGGAACACTTCCGCTCACGGCACTCCTTATCGTGCTCGCGGCGCGCGAAGGCGCGCAGATCGTTGGGGCAATCTCGGGTGGTGCGTCGGCTGTGTGGAGCGCGGCTCTTCTCGTGTTGCCGCTCGCCGCACTTGTCGCCGTCGGCCCCATAGAAGCGGTGGCCTGCTGGGTGCTCACGCTGCTCGCACTGATCGCTCTCCAACTTTTCCGTGCGCTCCGTGTCAAGCGCGGGAGCGTTGCGCCATACGCTCGTTCGCTCTTCGGCACAGTCGCAACGGCCGTCTGGCTCTCCCCACTTCTTCTCTTACCGCTCTTCGGCTACGCTCGCGGCGACACACCTGCACCATGGATCGCGTGGCTCCTGGCAGTAGTTTGGAGTGCCGATACGGGGGCGTATCTGATTGG
>Ga0208223_1000251_pt1 | contig 13938 bp, 13 predicted proteins | sample LakMenE07Oct09ns_FD_150678 | JGI IMG/M metagenome (GOLD analysis project Ga0208223, IMG submission 150678) | Freshwater microbial communities from Lake Mendota, WI - 07OCT2009 deep hole epilimnion ns (SPAdes) | ecosystem: Environmental > Aquatic > Freshwater > Lake > Epilimnion/Euphotic zone ...
ACGGTTAAATTTTGTGGATAAGGATCAGCTTGGCTAAGCAGTGGCAATAGGCTGAGCAATAGAATTTTTTTAATCATGAATAATCTCTTTAACTTCGCTCACCACTTGGCCTTGAGCAAAACGGGTGAGCATCAAATCGTTTATTGCTAATTGTTGGCTGGATTTAATAATCTGTTGATTGTCTTGACGTTGGCTGATGGCATAGCCGCGATCCAAAGTTGCTAAAGGACTGACCGCCTGTAAAGTCTGGCAGATAGCAGCTTGGCGAGTTTTTAAGCGACTTAATTTCAGCTCAATTGAGCGTTGCAACCGTTGCTGTAAATAGCTTAATTGCTGTTGGTGGCTGTTAATTCGTTGGCTGGGTTGCCATTGTTTGAGTTGGTGATGACCTATCGCCAGTTGTTGCTGACAATCGCGTAATTTGTGCTGTATCGCTTGATTGATTCGTTGTTCCAATTCATCTAAACGCTGGGCATTACGCTGTAGTTTTTGGCCGGGATGTTGCTGTTGCAAGGCTTTATCTAGCCAAGCTAACTGTTGTTGATGTTGCAATAAGCGGCGTTGGATTAATTGGCTTAACTGTTTTTCAAGTGCATCAAAAGCATTTAGCCAAGCCTCTTGATGGGGAACTACGTGTTCAGCGGCGGCAGAGGGGGTAGCGGCACGCAAATCGGCAACAAAGTCAGCAATCGTGACATCGACTTCGTGGCCGACCGCAGAAATCACTGGAATCTCGCTGGCGGCAATCGCACGGGCGACAATTTCTTCATTAAACGCCCATAAATCCTCTAAAGAACCGCCGCCACGGGCGAGAATAATCACATCAACTTGCTGGTGTAGATTGGCGGTGGCTAAGGCTTGAGCAATTTCAAATTTAGCGCTTTCACCTTGAACCGCCACCGGATAAATCAATACCGGAATCGCCGGAAAACGGCGTTTGAGTACCGTCAAAATATCGTGTATCGCTGCGCCAGTTGCCGAGGTAATCACGCCAATTTGTTTGGGAATTAAGGGCAGGGCTTGTTTGCGTTGTTGCTCGAACAAGCCTTCTTGCAGCAATTTGGCTTTGAGTTTTTCAAAAGCTAAACGTAAAGCGCCATCACCGGCTTCTTCGAGATGATCGACGACTAATTGATAGTCACCTCGCGGTTCATACAAACTGACTTGCGCGGTAGCAATCACTTGGTTGCCATTGCTGGGTTTAAAGCGTAAGCGTTGTTGCTGGCCTTTAAACATCGCGCAGCGGATTTGCGCTTGCGAGTCTTTTAAGGTGAAGTAAATATGGCCGGAAGAGGGAGTGCTGAGATTGGAGATTTCGCCAGCCACTTGCACGTTTAAAAAGTGCGTGGCTAATAAGCGTTTGGCTTCGCGATTAAGTTGGGAAACGCTGTAAACAGTGTCTTGCATAATGATTGTTTACAGCGTTTTGTAGCGATTAAGCGGTGAACGGATTTTCTAAAACGATGGTTTCGTTTCGGTCTGGGCCGGTTGAAAGAATGGTCACCTTAACACCAACTAATTCTTCGATTCTAGCGATGTAAGCTTTAGCGCCTTCAGGCAATTGATCAAATTCAGTCACACCAGCGGTGGTGCCGTTCCAGCCTGGCATTTCTTCAATCACAGCTTCACAAGCGGCATATTGATCAGCACCTAATGGCGCGATTTCGGTCAATTGGCCGTTGATTTTATAAGCGGTGCAAATACCGATTTTGTCTAAGCCGTCTAATACATCCAGCTTGGTTAAGCAGATGCCGCTTAAGCTGTTCAATTGCGCTGATTTACGCATTGAAACCGCATCAAACCAACCACAACGGCGTTTACGGCCAGTGGTCGCGCCAAACTCATGGCCTTTAACACCTAAATGTTCGCCATAGCTGTCGTCTAATTCAGTTGGGAATGGGCCGTTGCCAACGCGGGTTGAGTAAGCTTTGGTGATACCTAAAACATAATCAATCGCCAACGGGCCAACGCCGCTACCGGTTGCTGCGCCACCTGCGGTGGTATTGGATGAAGTCACGTAAGGGTAGGTGCCGTGGTCAATATCCAGCAACGCGCCTTGTGCGCCTTCAAACATGATGTTGTGGCCTTGTTGTTGGTGAGCGTGTAAATCTTCACCGACGTCGGTTAGCATCGGTTTAATCAATTCACCTAAAGCCAAAGTATTAGCCAAGATTTCTTCATAATTAACCGCTTCAGCTTGGTAATAGTTAACCAGCATGAAGTTGTGATAATCGACCAAGTCTTTCAGGCGTTTAGCAAATTCTTCAGTGTTGCGTAAATCGCCAGCGCGTAAGCCGCGTCTTGCCACTTTATCTTCGTAAGCTGGGCCAATGCCGCGACCGGTGGTGCCAATCGCTTTGCTGCCACGGGCTTTTTCACGGGCTTGGTCGATAGCTATGTGGACAGGCAAAATCAGAGCGCAGGCTTCGCTGATGGTTAAGCGATTTTTAACTGGTACGCCAGATTTTTCCAGAATATCAATTTCTTTGATCAAGGCTTCTGGGCATAACACTACACCATTGCCTATCATGCACTGCACGCCTTCGCGCAATACGCCAGAAGGAATTAAATGCAAAACGGTTTTTTCGCCGTTGATAACTAAAGTATGACCGGCGTTATGGCCACCTTGAAAACGAACAACCGCCGCCGCTTGTTCCGTTAAAAGATCGACGAGCTTGCCTTTGCCTTCGTCGCCCCATTGTGTACCGATAACAACTACATTTTTTCCCATGATTTTTATAACCTTAAGCTAATGGTTTAACGACCCAGCGTTGATCTTGTTTTTCGAGAATAGAGGTGCAGCCTAAATCGTGCGGCGTGCCCAATTGATTAGGTAGATTTTGGATTACCGTGGTGCCTTGTGCGCGTAAGTCGCGGATGGCGTGTAATAAATCTTGGTCTTCGCCATATGGCGCAAAAACGATGGTGTTGGCTTCGGCGCTGATGCTGGCTTTAAATAAATTAACCAATACTTTCAAATCCGCACTAAAACCAGTCGCGGCGCGAGCGCGGCCAAAGATTTGTCCGATATTATCGTAACGACCACCACGGGCAATTTCCCGACCGATAGATGGGGTGAATGCCGCAAACACGATGCCAGTGTGATAGTGGTAGCCGCGTAATTCGGCTAAGTCAAAACTGACAGTCAGTGATGGAAAATCGCGTTGTAATTTGTCAGCCAAGCTTTGTAAATCGGCTAAGGCTGTTTGCACGGTTGTATTGCTAGAGCTTAATAAGCTGGTCGCTTTATCCAAAATTTCACGGCCGCCGTTTAATTTAGCTAAGGCGATAAACAGGTTTTTAAAGCCAGCTTCAATGGCAAAACTATTAACTAATTCTTCGAGTTCAACGCGGGCTTTGCGCTGCAACACATCAAACAATTCAGCTTCTTGTTGTTGGTTTAAATTGGCTTGTTCGGACAAAGCGCGATAAATGCCAACGTGACCTAAGTCTAAATGCAAATTTTGTACGCCGCTGATTGCCAACATTTCCAGCATCAAACGAATCACTTCGTAATCGCTTTCAATGCCGTTGTGTCCATAAAGTTCGGCACCGATTTGCATTGGGCTACGGGTTTTTTCCAAACCATCACCAATCGCGTTCAGTGTAGTGCCAGCGTAGCAAAGGCGAGTAGGCCATTCGTGTTTGAGATTATGCGAATCGATTCTAGCCACTTGCGGTGTCATATCAGCGCGAACTCCGAGCATTTGGCCGCTGATAGGATCTGTGAGCTTAAAGGTTTGTAAATTTAAGTCGTGTCCAGAGCCGGTAAGCAATGAATCGAGAAAATCGACAAACGGTGGGATTACTTGTTGGTAACCCCAGGTTGCGAAGCTATCCAGCAGTTGGCGGCGGAGAGTTTCAAGATATTCAGCCTGTTCGGGTAGCACTTCATCAATGCCGTCCGGTAATAGCCAAGAGTCTTTTTTTTGCATTTTGTTGTGTCCTAATCGCAGAAAACGCCCCGACTACGGAGCGTTTACTTAATACGATGAAAGCTGAGCTTATTTCTGGTTTTTAAAATATTTGAAGAAATCCGAATTCGGTTCCAACACCATGATGTTGCCTGATTTGCCCAAGCTTTGCTTGTAAGCAATCATGCTACGATAAAAGGCGTAAAAATCACTGTCATCGCCAAAGGTTTTAGCAGATATTTCTGCTGCTTTAGCATCGCCTTCACCGCGTAAGATTTCAGAATCGCGATAGGCATTGGCTAAAATGATTTCGCGTTGTTTGTCGGCATCAGCACGAATCCGTTCTGCCGCTTCTGAACCTTGTGAACGAAACTCGCGAGCTACGCGGGCGCGTTCGGCTTCCATTCGTTGATAAACCGAAGAGCTAACTTCGCTAGGTAAATCAATGCGTTTAACTTGGACGTCAACAATCGTGATACCCAATTTCGCCGCATGTGGTGAAACATTGGTGATTAAGGCTTCACGAATCGCGCTACGATCAGTCGATACCAGTTGTTTAATTTCACGTTTGCTGAATTCGCTACGGAATGAATCTTTAATGATTTGATCCAAACGAATATTGGCTTGATTAACATCGCCAGCAACCGTGGTGTAAAAAGTTTTAACGTCGCCAATTCGCCATTTAACGAATGAATCAACGATAACGTTTTTCTTCTCAGCGGTTAAAAAGCGTTCAGGGGTCGAATCCATGGTTAGGATCCGTGAATCAAACTTTTTGACGTTGTTGAGGAAGGGGATTTTGAAATGCAAACCTGGTTGAAAATCAGCGCCAACAATTTCACCGAGTTGGAATTTGATCACTCGTTCGGTTTCGCCAACGGTAAAAACCGAGGTTGAAATCACGACAACTAATGCACCCAGTGTTACTAAAAACTTGTTTCCCATGTTAGCGTCCTCTCACATCACGATCACGGCTGGTGGCGCGTGAATCGGGTTTGGTTTCTTTTACGGGTGGCGTAGAAACGGGGGCAACCGGTTCATGGCTAGGCGCAGCAGGTAAGGCTTCAGCAGCTTTTGCATTGAGTTTGTCCAATGGCAAATACATGACATTGTTACCACCTTTTACATCAACCAAAACATTGTTGGTGTGATCAAGCACCGATTCCATTGCTTCGATATACATCCGTTGTTTGGTAACAGCAGGAGCTTTTTTGTATTCGGTTAGCAATTGTGCAAAGCGACTAGAATCACCAAGAGTTTGGGCGATGACTTTTTCTTTATAAGCTTCGGCTTCTTGGACAATTCGAGAGGCGGCGCCGCGTGATTTTGGCACGACGTCGTTTGAATAAGCTTCAGCTTCGTTAATTAAGCGTTGTTTGTCTTCACGCGCTTTAATTGCATCTTCAAATGAGCCTTGTACTTGTTCAGGTGGCTGAGCATCTTGCAAGTTAACGCTGGTAATTAAAATGCCGGTTTTGTAAGCATCCATCACTGATTGAATTTCGGATTTAATCGCGGCTACTATTTCAGTACGGCCTTCGGTTAAAACAAAGTCCATATCGCTACGACCAATGACACCGCGTTCGACGCTTTCGGTGACTTGTTTCAAGGTCGATGCAGGGTCTAAAACATTAAAGGCGTAATCCTTAGCATCTTTAACTTGGTATTGAACGGCTAAGCGGACATCAACGATGTTTTCATCACGGGTCAACATCATCGCTTCTTTAGGGACAGAACCCATGGCTTGACCGCCACCCGAACGATAACCGACTTCGATAAAGCGTTGTTGCTCAACGTTGATCACTTGAACTTGATCAATTGGGGCAGGGAGGTGCCAGTTTAAACCGGGTTGGGTGGTGTTGACATAAGCGCCTAGTCGAGTGACCACGCCGCGTGTGCCTTCATCAACGGTGTAAAAACCACTTAGGCTCCATAACACTGCGGCACCTGCTATAACCAAACCAAGGCCTTTAGCAGAAGAACCGTTATTTTGAGAGTTGTTGTTAGAACCACCGCCAAAAATGCCGCCTAATTTTTCTTGTAAAGAACGCATTACCTCGTCCAAATCAGGAGGGGTGTTGGGTTCATTACGACCACTCCAAGGGTCTTTTTTGTCTCCGCCAGGCTCATTCCAAGACATACAGGGTTACTCCAAAATGGATTTGAAAACGCTATTAAGTCGCTAAAAACGACTTTTGGTCATCGCGTTCGGCTGTCTAAGTTTGCAAACTGCAAAATTAGACAGGTCGAAAAACCGCTTATTCTACCGTAAATTAACTAATGCCGAGCAAATAACTGGGTATTTGCAGCTGCGACAAATCATGATTATTCGACTGCTTCGCTTTTAATATCTTTCAACAAGCCAAGGTGTTTTTGGTCGATTTCCAAAGTTAACTGGCAATTGCCGTGATCGTCGATGATTTCGTCGATAATTCGCACAAAGGCGAATAATTTACTTTTCATGCCGATTTGACTAGCCGGTAGATAACATTTGCGAATTACTTTACTGGTTGCGAATATTTGCCCTAAAGCCTGTTGTAATAAATCACAACCTAAACCTTGTTGCGCCGAAATCCAAACTGCCACTGGTTTGCCATCACCATCATAGTCAATATGCGGTGTAACACTATCGAGCAGATCGATTTTGTTAAACACTTTTAATTGGGGAATTTTGCCAGCCTCAATGTCATCCAGAACTTGATTAACATGGAAAATGGTTTCTTCTCGATCTTCCGCAGCAGCGTCAATCACATGTAGCAATAAATCTGCCTCACTGGCTTCTTGCAAAGTTGAGCGAAATGCCGCGACCAATTCATGCGGCAAATGGCGAATAAAACCGACCGTGTCAGCCAAAATAATTTCACTGCCATTACTCAGCGGCAATTGCCGTAAAGTCGGGTCTAAAGTCGCAAATAATTGGTCAGCGGCATAAATATCGGCTCCGGTTAGGCTATTAAATAATGTCGATTTGCCCGCATTGGTATAACCAACTAACGACACAGCCGGAATTTCGGCTTTTTTACGCTTGCTACGACCTTGATGGCGTTGTTTTTGGACTTTATCTAAACGCTGTTGAATTTGTTTGATACGGACTGCAAGCAATCGGCGGTCAGTTTCCAGCTGAGTTTCACCCGGGCCGCGCATCCCAATCCCGCCTTTTTGGCGTTCTAAATGGGTCCAGCCACGAATTAATCGAGTTGATAAATGCTTCAATTGCGCTAATTCAACTTGCAATTTACCTTCAAAAGTTTGTGCACGTTGGGCAAAAATATCCAGAATCAGACCGTTTCTATCAACGACACGCACTTCAAGTGCTTTTTCCAAATTACGTTCTTGGCTAGGTGACAGCGGGTGATTGACGATTACAATATCGGCTTGCTGTTCCTGAATCGCGAATTTGATTTCTTCGAGTTTGCCGGTGCCGACAAAGTATTTGGGGTCAGGGCGGTGACGACTGCCAGTGATGACATGAATCGGTTGAGCACCGGCTGATTTGGTGAGTTCTTTCAGTTCGTCAAGATCTTCTTGACCGATTTGCAAAGTCAGGTGAACGAGAATAGCTCGCTCACCTGCATCGGGGCGTTCAAACAAAAGCTACCCCTTAATTGCCGTCAGTGGTTGTGTCTGGTTCGCGGCTTAAATTGACGTTTTTACCGGGAACGATAGTGGAGATGGCGTGTTTATAAACCATTTGATTAACTGTATTTTTTAGCATTACTACATACTGATCAAAAGAATCGACGCGACCTTGTAGTTTTATACCGTTAACCAAAAAGATTGATACAGGTGTGTGCTCTTTTCTGAGCGCATTCAAAAAATTATCCTGTAAATTTTGGGCTTTTGACATCCGATTCTCCTTATTATTGTTTGGCTGCACTTATACATTAACCGCTATATCCCTGTAATTCAACATTTAGGATTGATGCGGTTTTAAATTCAATCAGAATTTGTGACCGTAATTCTGTATTTCAAGTTCAATTTGAGTGATTAAAAGTGTTGTGCCTTACAAACAGCACAACACTTAAACTCAGGCGAAATTAGCTGATTTTTTTGTACTTAATTCGATGCGGTGTATCAGCATCAATACCCAATCGGCGATGACGGTCAGCTTCGTAATCAGCATAGTTACCTTCAAACCACACTACTTCACTATCACCTTCAAACGCCAAAATATGGGTGGCGATACGATCTAAGAACCAGCGATCATGGGAAATAACCACCGCACAACCTGGGAAAGCCAGCAACGCTTCTTCCAAAGCTCGCAAGGTTTCAACGTCAAGATCGTTGGTTGGTTCGTCAAGTAACAACAAGTTGCCGCCGCTTTTTAGTAGCTTGGCTAAATGGACACGATTGCGTTCACCGCCCGACAACTCGCCGATGCGTTTTTGTTGATCGCCGCCTTTAAAGTTAAAGCGACCAACATAAGCACGAGAAGGGGTTTCGTATTTGCCAACGGTAATCACATCTAAACCATCAGAAATTTCTTCCCAGACGGTTTTTTTGTCATCCATATCATCACGCAACTGATCGACATACGACAATTGCACGGTTTGACCAATGGTAATCTCGCCGCCATCTGGTTTTTCAAAGCCAGCCATCATGCGGAACAAAGTGGTTTTACCGGCACCGTTAGGGCCGATGATACCGACAATGCCGCCCGGTGGTAGTTTGAAGCTGAGGTCGTTAATTAATAAACGGTCACCAAAGCCTTTGCTGATGTTGTTAGCATCAATCACTACGTCACCAAGGCGAGGTCCGGGTGGAATATAGATTTCTTGGGTTTCGTTACGTTTTTGAACATCGACTGATGACAATTCTTCAAAACGTGCCAAACGCGATTTGCTTTTGGCATGGCGGCCTTTCGGATTGGAACGAACCCACTCCAACTCGGCTTGCATGGCTTTTTGACGCGAAGTTTCTTGTTTTTCTTCCAAGGCCAAGCGTTTTTCTTTTTGCTCCAACCAAGAAGAATAATTACCTTCCCAAGGAATCCCCATGCCGCGATCCAGCTCTAAAATCCAGCCAGCAACATTGTCAAGGAAGTAACGATCATGGGTTACAGCAACCACGGTGCCTGTGTAATCGTGCAAGAAGCGTTCCAGCCATGCTACTGATTCAGCATCTAAATGGTTAGTCGGCTCGTCGAGCAATAGCATGTCGGGTTTAGATAGCAGTAAACGGCACAAAGCCACACGGCGTTTTTCACCACCGGATAACTTAGTAACGTCAGCATCCCAATCCGGTAAACGCAGCGCATCGGCAGCGATTTCTAAAGTACGGTCTAAATTGTGACCATCGCAAGCGTTGATAATATCTTCTAAGCGCGCTTGTTCAGCGGCTAAAGCATCAAAATCAGCATCAGGCAAAGCGTATGCCGCATAGACTTCATCTAATTTGGTTAGGGCTTCTTTGATACCCGCAACCGCTTCTTCAATATTGCCACGTACGGTTTTGTTGGGATCAAGCTGGGGTTCTTGTGACAGATAACCGATATTGATGCCTTTCAGTGGCACCGCTTCACCTTCGATTTCTTTATCAATCCCCGCCATAATCCGCAGCAAAGTTGATTTACCTGAACCGTTTAAACCCAAAACGCCAATTTTTGCGCCCGGGAAAAACGAAAGCGAAATGTCTTTAAGGATGTGTTTTTTGGGCGGTACGATTTTACCGACCCTGTGCATGGAGAAAATATATTGCGCCATTTGGATTGCTGCTAAAAATTCAAAAATGGCATTATACCGTGGCAATCGGGATTTTTAAGGGGCTTTATCTGTGATCGGCAATAGCGACGCGGTTTTTATCGATATTCATTGTCATGATTCAGCTAATCAAACAGGTTTAGCGCTGATTAGTTTTGATCTGAGTGAGTTTGATCAGCAGATAGCTGAAAAACAGTTTTACAGCCTTGGTTTGCATCCTTGGTTTATCGAGCGGCAAGACTGGCAAGCCGGATTGCAAGCCATAGTTAATCATCGCAATTTGCTGGCCATTGGTGAATGCGGCTTAGATAAAGCGATCAGTACGCCATTAGCTGAACAAGTCACTGTATTTGAACAACAAATCCAACTAGCCAAACAATGGAACAAGCCCTTAATCATCCATTGTGTTCGGGCTTTTAACGAATTAATCCAGCTTAAACAAGCCAATCCTGAAGCAAAAAATTGGATTATTCACGGCTACAACGCCAAGCCCCAAATGGCTCAACAACTAATCAAACATGGATTTTATTTATCACTCGGCAAAGCCTTATTAACTGAAAATAGTAACGCCCATCAATGCTTATTATCGCTGCCATTGGAGCGTTTATTTTTAGAAACCGATGCTGCCAATGATATAAGCATTGGCGCGATCTACGTTGCTGCGGCTAAAATTGTCGGAATTGATGTTTCGACATTACAACAACAAATCTTGGCTAATTTTCAAAGAGTATTTCTGCATGACTGATTTAAGCTGGTTATCTCGTACCGAACTGCTAGTAGGTAAAGCTAAACTCGACAAACTACAAAACTCCCATGTTTTGGTAGTGGGGATGGGCGGCGTTGGCTCGTTTGCGGCTGAGTTTATTTGTCGTGCTGGGGTAGGGGAGATGACGATAGTTGATGGTGATGTAGTCGATCCTAGTAATCGCAACCGTCAATTGCCGGCTTTGGCCACTACCCACGGTCAATCAAAAGCCGATGTGATGGGGGCAAGATTACTGTCGATTAACCCCGATTTAAAACTGCATATTCGCCACGAATTCATTACCCCAGACACCGCCGCCGACTTACTCAATCAACATTATGATTACGTTGTCGATGCCATCGACAGCTTAACCCCCAAAATTCATTTAATCCGCGCCGCTAAAACCCGCAAAATGAAAATCATCAGCTCAATGGGCGCTGGCGGTAAATTAGATCCAACTCAATTACGAGTAGTCGATATTTCCAAAACCTATAATTGTCCTTTTGCCCAATTTATTCGTTTACGTTTGCGTAAACAAGGCATTAGTCGCGGGCTAAAAGTAGTGTTTTCTCCGGAAGTGGTGGTTAAAGAATCATTGATGTACACCGATGGCAGCAACTACAAGAAATCCGCTTATGGCACCGTTTCCTACTTGCCAGCGGCATTTGGTGGCGTCTGTTCTTCGGTAGTGATTCGGCATTTAATCGCTGAAGTCGATAAACAACAAAATTAAAGCTATGTCAGAAATTATTTTGCAAAAAAGCAGCCGCCTACAAGCGATGCGAGCCGCGGCGATGGGGGCTCAGCCAGAGGCTGCACCTGTAAAACCCGCGCCCAAGCCAGTTGATCATGACAAAAAAATCAGTCCCGAATTATTACTAGCTCGACAATTGATTGATCAGCGCCTAGCCGAACGATTGGCCAGCTTGCCGGTCGGTAAGCAGCAAGGCTTATTTAAAATTCGTTATGGCATGACGCCAGAGCAGCTAAAACAGCTGACCCTGAAACAAATCTTCAGCAAACTTGAAATTAATCCAGCCCAAGTCAAGCAATTAAGCACAAACCCTCAGTCGATTTGGGAACTGAATTATAATGGCGAGCAACCTACCCATTCAGCTGACTAATAACTGTCAGCCTTTTTATCAAAAATCATGCATTACACATTAGAACCCAATCAGGACTATCGCGACCAAAGCCTACGTCAGGACGCCGAACTTTCCACTACCGAACTTCAAGCCGATGCCGCCAAACATTACGATGATTGCTATCGCGATTATCTGGTTGCTTGGTGTAACCGCGATAACTTAGCCCTGCATTACGGCTATTGGGATCAAACCACACCATACAATCAGCACCAAGCCCTGCTCAACAAAAACCAAATTTTGTACGAAAAAGCCGGTATTAAAGCTACTGATAAAGTCTTGGATGCAGGTTGTGGTATCGGCGGTAGCACGATTTGGATGGCAAAAAACCACGGCAACACCGTGACCGGCATCACCATCAGCGCCCAACAAGCCCAATATGCCGCGCAACACGCCCAACGTCACGGCGTCAGTGAATTAGTGAATTTTGAAGTGGCTGATTTTTGCGCGACACCCTTTGCCGATGAATCCTTTGATGTGGTTTGGGCGCTAGAAAGCTCCTGCCACGCCTTAAACAAAGGTGATTTTCTCCGCGAAGCGTTCCGCGTCTTGCGAAAAGGCGGGCGTTTAGTGGTTTGTGATGGTTTTGTCCTGCAACGCCAATTTGACGAACGCCAATGGCAAGCGGTGGTAACTTGTCTAAATGGCTGGGCGGTACCTAATTTATGTGGGCGAGATGAGTTTTTTGGCTTATTGCAACAACAAGGTTTTAACAACGCCGAATGCCACGACATTACCGCTCAAACCTTGCCATCTGCCGATTACATGTACAAAGTCGCTAAACGCTTGCAACCGGTACAAAAAATCAGTCAATGGCTAGGATTAAGAACCAAAGCCCAAACCGCAAATTACTTGGTGGGATTAGCCCAGCATGTGTTATTTAGCGAAAAACTCACCGAATATTGTATTTTTACAGCGGAAAAAAACTGATCGTCTTGTTATGAAATTGTTTTTAATTAAATCGATAGTGCTTATTTTGCCGTTCAGCTTTTTGCTGGGTTGCGCCTCTGCGCCGGTTAATAGCGGTCACGATAGTTTCGCCGATTATGCCGAATCAGTGTTTCGGCGGCAGAATCAATTGAGCAGTCGATTAATTATGTTGAGTGATGATGCTGAAGATAACGAAGTATTTGATGCTGCTGATCAAGAAATGCGAGAAGCCTGTTATTTATTAAATGAATACGCCGAACGGGAAATTAGCGGCGAAAGTATGAGTTGGCGGTTTAAATCTAAAGTGCAAGACAGTATTGAGGCTTGTGATAAAAGTGTGCAGCGGCTGGAGGTTTTATTCGCAACCGCTGTTAAAGATCATTGATCAGGATTTATTGATTCTGCCCCTTATTTCCTGGCACTGAAATAAGAGAGTAATCTCACTATCTGAGATGTCTTAATAAAAACCAGCAAAACAATAAACACCCAAACAGTAGGGAGTTAACCTAGATTTAGCCACTAAAGTAGCTAAAAATCTGGGTATAGCTCAATAAGTACTTTAAAATTCTGAGATGTGAAAGTGCACGAGTTAGATATGCAGTTAGCTCAATTAAATTCGCGAAGACTTAAGGAACCTCTGATTAATTCCCATCGAGAGATATAATTCGACCCTGGTCCCGATTTCGAGATAAAGCTCATGGAACAGAATCAACAATTCAGTTTTGCCGATGCAGAATACGCCAACAAAGGCAAAGTCACACGGCGCGAAAAATTTCTTGCACAACTCGAAGTCCTATTGCCTTGGTCACGTATGCGGGCGGTCATTGAACCGCATTACGCCTCGGGCAAAAGCCGTGGTCGCAAACCGTTTGCCTTGAATGCCATGTTGCATGTCCACGTAGCGCAAATTGTCTACAACTACTCGGATCCCGGTATGGAAGATGCGCTGTATGAGATTGAATCGCTACGGCGCTTTTGCGGGATTCGCCTAGAATCCGTGCCAGACGAAAGCACCATTTTACAGTTCCGTCATTTGCTAGAACGGCACGGCTTAAGCGAGCAAATTTTCCAAACCATCAACCAAACACTGTGCGAGCGCGGCCTGTTTTTAAAAGCGGGTACCATCGTCGACGCCAGTCTGATTGCCGCGCCGACCTCGACCAAAAACCAAAGCCAAGCGCGCGACCCCGAAATGCATTCTAGTAAGAAGGGCAATCAATGGTTTTTTGGCAGTAAATTTCACATTGGTGTCGATAGCGAAACCGGCTTGGTGCATACGCTCACGGTCACTTCCGGCAATGTCAGTGACGTGGCCGAAGCCGCCAACCTACTACACGGCGAAGAGCGCTTTGTACACGGTGACGCAGGCTATCAAGGCTTGGATCAGCGCCCCGAAATGCAGATCGAAAATCCACCGACCTGTGTGATCGCGATGCGTCCTGGCAAACTGGCTAAGTTAACCCAAGAAGACTGCGAACAGGCCCAATTATTACGTCAAGTAGCCCACG
>Ga0208223_1000252_pt1 | contig 13910 bp, 14 predicted proteins | sample LakMenE07Oct09ns_FD_150678 | JGI IMG/M metagenome (GOLD analysis project Ga0208223, IMG submission 150678) | Freshwater microbial communities from Lake Mendota, WI - 07OCT2009 deep hole epilimnion ns (SPAdes) | ecosystem: Environmental > Aquatic > Freshwater > Lake > Epilimnion/Euphotic zone ...
ACTTTATGAATACTGGCGTTTAACGGCCCAAGCTCAATCACCTGTGCCCCAGTCGGCGCAATAAAGCGTCCATCGGAAGTACCGCCGCCGGTATCATCCAAAGTTTCAAATCCACAGACCGATTTAATCGCCGCATGAGTGGCGTCAATCAACGCACCTTGCGCTGTCAAAAATGGATTGCCGGACAAACGCCATTCGACATCATATTTAAAACCGTATTGATCCAAAATTGCATGAGTACGGGCTTTGATCGTTGCTTCATCCAATTCGGTCGAAAAGCGCAGATTAAACTGTACTTCGACTAGCCCAGGGATAATATTCTCCGCGCCGGTGCCGCCATTAATGTTCGACACTTGTAACCGTGTCGGCGGGAAAAATTCATTACCGTGATCCCAAACTTCTTCGGTTAACGCCTTTAACGCTGGCGCAAGGGTATGAATTGGGTTTTCGGCTAATTCAGGATAAGCGACATGGCCTTGAATCCCGAACACCGTCAACTTGGCGCATAAAGAACCACGCCGTCCGACCCGAATCACATCGCCAATTTTTTTGTCGCTCGATGGCTCGCCAACCAGACACCAATCAATTTTTTCCTGACGCTGTTCCAGCACTTCAACCACTTTCACCACGCCATGAGTGGCAATGCCTTCTTCATCGCTGGTCATCATCACCGCAATCGAGCCTTGATGATCAGGATGCTCTGCGACAAAGCGCTCAACCGCCGTAATAAATGCCGCAATCCCGCCTTTCATATCCGCCGCGCCGCGACCGTATAACTGACCATCACGAATCGTCGGTTCAAACGGCGGTGAATCCCAAACCGCTAACGGCCCAGTCGGCACCACATCGGTATGCCCCAAAAAGACAAATAATGGCGTTTGTTGACCACGACGCAGCCAAAGGTTTTGGGTATCGGCAAAGTTTAAACGCTCATCGCTAAAGCCAATTTTGCTTAAACGCTGTGCCAATAAATCCTGACAGCCGCCATCAACAGGAGTCACCGATTCGCGACGAATCAGCTCCTCTAAAAGTGCAAGGGTTTCGCTCATACTAGGGTTTGGTATAAATCAGAACTAAAGCCAACCAGCCATTGATCGCTGGTATTGAGAATTGGACGCTTGATTAAAGTCGGCACAGCCAACATTAATTGCAGCGCTTTTTCAGGGGTTAAATCGTGTTTTTGCTCATCGCTGAGTTGTCGCCAGCTGGTGCTGCGTTGATTTAACAGCGCATCTACGCCTAAAGCGTCGATCATGGTCTGCAATAAAGCAGCATCCAAGCCATCAACGCGATAGTCATGAAAGCGATAGGCAATTTGCCCATGCTCTAAAAAGGCACGGGCTTTTTTAACGCTATCGCAGTTTTTAATGCCGTAAACAACCATCAAGCTTATTCGTCGCCGGCCAATAATTCTTCGATTGCTGGCAAAGTTGAATCATTTTTAGCGCGCGCTTTATAAACATCTACGAATTCCATAAATGCTTGCTCAAGATCAGTTAATACATCTTGCTCATCATCGATTTCATCTTCTGGGATTTCGCCTGATTCCAAGTATTCATTTTGAATCGCGATTTCGCTATTTAATGACAATAAACCAAGAATAAGGGCGTTATTAGAAATATTTTCTGACATGGGGGTTCTCGTAGGTTGAGGAAAGAAGGGGCTGTCAATAACAGCATAAAACACAGCGTACAGCTAACAATCGGCAAGCATTGTAACGCAAGCCCATCATTATACGTAGGTCGGGTTAGCGATAGCCTAACCCGACACAATGACAATTTTGTGAAACTTTAAATCTAAGCGAGTTGATTAATCGCGCAACAACTCGTTAATGCCAGTTTTGCTACGGGTTTTTTCATCCACTTGTTTGATAATTACCGCGCAATACAAGCTGTGGCTGCCGTCTTTAGAAGGTAAGTTACCTGATACCACCACAGAACCAGAAGGAATGCGGCCATAAGATACTTCGCCAGTCATGCGGTTAAAGATTTTAGTGCTTTGACCGATGTAAACACCCATTGAAACCACGCAGTTGTCTTCAACAATCACTCCTTCAACGATTTCAGAACGCGCACCGATAAAGCAGTTGTCGCCAATGATGGTTGGGTTCGCTTGTAACGGTTCTAAAACACCGCCAATGCCTACGCCGCCTGATAAATGCACGTTTTTACCGATTTGTGCGCAAGAGCCGACCGTTACCCAAGTATCAACCATGGTGCCGCTATCAACATAAGCACCGATGTTGACGTAAGAAGGCATCAAAATCGCACCCGGTGCCACATAAGAACCATAACGGGCAACCGCGTTTGGTACCACGCGAACGCCGGCTTTGGCAAAATCTTCTTCGCTGTATTGGCCGTATTTAGTGGGCACTTTGTCGTAATAACGCACATCGCCGCTTTCGATAACTTTGTTTTCGTTAATGCGGAATGACAACAACACGGCTTTTTTCAACCATTGATTAGTCACCCAATCGCCGTCTTTTTTCTCAGCGACGCGCACTACGCCTTTGTCCAATTGCTCCAAAGCAGTCGCAACCGCTTCGCGAACTTCTGGCGATACAGTGCTTGGGCTGATTTCAGCACGGTTTTCAAAGGCTTCGTTAATGATGTTTTCCAAGTTTGACATGAATGCTCTACGTTAAAGAGTTAAGAAAAAGTTTAATCCGCTGCGCTGCTTCGACGCATTCTTGCAACGGTGCCACCAAAGCAATCCGCACATGATTGGCACCGGGGTTAATCCCATCGCTATCGCGGGATAAATAACTGCCTGGCAACACAGTGATGTTTTGTTGGGCAAATAATTGCTGAGCAAAATCGGTGTCAGCAATCGGGGTTTTTAGCCAGATGTAAAAACTAGCCGGCGGTTTACTGATTTCGCAAACATCCTGCAAAATCTCGATAACCGCTGCGAATTTGTCGCGATACAACTGGCGATTTTCCCGCACATGGTTTTCATCTTGCCAAGCGACAATGCTGGCTTGTTGAGTGGGCACTGGCATTGGGCAGCCGTGATAAGTGCGGTATTTTAGATAATCTTTCAATAACTCAGCATCGCCAGCCACAAAGCCAGAACGCAAACCCGGTGCATTAGAACGCTTGGACAAGCTTTGAAAAATCACACAGCGTTTAAAGTCGTGATTGCCATTTTGCCAAGCGCTTTGCAACAAACCTTGTGGTGGGTTGGTTTCGTCGTCGTACAACTCGGTGTAACACTCATCAGAAGCAATCACAAAATCATATTGCTCAGCCAAGGCCATCAATTTTTGATGACTGGCAAAATCCGCCACCGTACCGGTTGGATTGCCCGGCGAACAAATAAACGCCAACTGACAACGCTGCCAAATTTCCGCTGGAACGCTGTCAAAATCCGGCAAATAAGCATGGTCTTCGGTGGTATTTAGATAATACGGTTCAGCGCCCGCCAATAAAGCCGCGCCTTCATAAATCTGATAAAACGGATTGGGCATCACCACTACCGGCTTATCACGCGGATCAATCACCGCCTGCACAAACGAAAACAAAGCTTCGCGAGTGCCATTCACCGGTAACACATGCAGTTCAGCATCCAGCGCGGTAGCTGGAATCGCAAAACGATGACTCAGCCAGTCGGTAATTGCTTGTCTTAATTCTGGCAAGCCTTTAGTGGTTGGGTATTGGGTTAAACCCGCCAAATTAGCCACCAAAGTCTGTTTAATAAACGCTGGTGTCGGGTGTTTAGGTTCACCAATTGATAAGGCGATGTGAGCTTTATCCGCAGGTGGCGTAATACCTTGTTTTAAGGTTGCCAGTTTTTCAAACGGATAAGGGTGAAGCTGTTGTAAATGTGGATTCATTATTTGACGCAATGCGGTTGTTTGCCAGCGTTGTGGGCTTGTTGTTGCAACTGAACAGCTTGGTTCATGTGCTGATTCAAATTATCGATGCGGTTGCCGTGTGATGGATGAGTAGACATAAACTCAATCGGCTCGCCGCCTTGTGACGCTTTATCCATTTTCAACCACAAATTGACGCTTTGCTTAGGATCAAAACCGGCTTTAGCCATCAAATCCAAACCGATGCTATCGGCTTCGCTTTCGTGGGTGCGGCTAAACGGCAAAATCACCCCGTATTGAGCACCAACACCGAGTAAACCCAAGGCGGTTTGTCCGACTGCAGTTTGTGGCTGGGTAACAGCTTGAATAATAGATAAGCCTCCGCTGACAGCAGTTTCCTGTGATAAACGCTCATTGCTGTGTCTTGCCAAAACGTGGCCAACTTCGTGACCAATCACCGCCGCTAATTGATCTTGGTTATCGACCAAATTAATCAAGCCAGTGTGTACGCCGATTTTATTACCTGGCAAAGCAAACGCATTCAAAGTCTGATCTTCAAACACTACTACTTCCCATTGACCGCCAGTTTCATGGGTAATCGCTTGCGCTACGCACTGAGCAAACTGGTTATAAGTGGCGTTTTTGCTAATCGGGTTTTTAGTTTTCATATCACTAAAAGATTGCAAACCCATTTGATCGACTTGGTTGTCGTTCATATAAATGAATTGAGTTCTGCCGGTAGGACTTGTCGCACAAGCACTTAAAGTCAGCGCCGCAACTGATGAAAGCAGTATTTTTTTCAACATGTTAGATACCTACAAAGCCAATAAAACTGCCGCATTTTAACGTAACTGGCGCTGTGGGGCTATTAAGTTGAGTTTGATCTGTCTGGTTTTGTGGGTTTGGGCAGTGATGGAGCTAACGACTTTTGTGTGATTTTTGTAACAGTCAATTAGCTTGGGACAATCACTGTAGGTTTTAAATTTGCTCGCATTGAGCGTCGAGCAAATTTTTTGTCATCAAAAGAAGCAACACTCATGCAGTCTTTATAGCTGGCATGATGTAAAGCATCTGCAAAATCAAATCCTTGCTCAAAGTTATCAATAGCTTGTTCAACCAAAAGTCTATCTTCTACAGTGAGATGCCTAAGTGATAGTAAATGCCGAAAAACTGCGACAACATCCGTGGAGGTAAACCGATAATAACCGCGCATTACCCATTCAAATTCCAGAATAACCGTCTTGCAAACCATTAAAGGTTGTTCCGATTCAATGAGTTTTCGAGCAATGACTTGTTGTTTTAACGATTCCGAGTCAGTCTCGTCGTCTATGTAATAACGAGCAAGAATGTTGGTATCAAGTCCGATCATCATTCAACAAAATAGCTGGGTCAAAATCCACAGGAACTGAGGTGCGTTTACTTTTCAGCATCCCAAAACCAGTTTTATTCTGTTCTGCTGGCATATCGCTAATATGTAATTCAATATGATCACCCACGATAGAGGCTTCTATTTTGCTACCTTTATGAATCCCTAATTGCTGGCGCATGGTTTTAGGAATAGTGATTTGACCTTTACTGGTGACAGATGTGATTTGCATAGTATTTGCCTTTAGGTAATCTTGAAAACAAGCATAGCAAAAACACTCGCTTACTGTGTTAAATTCCCCCGCATTTTTAAACACAGACACTCGCCATGACCACCATCCGCCAAGACGATTTCATCGACAGCATTTGCGACGCCCTGCAATACATTTCTTACTACCATCCCAAAGACTTTATCCAAGCGCTACACGCTGCTTATCAAAAAGAACAAAGCCCCGCCGCTAAAGATGCGATGGCGCAGATTTTGATTAACTCGCGGATGTGCGCCGAAGGAAAACGTCCCATTTGCCAAGATACCGGTATCGTCACCGTGTTTTTGAAAATCGGCATGGATGTGCGTTGGGACGCTGAATTGAGCGTTAGCGAAATGGTCAACGAAGGCGTGCGCCGCGCTTATACCCATCCAGACAACCTACTTCGCGCCTCGATTTTGTCCGATCCAGCCGGAAAACGGATTAACACCAAAGACAACACCCCCGCTGTGATTCACATGGAGCTGGTCAAAGGCGATCAAGTCGAAGTTGAAGTGGCAGCGAAAGGCGGTGGCTCAGAAGCCAAATCCAAATTTGCCATGCTTAACCCCAGCGAGAGCATTGTCGATTGGGTGATGAAAATGGTGCCGACTATGGGCGCAGGCTGGTGTCCACCGGGGATTTTGGGGATAGGCATTGGCGGCACCGCCGAAAAAGCCATGTTGCTGGCTAAACAAGCCTGTATGGAATCAATTGATATTCAAGACTTAATCGCCCGTGGCCCTAACAATGCTTTAGAACAATTGCGTTTAGAGTTATTTGAGAAGGTCAATTCTTTGGGGATAGGCGCACAAGGTTTGGGCGGATTAACCACGGTGTTGGATATTAAAATTCTCGATTACCCAACCCACGCCGCTAATAAACCGATAGCGATGATTCCCAATTGCGCCGCGACTCGTCACGCCCATTTCGTCTTGGACGGCTCAGGCCCCGCCTTACTGACGCCACCGAAATTAGCAGACTGGCCGGTGATTACCCAAACCGCTGGTAACGCTAGGCGCGTCAATATCGACAGCTTGACCAAAGCCGACATCGCGGCATGGCAACCCGGGGAAACTTTATTGCTCAGCGGCACTATGCTGACCGGACGCGATGCCGCCCACAAAAAACTGGTGGATTTATTAGCCAGCGGCGAAGCTTTACCGGCTGGCGTTGATTTCAATAACAAATTTATCTACTACGTCGGCCCGGTTGATCCGGTGCGTGACGAAGTCGTTGGCCCCGCAGGTCCAACTACCGCGACACGGATGGACAGTTTCACCGACAAAGTATTAGCTGAAACCGGCTTGCTAGGCATGATAGGCAAAGCCGAGCGCGGTGCGGTGGCTTTGGAAGCGATTAAAAAACATCAAGCGGTGTATTTAATCGCCGTCGGTGGCGCTGCGTATTTGGTATCGAAAGCGATTCGTCAATCCCGAGTTGTGGCGTTTCCTGAGCTGGGCATGGAAGCGATACATGAATTTATTGTGGAGGATATGCCGGTGACAGTGGCGGTGGATAGTCGTGGTGAGTCGATACATAACACCGCGCCAGTGATTTGGAAGGCGAGGATTGCGGAGGGGAAGTGAGTTTCGGGTTTCGCTTGACCTTCGATTATGTGGCGTAATATGCCGCCACTATGAACCGGCTCTAGTGTCTGCATAAGCTAAAACTTGTCATCTAAAGGATATAACCGTAGCGAAATCGCAAAGGGGAAGCCGCGAGGTGAATTTGAAAAAAGCTAATGGCAAAGAATCATTTTTGACATTTTTTAAACCTTTACTTTAATATAGATCCAACAACGCCCCTCAAGCGACTCATAATGGCTATGTCATTATGAAGCTCAAACCGAGGGGTTAATTCTCTTCCTACTTCCATAACGGTAGTGATCTACAACAAGCCGCCGCTATCTATTCCAGACCAAGCTCAATTATTGCTAGATAGAGGGCTTATCTGTAACGATAGATTACGTCTTGAGCGTTACATATCATCAATTGGTTACTATCGACTAAGCGCATACTGTTTGCCGTTTGAACAGAAAAGTTCAAATGAAACCCGCAATCATCAATTCATTCCCAATACTGATTTTGATCAGATATTAGACCTCTATATTTTTGATAGGCAATTGCGGTTATTGGTTATGGAGGCTATTGAGCGCATCGAAGTTGCTTTGAGGTCTTTGTGGAGTTCGGCGTTCGCATTGGACGCCAAAAACAGCCACGCATATCTTGAACCGTCTTTTTTTAAATGCTCAAGGCAGCACATTAGAAGCCTAGCAAAAATCGATCAAGCATTTGAAAACAGTCATGAAGTTTTTATCGCTCATTACAAGAAGAATTACACCACCCCACAATTACCGCCTATCTGGGCTGTTGTTGAAACCATGACTTTAGGCGCATTATCACGCTGGTTTGAGAACACCAATTCGTCTAATGCAAAAAAGACCATAGCAAAAGCGTTTAATATGCCAACTGTCGATGTTGCAGAAAAAGTTTTTCATGCGCTAACACCGGTACGCAATGTTTGTGCCCACCATAGTCGTTTATGGAATAGACGTTTTGTATTGTCTTTACCGCATATTAAGCGTTTCAGTGCTAGTCTAGTTCCCCAAAATAGCAAACATCACCAAGAACACTATTTGTACAACTACTTGGTTATCATGGCGATCTTAATGGATGCTATCAACCCTGAAAGTTCTTGGAAAAGTCGATTGATAACACTGTTAAGTACAGTAACAATTAATCAGCAAACAGCAATGGGGTTTCCTGCTGGGTGGCAGGATCGTCCTGTTTGGAGCTAATCTGATTGTTGTTCCACCACAATGCGCCTCGTTATAGCGTTTATAGAATACTGCCGAGGGTAATGAGTCTATCGATTCGTCAATCCCGAGTTGTGGGGTTCCCTGAGCTGGGTATGGAAGCGATACATGAATTTGTCGCTTAGTGAACTGTCTGAGAAATAGGGGCAAGATCAGCTGTTGGTTGGTGTGATTTTTCTGTTAGATGAAATAATGAGATTGCCTAAACTCACTAACAATCACCTAACCCCATCCCTTGTTTGAATATAAAGCCGACACGCATCTACGCAGGCGGCTTTATTTTTATAAGGCCCAGCAATCTGATCAACCGTGTAAAACCACCAGCCCGATGCGTTAACAAAATAACGGTCTTGCGGGCTAAACAAAGGGTGTTTTGGTTTACGATTCTTCGGCTTCACCGGAAATCAATTCTTTGACGTATTTGTAGATCAGCCTTGACGATTTAGGCGGCTTGGCTTCTTTCGCTTCTTTTTGGGCATTGCGCTGTAATTGGCGTAAATGCTGGATGTCGGCGTTGGGGTATTCGCCAATGAATTGAGTGAGTTGCTGATTGCCGGTTTCGCTTATTAGTTGGTCGCGCCAGCGTTCGGCAAGGTGGTGCTCGCGGACGCCGTGGGCGCTGCGGTTTTTCATCCGATCTAGTTTTTCTTGGACGGCTTGGGTGTCGATGAGTCTAAGTTGGGCGGTGATGTATTTTAATAAACGCTTTCTGGCAGCGTTTTGGCCCATTTTGCCAGCATCTAATAAAGCTTGTTCGATGCTTTCCGGCAATTCAAATTCGGCGATGTGTGAAGCGGATAGTTGAGAAATTTCCTCAGCCATCGTCATTACGTCGGCAATTTCTTTTTTGATGCGGGTCTTGTTAGGGCGTACCGCATAGAGGACCGATTCGTCCTCATCTTCGTCTTCTTCTAAATAAAATTGTTCGTTCATTTCAAACCAGAGTGATTAAACAGTGCCAACTGCTGTGGCAGGTAGCCGCTATCTTAACAAACCTTGCTGTTGAATACCGCTTAGCTTATCGCGATTGTTTAAATCGGTTTCGATGAAACTCGGCTAAGTGACTATTTGGCTTAGTAAAACCTTAGTTGTTCACAAAAGCTGTGGATAACTCTGTGCATAATGTGTAGCCAAACAACGTTAAGGCTTGATTTTATTGGGTTGAACTTAGATTGTATAAAAGTTAAGCAGAGGCGTTTAAGCCAATAAAAACAATGACTTATTTAAAGTCTTTTTATTTCAACAAGTTATTGTGTCAAGTGTTTTTTTATCTTTTTTCGAGAAAACAAAATGTGTATAAATGATTTGCTTTCGACAGTTTTATGATAAATAGTCACTATCTTTGCTAATTGGTGCCTTTGAAACCATGAACAATCAATCTTGGATGCAGCGCGATCTAAATGTGCTTTGGCATCCCTGTAGCCAAATGAAAGATTATGCCGCTGACGGTTTGCCGTTGATTCCGATTAAATCAGGCCAAGGCGTCTGGTTGGAAGATTTTGATGGTAATCGTTATTTAGATGCGATTAGTTCGTGGTGGGTTAATCTGTTTGGCCATGCTAATCCTGCGATTAATCAGGCGATTAAAGTCCAGCTCGATACCTTAGAGCATGTGATCTTGGGCGGTTTTAGTCATCAAGCGGCGATTGAGCTCGCGGAAAAACTGGTCGAAATCACCCCGCCAAATTTAGACAAATGCTTTTACGCCGATAACGGCTCATCGGCTATCGAGATTGCCTTAAAAATGAGTTTTCATTATTGGCGCAATCTGGGGCAAGGCCAAAAAACCAAATTCATCACTTTAGAAAACAGCTATCACGGCGAAACTTTAGGCGCGTTGGCCGTTGGTAATGTGGCTTTGTATAAAGAAACCTATGCGCCGCTGTTGATGGATGTGATTAGCGTTGCTAGTCCTGATTGTTTCTTTCGCGAAGCTGAGGAAAGCTGGGAAGCTTATTCGATTCGACGTTTTGCCGAGATGGAGCGGACTTTGGCCGAACATGCAGATTCGGTTTGTGCGGTGATTGTCGAGCCTTTGGTGCAATGCGCTGGCAATATGCGGATGTATCATCCCAGTTATCTGCGTTTGTTGCGGCAGGCGTGTGATCAATATCAGGTGCATTTAATTGCTGATGAAATCGCAGTGGGGTTTGGCCGCACGGGGACTTTATTTGCCTGTGAGCAAGCGGCGATTAGTCCCGATTTTCTTTGTTTGTCGAAAGGTCTGACCGGCGGCTATTTGCCGTTGTCGGCGGTGTTGACCAGTAATCAGGTCTATCAGGCGTTTTATGATGATTACCAAAATCTGACCGCGTTTTTACATTCTCACAGTTATACCGGTAATGCCTTGGGTTGTCGGGCGGCTTTGGCCACTATTGATTTGTTTCAAAGCAGTGATGTGTTGGGTCACAATCGGCAGTTGGCGGCATTATTGGCGAAATATACTGCTCAGTTTCATGACCATCCTAATGTTGCAGAAGTGCGGCAGACGGGAATGATTTTGGCGATTGAGTTGGTTAAAAACAAGCAAACTCGCGAAGCCTATCCTTGGCAGCAGCGGCGCGGGCTGAAAGTCTATCAATATGCATTAAGTCAGGGCGTGTTGTTGCGTCCACTAGGCAATGTCATTTATTTTATGCCGCCCTATATCATCACCGAAGCGGAGATTAAACGCATGACCGAAGTCGCTTGGCAAGGCATACAGTATGCGGTGCAAGACTGATGCGTGTATCTCGTTTATATGTGGCTGCCGCGCTGAATGTCGGCAGCCAAATCAGTTTGGATGATGACGCCGCGCATTATGTGCGTAGCGTTTTGCGTTTAAAGCAGGATCAACAAATTATCTTGTTCAATGGCGAAGGCGGCGAGTTTTCTGGTCGATTTAGTGAAGTGAGCCGTAAATCGGTACGAGTCGCGATTGATGCCTTTATTGATAGAGATGTGGAATCGCCGTTAAAAGTCATTTTAGGGATGGGGATTTCGCGTGGCGACCGCATGGATTGGGCGGTACAAAAAGCGGTTGAATTAGGCGTTAATCATTTAACCCCGTTAACTACCGAACGCTGTGTGATTAAATTCAATGACGATAAAAAACAGCAACGTCATCAACATTGGCAACACATTATTCAACATGCTGCCGAACAATCAGGCCGCACCTGTCCGCCAGCATTAGGCGAGATTAGTTCTTTAAGCCAATGGGTAAATCAGCAGCAGGGCTTGAAAGTCTTTCTCGACCCTTACGCTGAACATTGTCTTGCCGATTTACAGCCTGAGAACCAGCAATTGACCTTGTTATCCGGCCCAGAAGGTGGTTTTAGCGATCAAGAGCGGGAAATTGCCAAAGCGGCGGGATTTGTTCCGGTCAGAATGGGGGCGCGAATTTTGCGTACTGAAACCGCCGTGTTAGCGGCTTTAAGCGCTGTGCAAAGTTTGTGGGGGGATTTTCGTTGATTGCTGCGATTCGTTATGCGCTGATGCCATTGCTTTTGTTGGTGGTATTGGCTTGTTGTGCCAGTTTTATTAGTTATGGGATTTTGTTGGTCATCGGTGATGCATTCCCTATCAATAAAATTATCAGCAAAGCGACTTTGGTTTTGTTGATTCTGAGTATTTTTCCGTTAAGAAAATACCTAAATTTCAGTTGGAAAGATTTAGGCTTTGCGCCTGCCAAACGCTTTTTTACTCAATTGCATCAAGGTTTGATTTTATCCTTGGCGACTTTGCTGCCAGTTTTAGTGGCTTTGTATTTACTTGATGTCCATGTTTGGGATAACACCCGAATTTGGACGGTTGGGAAAGTGGCTAGTAAGGTGGGTGTGGCGTTATTTTTTGCCTTGTTGATAGCGGTTGGCGAAGAACTGCTGTTTCGCGGCATGTTATTGACGAGTTTGCGGCGTAAGATGCATGTCGTTGTCGCCGTGATAATCAGCGCTTTGTATTATTCGGCTTTGCATTTTTTAAGAAGTGGCAGCCAGATTCCTTATGCTGAACTGACACCAACTTCCGGTTTGCAATTAGTTTCAGAAGCGTTTGTCAACTGGCTTAATCCCGACATTATCAGCGCCTTTACTGCGTTATTGGTTGTCGGTTTGTTTTTAGCGGTGATACGCAGTCGCGTCAGGCATAGCCTAGGTTTGTGCATCGGTTGTCATGCCGGATGGGTTTGGCAAATCAAAGTCAGCAAAGATTTATTTAATCTCAATAGCCAGTCAGAATTTTTGTATCTGGTGAGTAGTTATGATGGTGTAGTTGGGCCGATTGTCAGCGTTTGGTTGTTCGTTGCGATGCTGGTTTTGATCTATTTTCGTCGCCGTTAAAAGCAGCTAAATTAAAATAGGCATAAAAAGTGCTTGCTAAGTATCGGAAAATAAAAGATAATAACCAAATCAATCGCGGGGTGGAGCAGCTTGGTAGCTCGTCGGGCTCATAACCCGAAGGTCGTAGGTTCAAATCCTGCCCCCGCTACCAGACATATAAAGGCTAGCAAGTTTACTTGCTGGCCTTTTTTGTTTCTGCCACTCAGCCAACGCCATGAAAAAAAGCGATTTCAATTATCACCTTCCCGAATCTTTAATTGCCCAAAAGCCTTTGGCGGAACGTGCTGCCAGCCGTTTATTGCATTTAGACAGAGTATCGGGCGCTATTAAAGACAGCCAATTCAGCGATTTTCTTGATTTGCTAAACGCTAATGATTTAGTGGTGTTTAACGATACCAAAGTCATTCCAGCGCGTTTATACGGCCACAAAGCCAGTGGCGGCAAAATTGAGATTTTGATTGAGCGGGTTGAAGCTGAACGGCAGGCTTTGGCGCATATCAAAGCCAGCAAGTCACCAAAACCAGATTCATTACTTAATTTAGACGGCGGCGCGATTTGTCGAGTAATTGAGCGGGAAAACGATTTATTCCGGCTGCAATTTGAAACCGAACAAACCCTGTTAGATTTGTTGGCAGACATTGGTCACATCCCGTTACCACCTTACATTGAACGCGCTGATGACAGCGATGATTTAGAACGCTATCAAACCGTGTTTGCGAAACAAGCCGGGGCTGTGGCGGCTCCGACAGCGGGATTACATTTTGATCAAGCGGCGTTGGATAAGCTGGAGGCGAAAGGCATAGCCAAAGCTTTTGTGACGCTGCATGTTGGTAGCGGGACTTTTCAGCCGGTACGAGCCGATGATTTAGCTGATCATGTGATGCACAAAGAGTTTTACCAAGTTAGCCAAGCTACGGTGGATGCTGTCGAGCAAGTCCGTGCCCGTGGTGGGCGAGTGGTGGCGATTGGCACCACAGCGGTTCGTGCTTTGGAATCGGCTTCTCGCAGCGGTAGTTTGCAAGCTGGTTTTGGTGATACCGATTTGTTTATTACCCCTGGCTATGAGTTCAAATCAGTCGATGCCATGTTAACTAACTTCCATTTGCCAGAATCGACTTTGCTGATGCTAATCTCAGCATTTGCTGGCTATGACGCGGTGATGCAAGCCTATCAACACGCTATCCAGCAGCAATACCGATTTTTTAGTTATGGTGATGCGATGGTGATTATTTAAAAACTCTAGCTATAAACCCAACTCACTCAAACCCGGATGCTCATCTGGGCGGCGGCCTTGAGGCCAGTGCATTAAACGCTGTTCGGCTTCAATCGGCTTGTCGTTGATGCTGGCA
>Ga0208223_1000254_pt1 | contig 13891 bp, 13 predicted proteins | sample LakMenE07Oct09ns_FD_150678 | JGI IMG/M metagenome (GOLD analysis project Ga0208223, IMG submission 150678) | Freshwater microbial communities from Lake Mendota, WI - 07OCT2009 deep hole epilimnion ns (SPAdes) | ecosystem: Environmental > Aquatic > Freshwater > Lake > Epilimnion/Euphotic zone ...
TGGGATTTTCAAACAACAACGCCGGCCCACCTTCACGCAGCATCCGATCACAAATCGCGGTCATTTCCAAAACTGGATCAACCTCGGTTTTAATTCGTTTTAATTCACCCTGTTTTTCTAACTGGGCGATGAAGTCTCTGAGGTCTTTGTATTTCATTAGGCTGGAGAATTAAGATATTAGTGAATATTGACGGTATTTTAGATTAAACGGTGTGGGTGAATTAAAAACTAAATCCCAAACACCAAAACAAACAAAAACGCTAATACCGTCCACAAGGTAATTTTGGTTTTTAACGGTGTTTCCCGCCAAATCGATTTCAGATAATTCTTAAATGCTTGCGATTTATCATCAGCAGCCAGAATCAGTTTCAACTGGCCTTTAACCGTGTTGCGCTCCAGCTTTTGCTGTTCTTCAAACAACAATTCATCGAGCTGTGAATAAAACACATCGCAAGTTGGACATTTAAATACTTCGCCAGCTCTGGCTTGACCGCATTTTGGGCAATTTTTCATCTTCAATAAACCAGTTAATGCCACTTTCAGCCTAGCGAAAGTGGCGAAACAGCAAAACGCTAATTAAACAACAATCCCATTATGCCGCAACAAAGCATCAATCTTCGGCTCGCGGCCTCGGAAGTTTTTAAACAAACTCATCGCTTCGCTACTGCCGCCTTGTTCCAAGACATTATGCAAAAATGCTTCGCCAGTGGCGCGGTCGAAAATGCCATTTTCTTCGAATAAAGAAAACGCATCGGCTGATAACACTTCGGCCCATTTGTAGCTGTAATAACCGGCTGCATAGCCGCCAGCAAAAATGTGCGAGAAGCTGTGGGCGAAGCGGTTGAATGAGGGAGGCTTAACCACGGCCACGCGATCACGAATGCTTTGCAAGGTTTGATAAATTCTACCGCCTTGGGCTGGATCGTAGTCTTGGTGGATTTTGAAATCAAACAAGCTAAATTCCAGCTGTCTAACCATCATCATCCCCGCTTGGAAGTTTTTGGCGGCTAACATTTTCGCGAATAACTCATCAGGCAAGGCTTCGCCAGTTTGGTAGTGACCGGAAATTAAAGCCAAGGCTTCTTTTTCCCAGCACCAGTTTTCCATAAATTGGCTTGGCAATTCGACCGCGTCCCATTCGACACCGTTAATCCCCGACACGCCTAAATGGTCGATCTGGGTCAGCATGTGGTGCAGGCCGTGTCCAAACTCGTGGAACAAGGTTTCTACTTCATCATGGGTCAATAATGCCGGTTGATCGCCGGTTGGTGGGGTGAAGTTGCAGACTAAATAAGCCACGGGATGCTGAATGCCATCGGCAGTTTTTTTCCGCCCCACGCAATCATCCATCCACGCCCCGCCACGTTTTTTGGCGCGCGCGTATAAGTCCAGATAAAAACGTCCGCGTGGTTGCTGATCTTTATCGATGATTTGGTAGAAATGGGCATCGGGATGCCAGCTATCGAACTCGGTAATTGGGCTGATTTGTAGGCCATAAAGTTTTTCAACAATCGCGAACAAGCCCGGCAAAACTCGACTAACCGGAAAATAGGCTTTTACTTGTTCCTGAGACAGTTGGTAAAAATGTTGGCGCATTTTTTCCGAATAATAGCCAATATCCCAAGCCTGTAAGTCCTCTAAACCGTGTTCGCTGGCGGCAAATTGGCGCAATTCGTCTAAATCACGTTGCGCTTGGCCTAAAGATTTTTCCGCCAAATCTTCTAAAAAATTGACCACGGTATCGGTGCTATCAGCCATTTTGGTGGCTAACGAATATTCGGCGTAGTTGTTAAAGCCTAGCAATTGGGCTTTTTCATGGCGTAAGGCCAAGATTTGTTCCATCGCCTCGCTGTTATCCCATTTATCGGCATCAGGGCTTTGGTCAGAGGCGCGAGTTGAATAGGCTTGGTAATGTTCACGGCGCAATTCGCGGTTGTCGGCATAGGTCATCACCGCCAAATACGACGGGAATTGCAGACTGATTAACCAGCCCTCTTTGCCTTCGGCTTCCGCGCTTTGTTTGGCTTGGGCTAAGGCTGATTCCGGCAAACCTTGTAATTGTTCAACATCGGTAATCACTTTTTGCCAAGCGTTAGTGGCATCCATCAAATTTTCTTCGAATTGGCTGGCAAGTTTCGATAATTGTTGGCTGATTTCCTTGTAACGAGCTTGTTTATCAGCCGCTAAATCAACGCCGGATAAATGAAAATCGCGCAAAGCATTGTTGATCATTTTTTGCTGACCACGATCTAGGCTGGCAAATTCAGCGCTGTCGTGAATGCTTTTATAGGCTTGATATAACTCAAGGTTTTGGCCGGTTTCTGTGGCGTATTCGCTGAGTTTAGGCAAACAAGCGTTGTAAGCCTCACGCATATCATCGCTATTGATCACGGCATTCATGTGACTCACTGGCGACCAAGCTTTGTTTAAGCGGTCTTCAGCGGCTTCAATCGGCTCAACCAAGCTTTGCCATGTATAAGGTGCGCCGTTTTGTAATTGCGTGGCAATGGTTTGACGCGCTTGGTCTAATAGTTGCTCAATCGCCGGTACGACATGCTCCGCTTTGATTTTTGAGAACTGCGGTAATTCGGTGATTTCGAGTAAAGGATTGGTCATGGTTTTGGCCTTTTAAAAAATTAAGTTGTAGGGTGCATTCAATGCAGCTACTTTTGGCGTTCGGCATCAAGCAAAGCAATCACATCAGTTGTTGCCGGCCTTACGCCACGCCAAATAAAAAATGCTTCGGCAGCTTGCTCAACCAACATGCCTAAGCCATCCAAGCTTTGTGCCGCACCATGCGCCAGCCCCCATTTGACAAAGGTGGTCGGCAAGTTGCCGTAAGCTAAGTCGTAGCAACAGGCATTGGCAGCCAGTAAATCGGCAGGCAAGGGCGGCAATTGGTCGCTAAGGCTGGCAGAAGTCGCATTTAACACAAGGTCAAATTGCTGTCCTGCTAGTGCCTCAAAACCCAGCGCGTTCAGTCTACCTTGTGCGGCGAAGTCCGCAACCAAGGCGTCTGCCTTGCTAACTGTGCGATTGGCAATGCTGATTTGCGCAGGCTGACAATCCAGTAAAGGCAAAATAATCCCACGCGTAGCACCGCCAGCACCCAAGATTAAAATCCGTTTGCCAGCTAGTTGAATCTGATGATTGCTGATTAAATCGTTGACCAAACCAATGCCATCGGTGTTATCACCCAATATGCTGCCATCGGCTTGTTTGACTAAGGTGTTGACCGCTTTGGCAAGACGGGCACGTTCGGTAAGTTGATCGGCATATTGCCAAGCCAGTTCTTTTAACGGCACCGTGCAATTTAAGCCTTTGCCACCGTTAGCAAAAAAATCATTGGCAACAGTTACAAAAGTTTCGGCGGGTACTTGCTGGGCAACATAATCCAAATCTTGCTGGGTTTGCTGAGCAAATAGGCTATGAATGCGCGGTGATTTACTGTGTTTAATCGGGTCGCCGAACACGGCGTAATGGTCGGTCATCGGTAAGCTCGTTTATGTGTCCAAATTTCCCAAATAATGGTGCAGGCGATAATCACAATCGCTAATAAACCTGCTACCAACATGAATTGTTCTAAATAGGCGATTAACACCGCACAAGCGCCAAGGAAAAAACCGACTAGGCTGAGCTGCCAGCCAATCCGAATCCCATCCAACATGGTCGCCAGCGCTAAAATCAATAACACCACTAAACTGGCGCTAGTTTCGTCTAAGCGGCCCGATTGTTGTAGCAAAAATGCACCACCCACCACAATCAAAGTGGTTAACCAATGCAAGGCTTGTTCTTTGACTATCGCGCCAAAATCCAAATCGGTTTTTTTAGATTTAAACCAGCTAATCAAAACCGCAATCACCGCAAATACAAACACAATCCCTAACCAATAGGCATAGCCATCGGAAGGTGAAAATTCGGTGACGCTGATACCCAATAAGGCCAAGCCCAATAAGATAATCAATAAAGCTTCTTCAATTCGAAAGCGACGACGATGTGCGCCATATTGTGGGTCTTGCATGGTAAATCACTCCGTTATTGTTGTTGAAGCCATTGCGCGGCTTGTTTGGCAAAATAAGTCAAAATCGCATCACTACCGGCGCGTTTAAAGGCTAATAATGATTCTAAAACTGTTTGTTTTTCATCCAGCCAACCATTTTCGGCAGCGGCTTTTAACATGGCGTATTCGCCACTGACTTGATAAGCAAAAGTCGGCACACCAAACTCATCTTTAGCGCGACGGATAATGTCTAAATAAGGCATCCCCGGCTTGACCATAATCATGTCGGCACCTTCTTGTAAATCTAACGCAATTTCGCGCAAGGCTTCATCAGAATTGGCTGGGTCCATTTGATAGCTGTATTTATTGCCGCCGCCTAAATTACCGGCCGAACCCACCGCATCACGGAATGGGCCGTAAAAGCTGGAGGCGTATTTGGCGGAATAAGCCAGAATGCGGGTGTTGATATGGCCATTGGCTTCAAGCGTGGCGCGGATTGCGCCGATTCGACCGTCCATCATGTCCGATGGTGCAACAATATCAGCACCGGCTTCGGCATGTGACAAAGCTTGTTTGCATAGCACTTCCACGGTTTCATCGTTAATCACATAGCCTTGATCGTTTAACAAACCATCTTGGCCGTGAATCGTGAATGGATCGAGGGCAACATCGGTTATCACGCCTAGCTCTGGGAAATTGCTTTTTAAGGCTCTGACGGTGCGTTGAGCCAAGCCTTCTGGGTTGTAGGCTTCTTCGGCTAATAAGGATTTGCCTTTGGGATGTATCACTGGAAACAAAGCGATGGCTGGGACGCCCAAATTCAATAGCGTTTCGGCTTCTTTTAAGATCAAATCCATCGACATGCGCTGAACATCAGGCATAGAGCCGATAGCTTCTTGCCGATTGTTACCTTCAATCACAAACAAAGGGCAGATTAAGTCATCGCTGGTTAATCGATTTTCGCGCATCAATCGACGTGAAAAATCTTGATAACGCATCCGTCTCATGCGGGTAGCGGGGAATTGATTGTTTTCCATGTTTAATCAGTAGTTATTTAAGTGATTGAAATTCTGCAAGACAAAATAATCATGGCAGACTGTCTGTGCGGGAAAAATTAACTATTCTACGTAACAGCTGGGAGATTTGGATACAGGCTCTTCAAGCGTTTGTAATGCCAAACCAAATCACTTATCCCCATCGCTTTATGCTCGATTAGCGTTAATCTAAAGCTATCAATGGCTTGCTTTAGTTTTTCTCGCCACCCAATCTTTGCTATTATCTGAAATCGAACCTGTAATTATTATTATAAAATCCACAACACCATTATGAATAAAAAGAAAATTATCGTGTTTGCCATTGCTTTAGCGGCATTATTGGCAATCCAAATCAAATTTTTCCTACCTTTTATGTATGACATTGCGGCATCGGATTTGTTTTTGGTTGAAAGCAAAGACGAAGCCAACGCTATGGCGATCAGCAATGATATGACAGCTTTGGCTTTTGGTCATTGCAACAGCTACATCAAAGATGAATTAGGCGAAGAAAAATCCGCTTCTTTCTCAAATCAAGCAACCAATGCTTGGAGTCTTGGCAATTATGAATACATCGTTAATGCCGATGTTGAAATTTCTGGTAAAGATGCTCCAGGTGCGATTCATCATTATGTTTGCCGTATTCAATACAACAACGGTGACGACACATCCGGTGCTGGCAGTTTCGACAACTGGAATGTCGTTGGTTTAACAGGTATTGAGTAAGGTCTAAACCGTGCAAGTCGCCTATCAATTACAATTTGAGCCCGATGCTTATTTAGCTTGGGAAACCGACCAAACCGAGAAACATGAGTATTGGAATGGTGAGGTGTATGCGATGGGCGGTGCGCGACGTGAGCATGTTGTGGTATCAGGCAATGTGTTTGCTGCTTTAAAACAGCGACTAAGAGGCAAGCCTTGTCAGCCTTATATTGCCGATATGAAATTGCGCGTTGATGAATTCAACGCGTTTTTTTATCCCGATGTGATGGTGTCTTGCCACGCTGACGACCGTAAGGCAGAACAGTTTTTATCGCATCCTAGCGTGATTATCGAAGTCTTATCAGATTCAACTGCGGCTTATGACAGAGGCGATAAATTTCTGGCTTACCGAACCCTTGAGTCACTACAAGAATATTTAATTATTGATGTCGATAGCCGTCGGGTTGAATGTTATCGCCGCGCTGCTAATCAAGAATGGCTGTTGCACGATTATTTTGCTAACGACAGCTGCCAATTTCACAGCTTAGGTTTTGAAATTCCATTAGCCGAGTTTTTTGAAGAACTCGACTAATTTCTTGTCTATTAAAACTGTTTGGAATTTTTGCTATTACGAAATACCAAGGGTTTTTCATCCGCTGATAAAGCCAACTCTCGCGCTGAATTAATCGCCGCATCAATTCGATGTCTTTCCGGTGATTTACTGCACACAGGATCGGTGCTGGCAGCATCGCCATTGAACAAAAACGCCTGACAGCGGCAACCACCAAAGTCTTTATGCTTTTCGTCGCAACTGCGGCAAGGCTCTTGCATCCAATCGGTGCCACGGAAGAAGTTAAAGGCTTTCGATTCGTTCCAGATTTGCTCGATACTAAAATCGTTAACATTTGGACAATCTAGCCCCGGTAACTCTCGCGCTGAATGACAAGGTAAAGCGGTGCCATCCGGTGCAATCGTCAAAAACGTCGTTGCCCAACCGTTCATGCAGGCTTTTGGCCTATCTTCGTAATAATCCGGCACCACGTAATAAATCTTCATTTTGCCAGCGACTTTTTCTTTAAAAGCTTGGGCAATTTTTTCCGCTTCGGCGAATTGTTCACGGGTTGGCAATAAAGCATCACGATTAATATGCGCCCAACCGTAATATTGGGTATTGGCTAGTTCCAGATAATCGGCACCTAAACTTTCTGCCATCGCCAAAATTTCTGGCATTTGGTGGATGTTTTGACGATGAATCACCACGCACAACACCATTGGATAACCGTGTTTTTTCACCAACCGCGCTACTTCTTGTTTGTGCTGGTAAGTGGTGGTGCCGGCTAAATGGTCGTTGAGTTCTTGGCTACTGGCTTGAATACTGACTTGGATATGATCTAAGCCCGCTTGCTTTAACTCGATGATTTTATCTTCGGTTAAACCATAGCCAGAAGTAATCAAGTTCGAGTAATAGCCTAATTCACGGGCATAACGCACTAACTCCGGCAAGTCTTGACGGGTTAACGGCTCGCCACCAGAAAATCCCAGCTGCACTGCGCCCATTTTTCGCGCCTGACTTAATACTCGCTTCCAATCCTCGGTGCTTAACTCATTAGGATACTTAGCGTAATCCAATGGATTAGAGCAATACGGGCATTGCAAAGGACATTTGTAGCTTAACTCCGCCAGCAACCAACGCGGCGAAGTGATGTTAATCGTGTTGGATCCAGCCATTTTGCAACGCTACGTTAAGAAAGTTGGTGACATCATTGGTCAAGCCAGAAGTGGCAAATTTTTGCTCTAATTCGGCAACAATCGCCGGCAAAGCACGGCTACCGTCACACAGTTTGAGAATTTCCGCTGAGCTTTGGTTCAATTCGACCATGCCTTCAGGATAAAGAATGACAAATTTTTGTTGAGCTTCTTCCCATTGCAAACGGTACATGGGCGAAAAGCGTATCGTTGTTTCAGTATTAATCATTGCTCAATATTAAAGTAAGGTGGCATTTCGTTGACATAAGCCAAATAAATCGCATCGGCCATTGACCACAACACATCCAGTTTGAATTTCAGGATTTGTAACATCCGCTCTTGTTGCTCACGGGTTTTGTACCAATCCAAAGTCAATTCCAAACCATGCTCAACATCGCGACGCGCTTCGGTCAAACGCTTGCGGAAATAGGTGTAACCTTCTTGATCAACCCAAGGATAAACATCAGGCCAGTTATCTAAACGCTGTTGATGGATTTTCGGAGCGAATAATTCGGTTAATGATGAACTGGCAGCTTCATGCCACTCGGCACGACGGGCAAAATTCACATAAGCATCAACCGCAAACCGGACACCCGGTAAAACATGTTTTAGCGAAGTTAACTCTTCACGGCTTAAGCCAACCGCGATACCTAATTGAATCCAAGCCTCAATCCCACCTGGATCGCCGGGATAACCATCGTGATCCAAAATCCGTTGCACCCATTTGGCACGGGTTTCGCGATCAGGACAGTTTGCCATGATATTGGCATCTTTAATCGGAATCATCACTTGGTAATAAAAGCGATTAGCAACCCAGCCTTGTAATTGTGCTTTGGTGAGCTTGCCTTCGTTCATTAACACATGCATCGGATGATTGATGTGGTAATAACGTTCCATGCCTCTTAATTGGGCTTCAAACTCGTCACGAGTCCAGGGTGTTTGATCCATATTGCTCATCGTTTACCTTCTTATAAGTCAATTTCCAAACCATCGTAAGCCACTTCGATGCCAGCTGCATCAAGGGTTTTACGTTCTGGCGAATCTTCGTCCAAAATTGGGTTGGTGTTGTTGATATGAATCAAAATCTTCCGCGCTTTCGCCACGCCATTTAATACTTCAATCATGCCGCCTTCACCAGATTGCGGTAAATGGCCAATGTCACGGGCTTTTTTATGGCTGATATTGCGCTGACACATTTCATCATCAGTCCAAAAGGTACCATCAACCAACAAGCAATCAACTGTCTGCATCGCATCCATCACATGCGGCTCAATTTCGCCCAAACCTGGCGAATAATAGAGTTTTTTGCCGGTAGAAATTTGCTCAACAATCACGCCAATGTTATCGCCATCATGCGGATCGTGACGGTGCGGGGAATAAGGTGGCGCTTTGCTTTTTAGGGCGTGAGCATAAATTTGAATATCATCAATGCCAGGAATAGTGAACGGTGTGCCATCACAAGCAATCGGATGATGATTAACGGTGCAATAGTCTTTCAACATATTGAACAGCGGAAAACCGGTGGTTAAATCTTGTCTGACCATCTCGGTGCAATAGACATCTAAAGGCTTACCTTCGCGCAGCATCAACATACCGGTAGTGTGATCGATCTGGCTATCCATTAACAAAATGGCTTTGATGCCAGTGTCGCGAATGCCCTCTTTAGGCTGAATCGCTGGGAATGATTCCAGCTGAGCGCGAATATCAGGCGAAGTGTTAAACAACAACCAATTGCGGTTATCGGTACTAATCGCAATCGACGACTGAGTACGCGCCTTGCCGTTTAATTCACCCTGCCGCAAACGGCGACAATTATCACAATTGCAATTCCACTGTGGAAAACCACCGCCAGCACCAGCACCAAGAACTCTAATTTTCATGTTTGAAATAGATTAAGTAAATAATCGCAGCCTGAACAAAACACGCTACGAAAAAAATAAAATGGCTCACAAAACTAAGCAGCATTTAACGAGCGGGCAATTATACCCATTGTTAAAAGAAAGAAAACGCAAGTATGGCTAGACCATCCTAAACGCGCTTTTGTAACACCAAATTCCGACAAACTTTGCTTGATTTCACTTCGGGTAAACAATTATTTTTTAGTTAGCCTGAATCGCTAAAAACCAAAAACTGTGTCATATGCCACACTTTTAGCTAAAAACTGCGTCATATGACATAGTTTAATTAAATCAATCACTTAAAATACAATCCGCGACAATTAGCCGCATTTATTTAATCAAAAAACCCCTTTAACCTAGCGCTTAATACTTCTCAGCGAGTATTAGTTGCGTGTTCTCTTTAACCGGTCGATGACCGGTTTTTTTGACTAAATTGGAATAGGTTTTCTCTCCCCCTCGAAAACCGACATGGATGTTCTTTAATTTCAAATCATGACCTGATTACTTTTTAACCCTCGGCATAGATCTAGTTTAAGTTTCAAGATATGGCAAGCGTCCATCACCACACTTCATTAGATTCACAGCGATTCACAAATAAGTTGGTCGAAATTTTCCATTGCAAGCATGGCTAAGTTAGACCAAACCCTGATCTCACATTTATTTCTAAATCATCGTCAAGCCATTCACAGCCATTTAGTGAATAGAGTCGAATGCCCCGCGATTGCCGAAGATTTAACTCAAGAAGCTTTTTTGCGCTTGCTGAATAAAAACAACTGGGAACACGACGAAAATCTCGCCGGTTATGTATTTCGGATTGCCGAGCGTTTAGCGATTGATTTTATTCGTCACCAACGCCGCCATCAAACCCATCACGTTGAACTGGATAACAGCATCCCCAGCAACGCCATCGAAACCGAACAACTAACGATTTTGCGCCAACAATGTGAAATCTTGCTATTGGCCATCGCCGAATTACCAATGCGCTGCCGCGATGTGTTTTTGCTAAGAAAAATTGATGAATTAAGTTACAGCGAGATTGCCAAACAACTCGGGATTTCAGAAAAAACCGTGCAACGTGATTTAGTCAACGCCATGCTGCATTGCCACAATCGCTTACAATCCCAGCCTTTTTAGCGCGATGTATGCCTGAGCTAAATCAACAGCAACTCAAAACCGCGATTGAATGGTTTATTGCCTTGCAGTCGGATCAATGCACACAAAAACAACGCCAACAATTTCAACACTGGCTGGCACAAGATCAAAGCCACCAACAGGCGTATCAGCAAGCCGAAAAGTTGTGGAGCCAGTTTGACGAAATCAAAACTCAGCCAATTAATGGTCTTGAAGCCGCTCGCCATGCAAACTACAAACCGCGTTTAAATCGTCAAAATGCGATTTTGGCTTTAATGCTTAGCGCTGGCTTGACGATTGTTTGCCAAGACTATTTTGCCGAAACCACTCACTACGTCACCGGTATCGGCGAACAAAAACGGCTGACACTTGAAGACGGCTCTCATCTCACTATCAACGCAGCCAGTCGCCTGTCGGTTCACATCGCGTGGTTTAGACGCCAGATTGAATTACACGAAGGCGAAGTCTTATTTGAAGTTAGCCATCAATCGCTTAGACCGTTTACTGTCGCCACCCTAGCTGCACGAATTAAAGATATTGGCACTGTCTTTAATGTCCGCCAGCGTCGAGAAGGTGGGGCTATTTCAGTTTTAGAGGGCGAAGTGGAATTGCTAACCAACAATCATTGGTCGGGCGAAAGGTTAACTGCAGGATTTGCCAGACGCATCAATAAAAACGGCGAATTACTAGCGATTGAAAAATCCAACTCAAACAATGCAAGCAATTGGACTCGCGGTCGTTTGATGTTTGATCACACCCCATTAACCGAAGTTGCCGCCGAACTCGAACGCCATCACCCGATTCACTTTGTGTTTACCAATCCCCATTTAGCCAAGCAAACCTTAAGTGGCAACTTTGATGTCAGTGACTTAAATCCATTTCTGCAAGCCTTGGAACAGATATTGCCGATCAAAGTTAGCTATAAAAAACAAGAAATTAGAATCTCTGCTAATTGATGCTTTAGGCTTTGATTTTGTGATTCCGTAGGAATCCATTTGCCTTTAAGTTATGCAATATGTTTCAAGTTAAGCGATCCCTAACGGAATGACAAAAGAAAAGTGGGTTAGCAATTTTTGAAGTAGTGGTCACATCATTTGGCGTTCAAAAGCCATCCACAATCCTCCCCATCAATACCATTCACTTCGTCATTCCCGCGAAAGCAGGAATCTAGGCGAAGGCTTCGATACTTGGATTCCCGCCTTCGCGGGAATAACGGTAATTTCAAAAATAATTTGTCCAGTTTCCCACGCCTGTTGCGTTTATAGAGTTAGGCAGACAAAGACCTAACCCAATTGTATTAACAGGAGATATGAATAATGACAGGCAAATTCCCGCATCATTATAAAAAACTACCACTGCTCTCATTATTGCTAGTGACTGGTTTTGATGCACTGGCAGCTGACAATGCAGCCATTAGCTTAGATATTCCCAGCCAATTACTATCGGAAACCCTAGATCAATTAGCAAAAACCGCTAATACCAAATTGATTTATGCCGATAGCAGCTTAAAAGGCTTGCGTTCCGAAGCATTGAAAGGCCAATTTACTGTTCAACAAGCGTTGGATCGTTTGTTACTAAAAAACGGCCTTGAATATCAGCAAACCGGTGACGGGGTGATTGCGATTAAAAAAGCCGCCCCTCAAAACAACTCCAGCAAAGATAATTCGGTATTTGAGTTGGGGGCTGTGGTGGTTTCGGATAGTGAGAAAAACGGCAAATTATCCAGCCGCGACATCGCAACTTCGGTCGATGTGATGCACGCTGATAAAATTCAAGACCAAAATGTATTAAATGCTTATGACTTAATGCACAGAATGCCTGGTGTTCAAATTACGCAATTTGGTCAAGGCACCACCACAGGTAAATTTTCGTTTCGCGGTTTTAATGGCGAAGGCAGAACAAATGCAGTAAAGCTATTAATTGATGGAATTCCAAGTAATAACAATGATGGCAACATGTATTTCATGGATGCCCTTTTTCCACTCGACATCGAATCTATTGAAATTGTTCGTGGCACCAATGACCCACGCTATGGGTTACATGCCATTGCAGGTAATGCCAATATTAAAACGGCGACTGGTGGCAATTATGTAAAAGGCAGGGTAGGTTACGGTAGTTTTAATACCCATGACATCCAATCTGGTTTGGGTTATGAAAAAGATGGTATCACTCAAAACTATGCAATTTCCTATCGTGCTAGTGATGGTTATCGAGATCATAGTGAATCAGATAAAAACAGCTTTTCTGGCAAATGGTCTTTTACTCCAGATAATGATAAATACAAACTCGGATTGAATGTTCGCTGGAGTGAGGCCGGTGCCGAAGAACCAGGATATTTAAGCTTTCAAGAGCAACTATCAAGTACAACTCAATCCTTAGCTAGAAACTCTACCGATGGCGGAAAACGCACAGTAGGCCAAGTAAGCACGCATTTCGATGTAAATTTGACCGACAAACTGTTTTGGTCAACAAAAGCCTATGGCAATACTTATGAAGAACAACGCTTCGTAAAATTTGATCCTTGCTGCGCTCAGGTTGAACGTGATCGGGACGAATCCCAATACGGCGCAATCACATCACTAACCTATCACCCGCAGATTAGTTGGTTGAACGATTTTTCCATAGAATCTGGTTTTGATTTTCAACAACAAGAAAATCAATATCAACAATACAGAACAGATAATCGAATTCGTCGCCCTGCTAGTTCGACTAATATCAGAAACGACGAAGAGTGGAGTTTCTTAAACTATGGCGGTTATATTCAAGCAGTTATTAAACCTACAGAATGGTTAAAAATCACCCCCGGTTATCGTGCCGATAGAATTGATGGCAATTTCAACAATTTTAAACCAGGCTCAGTTGGATCCAGCCCAGTTAATGATTATGGCACCATTTCCCAACCTAAAATTGGCGCCGTTATAACCCCTCTCGATGGCTATAGTATTTATGGTAACTGGGGAAGAACATTTCAAGTTGGCCTTGGTAGTGCTACCTTTAGAAACCCACTCGCGGCTAGTTTAGCCCCGTCAATCAACGACGGCTGGGAAGTTGGTGTGAAATTTAAACCTATTGATTGGGCTGAGGGCCGTGTAGCTTACTGGACTCAAGAAGCAAGCAACGAAATGAGTCGTAATTTGGCTGCGAGCACATCAACCTATTTAGGCGCCACAAAAAGACAAGGTGTTGACATTGAAGTCAAAATCAATCCTACCGATAAAGTAAGCGTTTGGTCTGCGTATTCTTTACAAGAAGCCAAATTAAAAAGCGCTGGCACCTTTGTTCAATATGCTTATGAATATAAAGTCGGAAACCAAATTGTTAATACACCCGATTATTTATTTTCTGCGGGAATTGATTATCAAGTGACGCCAGCTTTACGTTCA
>Ga0208223_1000258_pt1 | contig 13837 bp, 6 predicted proteins | sample LakMenE07Oct09ns_FD_150678 | JGI IMG/M metagenome (GOLD analysis project Ga0208223, IMG submission 150678) | Freshwater microbial communities from Lake Mendota, WI - 07OCT2009 deep hole epilimnion ns (SPAdes) | ecosystem: Environmental > Aquatic > Freshwater > Lake > Epilimnion/Euphotic zone ...
TAGTGAATTTAATTTAAACATTATGAAACTGTGTCTATCTTAAAAACACAAAATTCAAAATGAATTTATTTTAAAAATCAGGTTAATTCATAACCGTGAGATTACAGAATATCGACCAAAGATTATTAGCTCGGTTCGCTATCATACATAAGTGATTTTATTTTTAATAAACCGTTTATATTATTGGATTTGTTTGCGTCGAAAATCAACATTGCGTTGATTTTGAAGTGGAAATTAAAATGCCAATATTTGTATATTGGCACTAAAACATAATTACATTTCTATCCAAATTAACTCAACACGGCGGTTTTCTGATTTACCCGCTTCAGTTGCATTATCGGCAATCGGTTGTCTTTCGCCATAAGCATGGGCGGTCAGCTTGTTGGTGACACCTTTATTTTTCAAATACTGCACCACTGTATTAGCGCGACGTTGCGATAGCTTCATATTGTAAGCATCGCTACCTTCGCTGCTGGTGTGGCCTTGGACTTCAATGTCATTTTTTTGCGGATAAGCAATCAAATCAGCGGCAACACCATCTAACAATTCTTTAGCATTCAAGCCCAATTCAGCCGAATCGTATTTAAAGTGTTCGCCTTTTAGCACTAATTTAACCGCACAACCTTTGCCATTGACCAAACTACCTTTAACCGTTTTTGGGCATTGGTCGACGCAATCATTGACGCCATCACCATCAGAATCGCGACTAGCACAATCATCAACTGGCGCAACAGAAACCGGTGCAACTCTAGCCCTTGGCTCAGCTTTTACTTCGGCATATTTAGGTTTATCACCAAAGGGAATCACCACCCCCAGATTGACGGTCATATCGTGAAAATCATCTGACCCCGGTTGCACATGGGCGCTTAGATTATTGTTGTAGCGGTAACGGACATCACTACGAATCAGCAAATTGTCGTTAAGCTCGTAGCTAAGACCTAAACCGGCTTCACCAATAACACCGATGCCGCAGTTAGCCGAGACACAGGTGTTCATGCCACCAACACCGACCACGGCATATGGCGAGAGTTTGTCGCGAAACAAGTAATACTGCACATCGGCACTACCACCGAACAAATCCCAAGAACCATTGTTACCGTTAAAGCCTTGGTAAAAGCCTTTCAATTCGACATTGAAATGCTCGTCAATGATTTTACCGACACCTAAACCACCGCCCCAGCCATCGGCTGCTTGGCGATCGCTATCGGTGTGGAGAAAAGAAGCAAAAGGCGCCACATACCAACGCTGATCTTGTGGTTGATCAGTTGCCGCCTGCGCCACTGGTAGAGTATTTATCGCCATTAATGAGGCGATGATGAATGGTTTATATTTCTGCATGATGGATTCCTTTAAAGTTTAAAAAATGTTGCAACAACAGCGAATCCGTAGCTTAAAGGCAACATTACCCCTCAGTCTGTTCATTACCCCACAAATTTCAATTAAAAATCGGGTTAACCAAGATTAACCCGACCAATTAATTAAACAGCCAAACTCACTTAGCCGCTTTTAAATGTTTAACCGCATCTTCAGCGGCTTTTTTAGCCAAATCAGCATGACCGTGTTTACTGTGTTCAATCGCTGAATTTAGAGAATTCAGTGCTTCTTTCAAATGCTGCTCTACATTAGTGACATTGGTTTTGGCGGCCTCAGCGTGAGTTTCAATTTCTTTCACATCATCGGTTTTTGCAGCCGTCTCAGCGTGCCCCAAAGCAGTGCCCAGTTGATTGTCGATGGCTAATGTTGCGGTTGAAGCGGCAGTCAGAATCACTGCCACCATCAATGTGTAATGTTTTTTTGTGCTGGTTTTCATATTAAATTCCTCATCAAATCGCTAAATCACGACGTAGAAAAACTTTCCCACGCCGTTAATCAGGATAAAAGTCCTGATAAAACAGGTCAGTACGCCAACACACCCTTGATAAAACTCAACCCAATTCAATCCGCACTTGATGCAGTTTGCCGTCATCAATTAAAGAAATTCGTCGGCAATTTTCTTGTGACACGCCATCCAATTCCATACTCACAATGCCAGCATTGACATGCTTGGGATTTTCGACGCTGATCTGATAACGGCTGGTTTGATATTGATAAATGATTTGATAACTCGGCCAATGGCTGGCAATACACGGCGTAAATTCAAGACTATCGCCGCGCACTTGCAAACCTAAAATAGATTCGATACCGGCACGGTAAAACCAACCCGCCGCGCCGGTGTACCAAGTCCAGCCGCCGCGTCTAACATGCGGTGGCTCGGCATAAATATCCGCAGCTAGTACATACGGCTCAACTTTATACGCATAAACCCCAGCACGGCTGGCGGTGCGTTTAATCGGATTGAGCATTTGCAATAATTCCAGCGCCTGTTCGCCTTCGCCCAACATGGCATAAGCAATCACAGACCAAATAGCGGCATGCGTGTATTGACCACCATTCTCACGAACCCCAGGCGGATAACTTTTGATATAGCCAGGATCACGCTCGGTTTTATTGAAAGGCGGGGTAAACAACAACAGCAAATCATCGCCATAACGGACTAAATATTCCCGCACCGAATGCATCGCTAATCTTGCCCGCTCTGGATCAGCGGCTTTGGAAATCACTGCCCAACTTTGAGCAATTGCATCAATCCGGCACTCGGCATTGGCCGCCGAACCCAGCGCTGATCCATCATCAAAATACGCCCGTCGATACCAAGCCCCATCCCAGCCTTCAGCTTCTAAGGCTAAAGTTAATTGTTGAGCATGATGACGCCAGCGTTCGGCACGTTCGCTGTCGCCAAATTGCTCAGCTAACGGGGCAAACTCGGTCAAAGTGGTAATTAAAAACCACGCCAGCCAAATACTCTCGCCCTTGCCTTGTTGCCCGACTCGATTCATCCCGTCATTCCAATCACCAGCACCGATTAGCGGCAAACCGTGTACGCCAGTCGCCAAGCTAATATCCAAGCTGCGAGCGCAATGCTCAAACAAACTGCCGACTTGGGCCGATTGTGTAGGCTGAAAATAAGCATCTTCCTGTTCCGGCGCTAAAACCGCACCGTCAATAAACGGCAAGATTTCATTAAGCACCGCACTATCGCCACTAACTTTGATGTAATGCGCCACCACAAACGGCAACCAGATTCTGTCATCGGAAAAATGAGTTCGTACCCCATTGCCGGTTGGTGGATGCCACCAATGCTGGACGTCGCCTTCAACAAACTGTCGTCCCGCCGCGCGTAACAAATGCGCTCGGGTTAATTCGGGTTTAGCCACGGCCAAGGCCATACTGTCTTGTAATTGATCACGAAAACCAAATGCGCCACCCGCTTGATAAAACGCCGCCCGCGCCCAGATTCGGCAACTCAGGGTTTGGTATAACAACCAACCGTTCAATAATAAATCCAGTTGTCTATCCGGCGTTTTCACTTGCACCTTGCCCAACACATCCTGCCAAGACTGTTTGACTAAGGCCAAAGTATCGGCGCTTTTAGTGGCTCGAAAGCGCTGAATCAAGGCTCTGGCTTGTTCTCGATCTTTACCCTGCCCTAACAAAAACACAATTTCAATTTGTTGCTTGGGTTTCAGTTCGATGGTTTGCTGTAAAGCAGCACAAGCTTCCAATCCAGCACCGGCGCGGCCTTTCAGGTCTTTATGCTGAACCAAAGCTGCCGGCGCATCCAAACCACCATTGCGACCGATAAATTCCGAGCGGCTGGCGGTCCAAGCCGTTTGCTGCCCCGATAAGTCGGCAAAGGCAATCCGCTCACCAAAATTTAAATCAAACGGATTACTAGCCAATAAAGCCCCCGTTTCACTATCCAGCTCGGTGATGATGTAAGGTGCTGTGGCTTCGCGTGAAGCGCCTAACACCCATTCCAGATAAGCGGTTATGGTTAAATGGCGATGCCGAGAGCTTTGATTAGTCAAAATCAATGATGAAATTTTGACTGGCTGATCAGGGCTGACCATTTGCAGCAACTGGCTGTGAATACCGTGTGAAGCATGTTCAAAATGGCTATAGCCGAAACCGTGACGAATCAGATAACTGGCATTTTCGACTCGAATCGGTGCCGCTGTGGGACACCACAAGGCATTACTTTCATCATCACGAATATAAAACACCTCGCCAGACGGATCGCTGACCGGATCATTGGCCCAAGGCGTCAATTGATTTAAGCGACTATTCTCAGCCCAAGTACAAGCAGTACCCGATTCGGACACCATAAAACCAAACTCAGGATTAGCAATCACATTAATCCAAGGCGCTGGGGTAGTCTGGCCTTTATCCAGCACAATCACATATTCACGCCCTTGTTCAGCAAAGCCACCTAAACCATTAAAAAATTCTAAGGCCGGTATCGTTAATGCTGAGGCGCGAGCATCAAGTATTGGCGCTACTTTGGGAGCAATAAATGCCGCTATCGGTCTGGAATGGCGTAATAATTGCTCAGCCAAAGTGCCGTGATTACTTACCAACATCGCCCGCGCGGCGGTTTGCAATAAACGCCGTTCCTCATTGGAGAGTTGATCGGCTTGAATCACAAACACCGCACCGCTGTTTTCAGAGCTTTGGGCAATCGAATGTAATTGATTGTCCCGAACCATCGCATTCAGCACATTTTGCAAATCCTCGACATAAGACAAGGCTTTCTCATTCATGATCACCAAATCAACGCTAAGGCCTTTAATCCGCCAATATTCATGAGCGCGTAACAATTGTTCCGCAAAGCCCAAATCTTTTGACTCGGCAATCCGCAACAACACAATCGGCCTGTCACCGGAAATGCCATAGCGCCATAGTCCCGATACATTGAGATTATTACTTTGCATCAAGCGGCTTGAAGGCCGTAAAGAAGGATCGGCATAAATCAAACGATTAGCCAAAATCTGAAACAACTGTGCTTCATCGGGTTTGGTGCGTAAATGATGCAATTGCACATGCGCATGAGTCCAAGCCAAAGCCGAAACCCGCTCCCAGACATTGCCGCTATGGTATTTATCGGCTAAATCCACTACCGCTTGACGCGAATTGGCGACCAAAGTGGTGAAGGTTAAATGCTCACTCGCGCCGGCTGCCAAGCTAATCCGAGTTCGTAAGCTGAAGATAGGATCCAGCACCAAACCCACCGTATTAGTGAGCGGTAAACCACTAGTCACTGCTAAAGGCGCTCGCAAAGTTTGGCCGCGACCGATAAACCGCGCGCGGTCAGTTTCATATTGCAAGCCGGATTGATTGGCTGATTCGGCGATAATATGCGCCGCCCAAAAACCAGCCTCTTCGGGCTTGCGTTGTCGTCTGTGGGCAATCAAAGCGTGGGTTTTCTGTAAATATTCGCTTTGAATAAACAGATTGGAAAAAGCCGGATGAGCGCTATCTGCCGCCCTAGTGGTTAAGACAATTTCCGCATAAGAAGTCACTTCAATTTCGCGCGGTTGACTACCATGATTAGTCAAACTTAAGCGACGAATTTCGGCATCATCTTCTGGCGAGACTACGATTTCCAGCGTGCTGCTAATCTCGCCATCACTTCGGCTAATCCGCACCCTATCTTCAATAAACATCACCTCATAATGATCTGGCATCGCGGCAGTAGGTTGATAAGCTGCCGACCAGATTTGACCGCTCTCGACATCACGCAAATACAGATAACTACCCCAAGCATCACGAGTCACATCTTCGCGCCAACGCGTCACCGCCAAGTTTTGCCACGAGCTATAGCCAGAACCCGCTGCGGTTACCATGACTGAATAACGGCCATTGGATAACAAATGGCTGGACGGAATCGCCGACATCGGCGACGGCACCCGTCTGACTGGCGGCTGCACAGTTTCTTTAATATCCGATAAAGCTTTCAACATCGGCAAACTGCTGGTATCAGCACCGTGTGGAATCCGTTCTTGCAGCAGCATGGCCGCTGATTGGATTAATGGCGTACGATGAAAACGATGACGCATGATGCCGTCATAGATCACATTAGCAAAGGCAATCAGCGACATGCCTTGATGATGGGCCATATAACAACGCACCATCGCCACCGATTGCCCTTCTGCTAAGCGAATCGGGGTAAAGTCCAAAGCCTCGTAAAAACCAAATCGTCCCAAGGCACCGAGTTTTTCTAATTGGGAGAAATTTTCAACCGCAGCATGAGGCCAATACATCGCCGCTAAAGCAGTGGCATACGGCGCGACCACTAATTCTTCGGCCAAACCGCGCTTCATCCCCAACCCCGGCACCCCAAACGCTGAATATTGATAGGTCAAATCAAGATCGCGACTATTAAAAGCCGATTCGGAAACTCCCCAAGGTACGCCGCATTGTTTGCCGTATTCAATCTGGCGTTTGACGATCAAACGACAGGTTTGATCCAGCAAGCTGTAGCGCGGAGTAAAAGTCACCAACGAAGGCATTAGGTATTCAAACATCGAACCCGACCATGACAACAACACCGTACCTTGTGCAGCACGAGTCACGCGGCGGCCAAGATGAAACCAATGTTCACTCGGCACATCGCGTTTGGCAATTGCCACCAAACTCGACAAGCGGGCTTCTGAGGCGAGTAAATCATAATAACTCGGATCAATCACCCCTTCGCCGACTTGATAACCAATCGCAAACATATGGCGTTGGCTATCGTAAAGAAAACCAAAATCCATCTCGTGAAACAAACTATCCAGCTGGTTTGCGATTTGCTGTAAGCGGCGAGTAATGTCCAGCGCTTGTTGGTTGGCATTTTCCAGCAATAGCGATAGCGGTTGATCAAGCAATGACGGTTGCGAATCTTGAACGCAAGCTGCGTAAAGCTCAGCTAATTCCTCCAGCGGAATTGATAAATCTAAGGATTTTGGCAACTGCAATAAGCCTAAAGCCTGACTATTGGCAAACTCAATCCAAGGTATCAGGTTATTAACGTCTTTCAGGTGCGACTCAATATCAGCACAAAATAATCTGACCCACGCCACCACTTCTTTAGCCAATTGATCATGGTGTTCAGCAGCATAGGCATCGGCTAAATCGCTCAATAGCGCAACATCATTGCTTAGTTGCAGCCATGTTTGATACCAATCGGCTTCATCACTAGGCGGCTGTTTGAGTAGTTTGCCGATTTCACGCAACTTTTGGCGTAACTCTTTGACGATGGCATTATCGGCAATCGCTTTTGGCTCAAGTGCTTGAGTTAGCAATTGGCAGCTGTCGTTAAGTCCGGTTAATGCGCTGGCTAGATTTAGCGGTTGCGCCAACATTTCCCGACAAGCTTGCGCCAAGGTCAATAAATGTCCGGCTAAATTACCGCTATCAACGGTTGAAACATAAGGTGGCTCCAACACTTGCAAATTGCGGGTGTCATACCAGTTGTAAAAATGACCGTTTAAGCGTGGCAGGCTTAATAAAGTCGCTAAGCTGGCTTCAAGTTTCTCTACCGTATCAATTAAACCTAGCCAACCAAAATCTCTGGCAGCCAGCACCGATAATAAATACAAACCAAAATTGGTGGGTGAGCTGCGATGAGCCAGCACTGGCTGTGGATCTTCTTGAAAATTATCAGGCGGTAAAAAATGGTCTTCTGCGGTAACAAAGGTGGTGAAAAACCGCCACACTCGGCGACCAATCAAGCGCAATTGTCGGGTGTCTTCTAGTAATAAGGCTTCAGCTTTATCCAGTTTCGGCGGCAGACTTAATTGCCGAGCAATGATAGGCGCCAACCACCACAGTAATAAAAATGGCGCAGCAAATACTATTGCAGGCGGATTAACAAGCAGTATTAAGCTTGCCGAAACTAAGACCATGATTGAAGCCTGCATCATTGGCCGAATCAAATGCCGAAACGCATAACCAGCACCAGATTTGGCTTGTAAAGCCGTTACCCATTTCAATAATTGCCGACGAGTGATGAATAATCGCACCAAAGTGATGAAAATCGCATCCAGCATTAACCAAGTTTGTTGCGCCAGTAAAATCACCACGACCAAGCTATTGGCCAGCGCCCAAACGACATTATCACCAACATCACGCCAATGAGTCAGCAAGGACACACCACGGCGCGGGGCAGTAAATGCGTTGGCTATCGCCAGAATCGTCGGCAGTGATAAAGCGGTCAGCACGAAACTGGTCAACAATAAAACCGGCGCATTGGGTATCAGCCAAATCACCACTAACGACAAAAAGGCCGCAGGTGAGGACAATGAACGCCGCAAATTATCGAGCATTTTCCAGCGCCCTATCATCGGCATCCCTTGACCGCAAGCCCCAAACAACCAAGGTATTAACTGCCAATCGCCACGCACCCAGCGATGAGCGCGGGAATCTGCAACATCGACATGGGAAGGAAATTCTTCAAAAAATTCAATATCGCTAACCAAACCGCAACGCACATAAACACTTTCAAACAAATCATGACTGAGCTGAGTGTTATCAGGTACTCGCCCTGCCAGCGCCGCTTGAAAGGTATCGACATGGTATAAGCCTTTGCCGCTATAAGTGCCTAATCCAAACAAGTCTTGATAAACCTCAGAAACACTACTGGCGTAGGCATCGGTGCCGCTGGCTCCGGCAAAAATCCGGTGATATAGCGAACGCTCATGGCGATGCGGCAAAGTCGGTGTGACTCGTGGTTGCAATATCCCATAACCGTTGACAACCTGTTGGCACTGGCAATCCAACACCGGACTATTCAAGGGATGAGCCGCTACCCCCACCAATTGCGACACCACGCCCATCGGCAATTTGGTATCCGCATCCAGCGTGATTACATAACAAACCCCGCTTGGTGCGTTGGCTGGTTGACCATTGATCGGCAAAAACGAGGTATCGGTTGCGCCGCGTAATAAACGATTAAATTCATGCAACTTACCGCGCTTGCGTTCCCAGCCCATCCATTTAGCCTCGCTGGGATTCCACAAGCGTTTACGATGAAACACAAAAAACAGTGGTTTGGCATATTTAGTGTTCAAGGCATTAACCAAGCTAATCGCCAAATTCAGCAATACTTGATCTTTGGGCAAGCTTTCATGGTCGGCATCGACCCAATCGGAAAGCAAAGCAAAGCGCACCGCGCCATCGGGATTGGCTAAATAACGGATTTCCATTTGCTCAACTTGCTGCTTAACATCCTGCTCAGCGCTAAATAAAGTCGGCACCACCACAAAGGTACTAAACGCTTCAGGCACCCCGTCTTTAAATTCCAAACGCGGCATATGACAAGGCGGCAAGCCAGTAATAATGATTTGATTAATAATCCCAACAGCAATATCCGAAGCCGGAAAAATCAGCAATAAAGCTAGTATCAGCAGATGAACATCGCTAATCCCCGCACTGTTCGCTACTACTAACGGCAAGCCCAGTAATAACAGATTTAAAGCCAGCAAACTGCCGATATAAGCCAAGCCAGAATACTTGATATAAAGCCGAAGTAAGCGTTGTTTGAAATACGGTCGATAAGCCACTTGCTCTTCAAACCGATAGCGCCCTGCTCCAATCAGGTAATAACCCGGCTCCAATTGGCGTTGATCAAAATTGACTTGAATTTTGGCTCGCTCAATTTGGTTTAAAGTCAGACGAGCGATGTCTAGTTCAGAATAGGCCGAGCGTTTGGCTAATTCTTCAATGGCATGGCGATAGCGGTCGCGAGTTAAAAAATCCATCGCCAAATAGCCATCATGCTGACGCAAACAAGCATCGACCAAGCTGACTTGTTCGACAAATTGCGTCCAGTCGAACACCGAAATGGCGCGCATACTGGTGATGATATTGCGGACCGTCAAATTATCGGCAATCTGCTCGGCGTGTTCTTTGTGTACTAATTGGTCGATGCTGAGATTTTCTTGAATCAGCCAATCGGTCAAAAAATCTAAAGAAATGACGACTGATGGATGTGGATCATGTGAGCGTTGCAGAATTTGTACCGCATAAGCCTGACGCAAAGAGGCTTCGGGTAATTTGGCGGCTGGAATCGGCGGATCGGCTCGCTCGCTGTGGGCAATGATTTTTTCAATATGATCGACAAATTGATCTGCCAAGCGCCGACCGTGTTGCGAACGCATAATCCCCACCGCTAAACGGCGCAGATTTTCGATTAACAATACGCGTAAAGTAATCGGTATCGCCCATAGCTCGCCTAAGCTCAAAGGCGTCACGCTTTGATAAGCGCTAATGAACAAATGCAGTAAATCGGGATTAAAACGGCTGTCGGTATGAGCGACTAATGCCCAAGCAATCCCATACACTCGTGGATAACCCGCAAAAATACCGTCTTCTAATTTTGGTAATTCTCGGGCGTAACTTTCGGGTAAATCGGCATAAATATCAGCTAACTGCTCTTCAATGACGTGGAAATTATCCAACAGCCATTCCGCAGCGGGGGTAATCGCGTGTTGACCACGCACTTCGGCATCCACTGCTTGATAAGCATTCAGTAAAACCACGGCATTCTCGCGAACCCGTGGAATGAGTTTTTGACCTTTTTTAAAACAGGTTTTACGTTGTGCATCGGCCAAACTGATTGCATGTTGTTGCAATCGTTCGGTATTAAATACTTCAAAACGAATCGGCGCTTCACCACCAACCGGATGCGGACTTCTAACAAAACGTCTTTGTTCTGGTCGTGCGGCTAAGCGTTTGAACCACATAAAAAATCTCAGTTAACAACGACTAAACTCGTCCGAGCAATATCAAAACCAACAAGATAATTAATACCAAACCCAATCCGCTAGTCGGTCCATAACCCCAGCTTCGGCTGTGCGGCCAAACAGGAATAACCCCTAACAACATCAGAACCAAAATAATTAATAACAATGTGCCCGCTGTCATAGCAACGCTCCTTGATTTAAAAATTAACAACATCCAAAACCTAATCCCGTTAGGAATTGCCGATATCCAATTCACTTCAATGTGCGATCCATCCGTGGCTCTGGGATATCGACAATTCCTGACGGAATCAAGTCCATAAGCGATGGTTATTAAATCTTTATCAGCGCACTAAAACCGTTCGCCAGTTAACACTGGGAGAAAATTGATTACATTAATGATTAACTGATGTTACGTAGGACTAATAGCGGAGAGTCCGAGGCATTAAATTTACCGCCGCATAACTTCAAAAAACCAAAGCGTCTAATTAATGCCTGAGTCTTTGGTTTTGTCATTCCGTAGGAATCCCTTAGCCTCAAAGTTATCTAATCTGTTTAGCGTTAAGCGATCCCTACGGGATGACAAAACAAAAGTGGATCAGCAATTTCAAACAATACGTTTCCAAAGGTAATCACATCATTTTGCGTTAAAAGCACCGCGACTGCGTAACATCAGTGATTAAGCTCAAATTGATCGCGGTAGGAAAAAAACCGTAGCAAATGGAGGGAACTCGCTACGGATGGAGGGGAACATCAGGCCCAATTACCTAATAGCAAGTACCGCACCCACAGCAGATACTTGCTAATGATTAGTGTATATATCTAAATAATAATCAACGGTTCGCTGGCACACAGACTAGTACGTTTAAAAAAGTTAAAGCCCAGTCAGTTCGATGAACAGCATAAATCCTTATTACTTTAGACTCTGACTAATCAATATGATCAATAAAAGGCGAAAAACCTTAGCTGGTAATTGCCTTGACTAAAAACTTGAACGGCTAAGATAAATAATTTATGCGGTATTCACGTGGTATTTCGTCTTATAGACAATCGATGGAAAGTATAGAAACGTTTTATAAAAAACCCTCTGGGTTACAAAATACATCGAGATTTTTAAGTAGTTAAGCTGCAAACGCATAACGGTAACGCCCCAGCCTAAATGATGAAAAATTATAAAATTATTGGTAAAACTTCTTCAATAAAATCACTTAAAAAGGACCTAAAGAATGCGGCAAGTTCTAATGCACCTATCGTTTTACTAGGTGAAACAGGAACGGGAAAGGAACTATTGGTTAATTTTATTCATAAGAATAGCGATAGAGTCAATAAAAAATTACTATGTATAAATTGTTCAAATTTAGCAGAATCATTAGCTGAAAGCATATTATTCGGCTCGAAAGAAGGGGCTTATACAGGGTCAAATGGTCATCAAAAAGGTATCATAGAAGAGATTGATGGAGGAACATTATTGCTGGATGAAATTGACGGCTTAAATATTGATGTCCAAGCAAAACTTCTAAGATTTTTAGACTCTGGAGAATATAGATCAATAGGCGATATAACCATTAAGCACTCGGATGTCAGAGTGATTGTTTCAAGCAGTATTGATTTATTCAATGGAGCAGAAACAGGTAAGATCAGAAAGGATCTTTACTTCAGATTGCAAGCAATTTCAATACATATTCCAGCATTAAGATCAAGAAGACCTGATATACCATTATTACTTGACTACTACTTAAATATGTTTTCTATAAAGAATAAAATAAGAAAACCTACCTTATCTATTGAGACCATAACAATCCTTGAGGATTACTTTTGGCCTGGCAATATTCGACAATTAAAAAACTTATGTGAATATCTTGTCATAATGAAATTTAGACGTGAGATAAAAGTTAGCGATCTTCCGTCAAACTTTAGACAACAAAAATCTGATGAAAAAATCAACTTCATTTTTTCCTTACCAAATAGTGGTATTATTTGGGAAGAAATTGAATACAATCTTATAAAGCAAGCCTTCAATCGTTGTTACAACAACAGACAACAAGCTTCTAAAATGTTAGGTATCAACGTAAAACAATACGACTATCGGCTAAAAAAATACAGGATAATTTAATTTATTATGAACTATAAATCACAGAATGGACTTACACTTTTAGAATTATCGGTAGTTTTGTTAATTTTAACTGCTTTAGCAGGAATGGCTGTACCATATATGAATTCGACACAGGATATTGTTAGAGAACAAATCACCAAAGATCGTGCTTTAGCAATCAAAAACGCAATCATTAAAGTTGATACTATTAATGGTGTACCAACAACTACTGGTTTTGTTGTCGATGTAGGAAGATTGCCTTATACAATTTCTGAATTGACTAATGGAAAGGATTGCTCAACTGCAATTGGACCACAATTTAATTGCGCTGATACAATTGAAAACTGGAAAGGCCCTTACCTGAATTCTATAGACAGTGGTTTCTTTGATGGATGGGGAACTCACAATGTCAATGAAGAAATCGAAAACCCTAATAATTTTGGCTGGGGATTTACACTTAGTAACGAAAATACATCGTTAGAAATAAAAAGCTTGGCTCCTCAATCTGAAGTTCAAACATTTATTTACCCCAACGACTGGTCAATAAATCTTACTAATACATCCTCAATTACTGTCAACTTAATACCTTCACCTGGTTATTGCCAATCTAATTCACCTAATATTAATAATATTATTCTACCAATTCCAGATCAGACAACATGTCTGCATCTCCCAGGAATATGGTCTATAAATACTTGTTCTATTAAAGAGATAACAAAAGAAGAGCAATGTACAAGTGCTGCAACATGGAAAGCCTTTAACCCTAGTCCAGAAAACCCGCTAAGCACTATAATTGTGATTAACGACATTATCCTTACAACAACCGATACAATAACTTCAAGTCAAACACAATCTTTACATTTCTCCACCACACCCGACCAATCACAACCCATATTACTTCCAGCAGGTCAACGTAATATTGAAATATTTATCACCGATGAAAAACTTAATTTTAATACCAACAAGCCGGAAATAATTAATGGCAATCTAAGCATCGAAAAACTAACTGGAAATAAGATAATTTTCACCCCATATCGATCAAAAAAATACCTTTCAATACCAAGGTATATACAAACTTTCAATTGGAATTAAAAATTTAAAAAACGGTTTAAAATCAATGCCCTTAAGTTAAACTGTTCATAGC
>Ga0208223_1000263_pt1 | contig 13766 bp, 13 predicted proteins | sample LakMenE07Oct09ns_FD_150678 | JGI IMG/M metagenome (GOLD analysis project Ga0208223, IMG submission 150678) | Freshwater microbial communities from Lake Mendota, WI - 07OCT2009 deep hole epilimnion ns (SPAdes) | ecosystem: Environmental > Aquatic > Freshwater > Lake > Epilimnion/Euphotic zone ...
CACACTTATCTTAGCAAATAAAACAGCAGCGACTGGTGCCCTATCAGCATCAATTGCTCATGAACTGAATCAACCTATTACCGCAATTCAACTTAATAGTGATTATCTAAAAACTGCGATTAGTAATGAACAAATCAATCCTTCTTCCTTGAAAGAAATAATCGAAGATATTCAATATGATAACCAAAGATCAGCGATAATTATTAGAACACTTAAAGATATTTTCCAACATCATTCTATTGAAACAAAACCAACCAATTTGAATATCGTTATTCAAAACATTATTCCGGTCATCGAACCTAAAATCAGACTTAACAACATTCAACTCGAGCTTATGTTACAAGCCACCTCGATGATCCGGTTAAATAAAAGCGAATTTCAACAAGTTATATTGAATTTGGTGAATAATGCAATTGATGCTTTAAGTAATCTACAAAACACAGATAAAAAAATAACTATCCGTACCAGAGAAAAAAATAATTATTTAGAATTCAGCGTTATAGATAATGGCATTGGGGTACCAAAAGAACTTGAAGCGAGCATATTTATGCTAATGAAAACCAATAAGCAGACCGGAATGGGCTTAGGTTTATGGTTGAGTAAACACATTGTCGACAGACATAATGGGCAGATAAGTTACCAAAAAACGCAGTCTGGTTGCATTGAGTTCTTGATTAGATTGCCTTTAAACTTGGAATATTAAGCTGTAAATCAGAATAAATAACAATTTGATCCCGTTAAATCAACAATCAAACCATAAAATAAAAGCCCCAAACGCCAAAGCACTATGGAAAACCACCAATATCATACGATCGTATGATATTAACTATGGGTAAAAATTGCGATAATCTGAAAAACTAAACTAAGGCTTTTTGTTAGATACTGTTTTAAATTTTGCTAGAAGACTTTAAGTTGTTAACAACTCAAAACTTCGATTTAACGTACTCAACCAATGCTTTTCTCAAAAAGACAGGTCATTGTTTCTAAATTTTAAAAATTAAAGCGCAACACTCAACACCATTGCTTTAGTATTTATCCAACAAAAAACACCAATAAATGCCACATTCAGAAAAAAACGTTTACATCGTTGAAGATAATGATTCTGTAAGAAAAGCTTTAACAAATACCTTAAAAAGTGCTGGTTATAATGTTAATAGTTTTTCAACACCGAACAGTTTTCTATCTATCTCTGATATTAACAGACCTGCTGTTATTATTTTGGATATGCTTTTACCCGAAATGAGTGGTATTAGTCTGCAACTGGAAATTCTAAAAAAATATCAATCGATACCGATAATTTTCATTTCTGGCGAAAGCGCGGTAGATCAGGCGATATTTGCAATGAAGCATGGCGCTATTGATTTTTTGATTAAACCTTTTGAAACCCCAGATTTAATACCTGTTATTGAAAAAGGATTAGCGATAGATTTAGAGAACATTAACCAAGAAAAACAACAAGAACTACTTAGTCAAAAACTGAATACTCTGACCAATCGTGAACTTGAAGTATATCAATTACTTTTAAAAGGATTTAATAATCAAGAGATTATGAGCGAACTTAATTTGGCATTACCAACCACTAAGCAATATAAAATCCAAGTAATGCGAAAATTAAAAATCAAAAGCATATCAGAATTAATTGATTTCAATAATGGAAAGATACAATTATCTGATAATCAAGAATAATTCAATGCTTTAACACCCTTTTTTCCGCAAGAAAAATCCAGAGTTTTATGACTCAGGATTTGCCACTATTTGTTCAGCATCAAGCTTTTTGCGTTTATCACATTTGGTTTTACAGATACAGTTACCTGTACCACCACATGAACCCTTGATAGCACCCCGCCCGAAAATCACACCGACTGCCATAATCGCAATCACAACTAACATCACAACAAAAGTCACTAAAAAATAAGTCATCATTATTTCCTCTCAAATTGAACTTAAAAAAAACGAGGAGCAATCTGCTGATGGCTCCTCGTTTATTAACTGCTTTAACTAACTTAATTAGCCGCCGAAATCATCCAAGAAGATGTTTTCTGGGTCAACACCGTTAGCAATCAGCATGTTGATGACTGATGAATTCATGATTGGAGGACCGCACATGTAGTATTCACAATCTTCTGGGTTTGGATGGTTTTTCAAGAACTCTTCAAACAATACGTTATGAATGAAGCCTGTGTAACCTTTCCAGTTATCATCTGGAAGCGGATCAGACAAAGCTACATGCCATTCAAAGTTGTCGTTCTCTTTAGCTAACATATCGAAATCTTCTACATAGAACATTTCGCGTTTGCTACGCGCACCATACCAGAAGGTCATTTTACGTTTAGATTTTAATCTGCGTAATTGATCGAAGATATGTGAACGCATTGGCGCCATACCAGCACCACCACCGACGAACACCATTTCATTGTCAGTGTCTTTAGCATAGAACTCACCATAAGGACCTGAAACGAATACTTTATCACCTGCTTTCAAGTTGAAGATAAAGGATGACATCACACCTGGAGGCACATCATCTGATGCGCCTGGCGGTGGAGTAGCAATCCTGACGTTCAACATAATTTCTTTTTCTTCAGGATATGAAGCCATTGAATAGGCGCGCAAAGCTGGTTCTTTAACGTCTGACACAAAGCGCCATAGGTTAAATTTATCCCAGTCTGGGCGATATTCTTCTTCGATATTCATATCTGAATATTTAGAAACGTGGGCAGGACATTCGATTTGAATGTAACCACCAGCGCGGTAGTCGATTGCTTCTCCAGAAGGCAATTCCAACACCAACTCTTTAATGAAAGTTGCAACGTTTTCGTTAGATTTAACAGTGCATTCCCATTTTTTAACACCGAATACGCTGTCTTCTACTTCGATGTCCATGTCGTGTTTAACAGAGACTTGGCAAGCTAAGCGCTCACCTTCTGCTGCTTCACGTTTGCTGATATGTGACAACTCAGTAGGCAGAATATCGCCGCCGCCAGCATGAACTTTAACTTTACATTGACCGCATGTACCACCACCACCACAAGCTGATGAGACGAACAATTGGTTGTCAGCTAAAACTGTTAATAATTTAGAACCAACTGGCACATGGATTTTCTTTTCATGGTTGATCAGAATTTCCACATCGCCAGAGGCTACTAATTTGTTCTTAGCACCGATGATTAAAAACACCAGTGCAATCACGATAGCCGTGAAGAAAATAACTCCTAATGCAATTTCTAGCATTACGATACCCTTATAATTGAATTCCAGAGAAAGCCATGAAGCCTAAAGACATCAAGCCAGCTGTAATAAATGTAATACCTAAGCCTTGAAGGGCGGTTGGAATATCACTGTATTTTAATTTTTCGCGGACGCCGGCCATGACGGTAATCGCCAATGCCCAACCAAAACCACTACCTACGCCATACACTACGCTTTCGCTGAAGTTGTAGTCACGTTCAATCATGAACAAACTACCCGCCAAAATCGCGCAGTTAACTGTAATTAAAGGTAAGAAAATACCTAAAGCGTTGTACAAAGCAGGAAAGAATTTATCTAAAGTCATTTCCAAGATTTGCACGATAGCCGCGATCATACCGATACAGCTTAGCAAGCTTAAAAAGCTTAAATCTACGCCAGTAACGCCAAGCCAAGCTAAAGCATCTTCTTTCAATAATGTTTGATAGATGAAGTTATTAGCTGGAACGGTTAAGGTTTGAACAACCATTACCGCAATCCCTAAGCCCATCGCTGTGGAAATTTTCTTGGACACCGCCAAGAAAGTACACATTCCCAAGAAAAACGATAACGCTAAGTTTTCAATGAAAATCGCTTTAACAAATAAACTGATATAGGCTTCCATTAGTGGTGCCCTCCTTCACCATGAGAAATCGACATGATTTTGAATTCATTACGTTCAACTTGATTGGGTTTCCAAGTACGGAAGCCCCAGATAATCAAGCCGATAATAAAGAACGCGCTAGGTGGCAACAGCATTAAACCATTAGGAATATACCAACCACCGTCTTTGACTAATGGTAATACTTCAAAACCTAATAATTTGCCAGAACCCAATGTTTCTCTAAAAGCTGCAACCATGATCAAAATCAAGCTGTAGCCCATGCCGTTACCAATACCATCTAAGAAGCTTTGTAACGGTGGGTTTTTCATTGCATACGCTTCAGCACGACCCATAACGATACAGTTGGTAATAATCAAACCAACGAATACCGATAGTTTCTTGCTGACATCGAAAGCAAAGGCTTTTAACAACTGATCAACCACGATTACTAGCGAAGCAATAATGATCATCTGTACGATAATCCGAATGCTGCTAGGTGTATGTTGACGTACAGCACTAATCGCCGCACTTGAACAAGCTGTTACTGAAGTTAATGCCAACGCCATGATTAATGATGTAGACATTTGCGAGGTAACCGCTAAAGCTGAACACACCCCAAGCACCTGCAAGGTGATTGGGTTGTTATCGACCAAGGGTTCAAATAATACTTTTTTAGTTTCTTTATCCATCTTGAGACCTAGCCTTTTGTTCTAATTTTGTTTAGATAGGTAGCGAAGCCTTCAGCACCCATCCAATATTGGACTAAGTTGCTGACACCGCGACTGGTCAAAGTAGCACCGGCTAAGCCGTCAACTTTGTACACTGCATCGGCTCTGCTTTCATCAACACCACCTTTAACCAAGGTCAATGCTACGTCGCCTTTGTCGGAATAGACTTTTTTGCCTTTCCACAAAGCGCGCCAAATTGGATTTACAACTTCACCACCGAGGCCCGGTGTTTCCGCTTGGTCATACAAGTTGATACTTTGTACGGTTTGTGCATCTGGCTCTAAAGCCAAGAAGCCGTACATAGTTGACCATAATCCATAGCCATTGACTGGCAAGATAATTGATTGCAATTGATCGCCTTTTTTCACCAAATAAATTTTGGTGTATTTGGCTTTCATACGAATGCTCGCAATATCTTTATCAACTGGAATCAGTTCATTTTGAGCAGGGTCTTTAGCCGCTTTGCGTTGATCATACTCATCCGCATTGATGCTATCGATGTATTCACCGGTTTTTAAATCGACAATTTTGCTTTCAATTCTTTCTTTAAAAGCTTGGTCGATATCGGTGTTGTCTTGTAACAAGCCAGCAACATCAAGAATGTTTTTCTTCATGTCTAAGGCTTTGTTGTAGCTTTGCAATGGTCTTAACGCAACAGTGGCAAGTGATACCAATACCGCACAAACTAGGCACAAGGCTAAAGCAACAGCGATGGTTTTCTCCAAGCTGTCGTTGCTTAATACCAAGACTTTGTCACGGTAAACTTTAAACTGTTCGTAATATTTGCAGAGCTGCTCGTTGTAATTGCTTGTTTTTTTCTCGGCATTAAGCATGGCGTTTAATCCTTCTTCTGATATTTGCTTGAACAACAAAGTAATCAATCAATGGTGCAAACATGTTTGAGAAAAGAATTGCAAGCATCACACCTTCTGGGAAAGCGGGATTGATAACTCGAATGATGATAATCATCACACCAATCAATGCGCCGTAGATCCAGCGTCCTGTATCGGTAACCGCTGCTGAAACAGGATCAGTAGCCATAAACACAGTACCGAAAGCGAAGCCGCCTAATACCATGTGCCAGTACCAAGGAATCGCAAACATTGGATTGGTTGTGCTACCAACAACGTTTAACAAGGTTGACATGGCAACCATACCTAAGAATACGCCGCCCATAATGCGGTAAGACGCAACGCGGGTATAAAGTAGGAATGTAGCACCTAGCATACAAGCTAAAGTTGAAGTTTCACCCATAGAACCTGGGATAAAACCAAAGAACGCTTGGAACCAGCTAAAGCTGTTTTGAATCGCTTCCAACCCGCCCATTGACGCTAAAGATAGCGCGGTCGCGCCACTGAAACCGTCAACAGCAACCCAAACTGCGTCGCCTGAAATAGACGCTGGATAAGCAAAAAACAAGAACGCACGGCCAGTTAAAGCGGGGTTCAAGAAGTTTTTACCTGTACCACCAAACACTTCTTTACCTAAAACGATACCAAAAGAGATACCTAATGCCACTTGCCATAAAGGCATATCAGGCGGCAAGATTAAGGTGTAAAGCATTGATGAAACTAAGAAACCTTCGTTTACTTCGTGTTTACGAACGGTTGCAAATAGAACTTCCCATACGCCACCAACCGCTAAAGTTGTTATGTAAATTGGGAAGAAATACAACATACCGTGCACTAAGCAAGATAGTGGGTTGTAAGGATTGTAGCCAAACAGCACCATTGGGATTCTGCGCCATCCTTCGATGGAATCAACACCCATAGATTGCATTGCAAGATTCGCTTGATAACCGGTGTTATACCAAGCCATCAAGATACAAAATGCAGTGGCAATAACCACAAAAGTCATCGTCCGTTTCAGGTCGTTACCGTCACGAACGTGCGTTTTACCGCGTGTTACATCGGATGGTGTGTAGATGAAAGTATCAACCATCTCATAGAGACCGTAATACTTTTCAAGCTTACCACCCTTTGTAAAATGCGGCTCTATGCTATCTAATAAATCTCTAGCCGACATTTATCCTTCCTTCTCAATTTTATTTAAGTTAGCTCTGAGTACTGGTGCGAAGTCATGCTTACCTGGATCAACGAACGTGAATAAGGAAACATCTTCTTCATTCAATTCTAAACAACCCAATGATTGAGCAACATCGGTATCACCAACCACAATTGCTTTCAACAATGGTGTTGCCAAAATATCTAAAGGCATGACTGATTCGTAAACACCGACTGGAACGATGGCACGATTACTACCATTTTTGTCGGTTGTTAATGGGAATAAGCGATTGTCTTTGCGATCTTTGCTTGATAGATAAACATTCATCGCTGAATATTTATTTGTACCCGCAACAATCCAGCCAAACAATTCACGAGCGCGGCCTTCTTTTAGTGCAGAAACTTGTAAGTCATAAGCACCTAAAAATGCAACTGAACCCGCTGCTTCATGTCCGTATAAAACAGAACCTGAAATCACACGACTTTCTTCGTTTTCCAGCAATTCGCCAGCAACCAAATTATCCAAATTTGCACCAACACGAGTGCGAACTAATCTTGGATTTTTAACAGTAGGGCCAGCCAATGAAACCACACGTTGAACATCAAGCTGTCCAGAGGTAAACAATGCACCAATCGCAATAACCGCTTGGTAATCGATATGCCAAACGAATTTGCTGATGTTAACTGGATCAATTAAATGAATGTGTGTGCTTGGTAAACCAGCAGGATGAGGACCTGAGAATTCAGCAACTTGAGCTGCACCATTGCCAGCCACATCAGCACCAGTCGCTTTGCACAAATAGGTTTTGCCAGCGGTCAATTTTGAAATAACAGTTAAGCCATTAGCAAAATCGTTAGCACGTTCTTTGATGATAACCGAAGGATCGGCCGCTAAAGGACGTGTATCAATCGCTGTGACAAAAATTGAACTTGGAACGCAATCAACGGTAGGTACTTTGCCGTAAGGACGTGTTAAAAACGAGGTCCAAAGGCCAGAATTCAACAAGTTTTCTTTAACTTGCTCTGCTGACAAATTGGTTAACTCATTTTCAGAGTACTTAGCAAACGATTCCTGTTTGTCGCCTTGCAATTCAATCACAACTGACAACAACGCACGTTTGTCACCACGATTGATTGCTTTAACCACGCCAGCACCTGGTGAGGTAAAGCTAACGCCAGGATTTTTTTTATCAAAAAATAGCGCTTGACCTAATTTAACGTTGTCACCTTCAGCGACAACTACTTTTGGCTTCAAACCAACAAAATCAGTACCCAAAACCGCAACTGATTTAATGGCATTACCATCGCTTATCGATTGTTCAGGCCCGCCAGTTATTGGCAAGTCCAAACCTTTTTTTATAGTAAATTGCATAGTTGATAAACCTGCTCCCCAGACAAAATTGCTGCAAAAAGTCCTTTGTGAACCATAAAAACTCACCGGACACTTCAAGACATAAAACCCTGCCATTACATCACAACTCACCAGCTTTCTCAATTCCAAATCAGCGTTTAACAGTCGATTCAATCAGGAAAATAGCGGCATTAATTGACTTCACCCTAATGATTCAAATGTTTTTGATTACACAAGAAATAGCTTTATTTGCACAATTTGTTGTTTCTCAGCGATTTGATACAGGTATAATCCACGCAACTTAAGCATCTGCTTGAAATTCCAATTAACTTTAAGATTTTTGCGGAAAATAATTCTATGTCGATTCGCCCCAGAAAACACACTCAGCAAGTTTTAGTCGGTAACGTAAAAGTGGGAGGCGGCGCACCGATTGTCGTTCAATCGATGACCAACACCGATACTGCTGATATAGCTGGCAGCGTTAAACAAATCATTGAATTATCAAATGCTGGCTCTGAAATAGTGCGGGTAACAGTTAACACTGAAGAAGCGGCAAAAGCGGTTCCTGAAATCGTTAAGCAACTTACCCAACAAGGCTACAACGTACCAATAGTCGGCGACTTCCACTTTAACGGTCACAAATTACTGGAAAAATATCCAGAATGTGCCGAAGCCTTATCAAAATACCGAATCAATCCCGGTAACGTCGGCAAAGGTAAAGCTCGCGACCCACAATTCCAGCAAATGATTGAATTTGCTATTCGTTACAACAAACCGGTTCGAATTGGCGTTAATGGCGGCAGTCTTGATCAAGCCGTTTTAACCCGTTTGCTTGACGAAAACAGACAACTTTCTACTCCAAAACCATTACCAGCCATTACCCGCGAAGCGATTGTCTTATCGGCATTAGAAAGCGCAGCTAAAGCTCAGGAATTAGGTTTAGGCAAAGACAAAATTATTCTGTCTTGCAAAATCAGCAATGTTCAAGAATTAATTAGCATCTACGAAGACTTATCTAACCGTTGTGATTACGCGCTTCACTTAGGCTTAACCGAAGCTGGCATGGGTTCAAAAGGCATTGTTGCCTCCTCTGCTGCTTTAGGTGTTTTGATGCAACAAGGCATCGGCGACACTATTCGTATTTCATTAACGCCAGAACCAGGCGCTGCTCGCACCAAAGAAGTGATTGTCGGCCAAGAAATTCTGCAAACCATGGGTTTCCGTTCATTTACGCCAATGGTTATCGCTTGCCCAGGCTGCGGTCGCACCACCAGCGATTATTTCCAACGCTTAGCACAAGACATTCAAACCTATCTCCGCGACCAAATGCCGGTTTGGAAAGACAAATATAAAGGCGTTGAAAATATGGAAGTGGCGGTAATGGGTTGCGTGGTTAACGGCCCAGGTGAAAGCAAAAACGCCAACATTGGCATCAGCTTACCTGGCACCGGTGAAACCCCTGTCGCACCAGTATTTGAAGATGGTGTTAAAACCGTTACCTTAAAAGGTGACAATATTGCTGCTGAATTCCATGCCTTAGTTGAGCGCTATATCGAATCACATTACAACTCAAACTAAACATAACCATCAAGCACAAAAAAGGCGGCTAATAGCCGCCTTTTTTATACCTGTAAACTTCTTAATATTCAGATTCAGTCAAACTAGGTGCGTAATAAACTACAAATAAAGAAAACGCCGCCAACCAACTATAAGAAGAAATCACTACAAAACTACTATACCAATCTGGTAAAACCGCAGGCAGTAACACTAAAAACACCGCAGCGATATTAATCAAAATAAATGCAATAGCCATCACATTCGATGCCTTCAATGCTCGCCCAGCCTGCCCTAAAGCTAATCTTGACATCAACCCCAAGCTAATCGCCGCAATACCACCCACAGCAAACGCATGTAAAGCCAAAGAAACCGTAACCACTTGATAAGCCGCTAAAACTAACAACCCGAAGCCTAAAATTAACCACGCATATCCGAGATATAAAACCCAAAGCAACGGCACAAACAAAATTCGTCGATCAAACCAAGTAGCCAATCGAGCCGCATTAATAACCAATGCAATCAAGGCAGTTAATGCTAATAAAAAACCTGTGACATCCAATATTAAACATATAAAAGCCACAATACTTGATGCAACCGCGACTACATCTAGCAATGGATTTTGAATATAAATCACACCCGACAAACTGCGCTCCATCACCGAAGGCAACACCCAGCCCGCACTAAACACCAAACCAATAACGATCAATGCAATCTGAAGATTAACACCCAAGTCAGCCGATAATACTGTGAAACCAAGCACTTGAGCGTGAATTAAAGCATTACCCACCGCCATTACTGAAACTAACAACAAATAACCAAAATACTTATAACTTCCTGTATTTAATATGGGTTTAATCAACCAAAATACTAATAAAGGTAAAAAAGCAAAATCGACACCAGCAATCAAAATATCAGGTAATAAATCCGAATAAAAAGGTACTACCCGACCATAAATCCAAACAAAACTTAATACCGCCAATTGATCAGAATTAATCACAGCTGATTTGCTGGTGTTTTTCAACGCTGTTAACAAAATCCCAGCCAAAACAGCGGAGGTAAAACCCAATAACATTTCATGCGCATGCCAAAGCGCAAGTGGAAAATAATTATCAATATGCAAAGCACCATTAGAAATTCTATTCCACACCGCAATTAACGCTAACGCCGATAAACCCGCTAAAGCAAAAAACACCCTAAAGCCCATCGCAAACAGTGGATATTCAAAAACAGGCTTGTTATTCATTTAAGCGTTCCTCTAACCAATCGATTTCGTTATTTGTAAAGCCGGCGATTATACGCACATCTCGATTGAACGGACCTTTGGGTTTACCGTTATAACAAGCAACAATCAACTCTTTATAAGCTTGTTCAGGATCAAGTTGACGCTGTTTAGCGAGAAAATTAAACCAATAAGAACCACGCTCAACATGACCAATTTCATCGTTAAAAATTCGAGTTAATAAAGCAACACTAGCTTCATCACCCAATTGCTGAAACTTAGCGATCATGCCCGGTGTAACATCCAGCCCTCTTGCCTCCATACATCTTGGCACCACCGCCAATCTCGCCAAAATATCATCAGCCGTCGCTTCAGCGTGCCACCACAAACCACTGTGGGCCGGTAAGTCACCGTAATCAATACCAAATTGCTGTAAATGCTGGCGTATCATTGCAAAATGCTGCGCTTCTTCATCGGCAATTGTTAGCCAATCAGCATAAAACTTCTCAGGCAAATCGCGAAACCGATAAATAATGTCCCAAGCCAGATAAATCGCAACAAATTCAATATGTGCTAAGGCATGAAAAAAAGCCGCTTTACCTTCAACGCTATCCATTCGACGCCGAGGCATATCGCGAGGAAGCATTAACTGCGGTTTTTCAGGAAAACAGGTTTGCTGGATCTGTTTTACAGCTAAATTAGCCTGAAAATTTAACTGATTAGTATCAAGCAACTGCTTAGCGTGATGGGTTAACCTAAGTTTTTGTTCAACATCACTACTGAACAAACAAGATTGGGCAATAACAAACAGGTTATCTGATTCATTGACCATAACAACCTGCCTTACTGGTTTTTGACATATTTTAAGATTGTAAAACTAACTATTTCGTGGAATTTGGAGTACCTGCCCTACTCGCACATTACCATCATCCATTCCATTAGCCATTCTCAATGCGCGCATGGAAACGCCGTATTGCTGAGCAATGCCGGACAAAGTTTCACCTTGATTAATCACATGTTGTGATTTTGAAGTCGCTGTCGCAACTAAACCATCATCAACAACATCAGCCCGAACAATCCGAACTCGCGAATCAACAACCGCATCTTCAACTGGCTCAGCCTTAGCCAATTGTTGAACTTTGCCAGATTTCGACATTTGCGCCATCAAGGTATTAGCAGGTGCGTATTGTTTGAAGTGAGCAACGATCCCTCTAAACAATGCCGAAGCCATTTTGTCTTGATAGGCATTAGTGTTTAAACGCTGCTCTTCATCAGGATTGGAAATAAAAGCCGTTTCAACCAAAATCGATGGAATATCGGGCGACTTCAACACCACAAAACCGGCTTTTTGCACCGCTTCACGATGTAAATGACTGACGGTTTTAACATTTTTCAAGACTTTGCTACCGACATTTTGACTGGCTTCTTTCGCGGCAGTTTGCGATAAATCCATCAAAACCGATGCCAACACATCATCTTTAGTATCGATAGCTGCACCACCAACTGAATCTGAAGCATTTTCACTATCGGCTAACCAACGTGCTGAATCACTAGAAGCACCTTTTTTAGATAAGGTATAAACCGAAGCACCATGAGCGCTGGTGTCATTGAAAGCATCTGCGTGAATAGAAACAAATAAATCCGCTTTAGCCGCTCGAGCAATACTGACTCGCTGATGCAATTTCACAAAATAATCACCACTACGAATCATGACCGCTTTCATACCGGGCTGAGCGTTAACGTAACCTTCTAAACGCTTGGCAATTGCAAACACCACATCTTTTTCCTGCGTACCATTAGCACCTTGTGCACCAACATCTTTACCGCCATGCCCCGCATCAATCGCAACCACAATATCGCGACCTCTCGCTTTACTGACTTTTACTGGCTGGGCTTTTTCTACGTTAGCAACGCTATCAACCTTGTTAATAACACTCGGGCTTTTAGTGGCTTTCGCTACGGCAAGGTCTTTAATCGCTAAATCAATTTGTAACTGAGCCCCAGAGCCTTTGTTATTTAATGCTGTTTTAACTTCCGCCCCATTTTTTAACTCAATAACCACTCTTAAATCATTTTGATTACGAGTAGAGCTTCTGACATTAACGAATAAAGGATGATTTGAAGGCGGCGGCAATAAAGCTTGTTGTAGATGGGTGTCCTCTAAATCGATCACCAATCGATTTGGATTATTAAGCATGAAATAACGATGATGAACATTAGCGGACAAATCGAATAACACCCGATCCGCAGATTGATTGGAATAGGTAACCGCTGTCAAAGCCGCGTCTTGCGCCGCATAAACACTTACAGCAGGCGACATCAATCCTAATAGCCACACAATGTTTGATATCCGACGCATAATCAACACAATTCCATAATAACAATGTTGTTTAGATTATATCAGTATGTCTTTGTTTTTCCAGAGGTCTTGTAGTTTATTTTTCACTTCTGGCGCTAAGATATTGATTTCAATCACTCTAGCATCAGCTTCAACCGCTATATCGATAGTCACATCAGCATTCGGCAAAAAACCTTCCCCCATTTGCGGCCATTCAATACAACACAAACTCGATTGATTTAAATAGTCATTCATTCCCATCCATTCAAGCTCTTCAGGGTCTTTTAGTCGATACAAATCAAAATGAAAGACATGACGGTCACCTAATCGATACTCTTCCACCAAACTATAAGTTGGACTCCTAACCACACCACCGTGCCCAGCAGCCCGCAACAGCCCTCGTATCAAAGTAGTTTTCCCCGCCCCCAAATCACCTAACAAAAAAACCAAACATTTTTCAGGTAAAACCTGCCAAAGCAACGAACCTAAAAGCTCCGTTTCATCTGAATCTTTGAGAAAAATTTGCAACTTAATCCACCTATTTTTGTAAAAGCCATTTCTTGTTAATCATACATGATTGATTAGACAACTTATCCAAGCCATCAAAGTCAATTAGTTGAAAAAAAAGCTTGGCAGAAACAATGTCGCTATGTATAATAAACGAATTGCTGGTGTAGCTCAGTTGGTAGAGCAGCTGATTTGTAATCAGCCGGTCGCGGGTTCGAGTCCCATCACCAGCTCCAT
>Ga0208223_1000264_pt1 | contig 13748 bp, 9 predicted proteins | sample LakMenE07Oct09ns_FD_150678 | JGI IMG/M metagenome (GOLD analysis project Ga0208223, IMG submission 150678) | Freshwater microbial communities from Lake Mendota, WI - 07OCT2009 deep hole epilimnion ns (SPAdes) | ecosystem: Environmental > Aquatic > Freshwater > Lake > Epilimnion/Euphotic zone ...
ATTAATAATGGTAATTATTATTTTGGTGCAAGTATTTCGGGAGCCAGTCAATTTTTTAATGGTGCTTTAGATGATATTGGTATTTGGGATCACGCCCTAACTGCAGCAGAAATCCAACAACTTTATACCCTCGGACAAACAACATACGCTTGGTCACCTGGGGGTGAAATAACAGCGAACATAAGCGTTACACCAACCACAACAACTACCTACACCTGTACAGCAACAAACAACGGAGAAAGCTGTACAAGTAATTATACTATAACTGTAAATAACAACTCTGCTTCAACTGATATAGTAACTGCTTGTGATAGTTATATATGGCTAGATGGTAATACATATTCGACAGCAAATAATACCGCAACTTTCACTACTACAAATGCAGCAGGCTGTGATTCGATTATTACCTTAAACTTAACAATTACACCAAGTACCACAAATACCACTCCAATAAGCGCCTGTGGAACTTATAATTGGGCTAATAACGGACAAACCTATACAGCAAGTGGTATTTATTCTGGGACAACCGCAAACTGTGTTACTGAAATATTAGATTTAACGATTACACCAATTACCACAAATACAACTCCAACAAGCGCCTGTGGAACCTATACATGGGCGAATAATGGACAAACTTATACAGCAAGCGGTATTTATTTGGGAACAATTACAAACTGCATAACAGAAATCTTAAACTTAACGATTACTCCAAGTACTATAAATACAACTCTAATTTCTAGCTGCGGATCATATACTTGGTTAAATAACAGCCAAACCTATACAACAAGTGGTATTTATTCAGGGACAACAGCAAACTGTGTTACAGAGACCTTAAACTTAACTATTACTCCAAATTCTACAAATACCACTCCAATAAGCGCCTGTGGGACATATACTTGGCTAAATAACGGACAAACCTATACAGCAAGTGGAACGTATAGTGGAACAACGACAAACTGCGTAACACAAACGATAGATTTAACGATTATACCAAGTACTACAAATACCACTCCAATAAGTGCTTGTGGGGCATATACTTGGGCAAATAATGGACAAACCTATACAACAAGTGGTATTTATTCTGGAACAATTGCAAACTGTATATTAGAGACTCTAAACTTAACAATTACACCAAGTACGACAAATACAACTCCAATAAGTGCTTGTGGAACATATACTTGGGCGAATAACGGACAAACCTATTCAACAAGTGGTGTCTTCAACGGAACAACAACAAACTGTATTACTCAAGTCTTAAATTTAAGTATAACTCCAAATTCTTCTTTTACCACCACAATAAATGAATGTAACACTTATACTTGGGCGAATAATGGGCAAACCTATACAGCAAGTGGTGTCTTCAACGGAACTGTAATAAATTGTGTATTACAAGTTTTGGATTTAGAAATAATTGATTGCATTAGTGATTCAGATAACGATGGTTTAACAGACTATGAAGAGAGTTTTTTATGTACAAATCCTTCCTTGTTTGATACTGATGGTGATGGTCTATCGGACGGCGATGAGGATGCTCAAGGATCAGATCCGTGCGATCCATGTAACCCATCGATTAACTCAGTTAATTGCATACTTGGCATTCATATTCCAACTGCTTTTTCTCCAAATGGATCAGGCTTTAGCGAGAACAATGTATACCAAATCATTGCTGGGCAGGATATAGCGGGAATTGCTTTTAAAATCATTGATAGATGGGGAAATATACTCTTTGAAAGTGAAGATAAAGAGTTTCAATGGGATGGTAGCTATAAGGGGCAAAAATGTAATAATGGAGTTTACGCCTATTTTGTAGATGTAAGCTATTCAAACGGGAAAAAAGAAAAATTAAGCGGAAATATTACAATGATCCGTTAATAAAAAAAAGCCAATCAACTTTTTGCGTCTCATTTAAAACACGAGGCATTTTATTTTGGGATCCTTTTTTGCCTTGAAAAGCTAAAAAATCATGAAATTTTGATGTTTTGAGAATACTAATAATTGGAGTATTTAAATTGTATTTTCTTACATAAGCATAATCATCGTTTAAACTAGTTATGTGTTTATCTAATGCCAGAAGCAATTCAATTTGATTGACTTCTTCATCAATTCCTAAAAACCAATGATGGCAAAGATTATCAATATCAGCATAAATGGTGAATTCAGAGATGGAGATTTTAAAGTGTGTTGATACGAGTAAAAGTGCCTGGTAGATATTATCTAAAGAAAGATGTTCACCACATAAACTTAAAAATTGCTTAATTCTACCGGTAATTTTAATTTCTCTTTTTACAATATTTTCAAAGCGCACTAAGTCTCCAAGTAAGTAGCGCCACAAACCAGCGTTTGTTGAAATAACAAGAGCATAATCAATATCTTTTTTAACCTCATTAATTGTGTAAGCTTTCTTTTTATCTAATAATTCACCATTTTCATCGAAAAAATCTGAATTAAAGGGTATAAATTCATAAAAGATACCATTGTTTAAGAGTAACTTCATTCCTTGACTTTTCGGATTTGCTTGGTAAGCAAAATAACCCTCACTCGCCAAATAAGTGTCCATCAAAATAATTTCTGTTTTTGTTAGCTTATTCAAACGAGAAACATAAGGGTCCATAAAAACACCACCATGGACATAAATCGATAAATTTGGCCAAATATCATGAATAGAAGTAAGCTGATAGTGCTCAACGATTTCCTCCATCAGTAAAATACACCAACTTGGAATTCCTGCTATGATTCCAATATTCCATTTAGGGGCTTTTTCAATAATCGCTTTTATTTTGTCATCCCAATTCTTTATTCTGCTAATCCTATTTCCAGGTTTTGTAAATGGTGTAGCGAGTAAGGATGTATGTTTTTTTAGAATTCCACTCAAATCACCTTCAATGTGCTTGTCTTTTTTACTTAACTCAATTGAGCCACCAACGGTCAATACACTTGCGCTAAAAAAAGATTCTGCTAAATTTAATTCATGTAAAAGTGTAAGCTGATTTATGCTCGTCTTTTGAAAAGAACGGATCATTTCGATACTAATTGGTAACTTCTTACTTGGAGATCCTGTTGTGCCAGATGAGAGAGCAAAGTATTTTATTTTCCCTTTCCATGTATGATTTTTAGCACCTAGAAGAGTTTGATTTAACCATTTACCATAAAATTCTTCGTAATCGGTAATCGGTACATTTTTTTGGAATTTAGAAACAACATCTGTGTTTTTTAGAATTTCATGAAATGAATGAACCATTCCAAATTTAGTAATTTTTGCTATTTCCAATAGAGAAGATAAACTTGATAGCTGATTTTTATACTCACTATTTTTCTTAGCATTTCGCTTGAAGCCAATTGCAGTACTTTTCTTTATGAGCTTTCCAATTATTGCCATGAAAACATAAAAAGGTTAGTTTTATACTAAACACTACAAAAATAAACTATAGAAAGGATTTACATTCTTTTCTTTCTTTAAATTTGTATTAGCAGATACCTAAATATACGTACATATTTAGTTACTGGATCCAAAAAAATAAACAAAATGTCTAAATTGATTCCCCTTCATGATTTTATTTCAGAAAATCACTGCGATTTTCCATCTACAGAACTTTCTTCCATTCTTGGCGCTATTGAAAAAGCAGGGAAAAAAATCAGTAAAGATATTCGAAAAGCAGGTCTAGTAGATCATATATTGGGTTCAAAAGGCTCACAAAATATTCAAGGCGAAGAACAACAAAAATTAGATGTGGTAGCAGACTTAGCGTTTATAGAGGCATTTGAGGAAAGCGGTCAAATATGTGGTTTTGCATCTGAAGAAAACGACAATTTTGTTCCCTTTCAAAATAAGGAAGCAAAAAATGCAACTTATGTTGTTCTTTTTGATCCTTTAGATGGCTCTAGTAATATTGATGTAAATGTTTCCATCGGGACTATTTTTTCCGTTTACAAAAGAATTTCACCACTTGGAACCGAAGCGAAACTAGAAGACATGTTACAAGAAGGTACAAAACAAGTTTTAGCAGGTTATGTCTTGTATGGCTCTTCTACAATGTTGGTTTACAGCACAGGTAATGGCGTAAATGGATTTACATTAGATCCTGAAAGCGACATTTTTTGTTTGTCACATCCGAATATTAAAACACCGGAAAACGGTCGTTTATACGCCATGAATGAAGGAAACATTAATGAATGTGAAGAAGCGTTGAGTAACTATATTTCTTACTGTCAAAGTAGAGAAAATCAAACTGGAATGCCCTACTCCGGCCGTTATATTGGCTCTTTGGTAGCTGACTTTCATAGAAATCTAATTAAGGGAGGGATTTATATTTACCCAGATGTCTTAAGTGCACCTAAAGGAAAATTGCGCTTATTATATGAATGCAATCCCTTGGCATTTATAGTAGAACAAGCAGGAGGATTAGCAAGTACAGGCCGGAAAAGAATTTTGGAAATAAAGCCCGAAGAATTACATCAACGAATTCCTTATTATGTAGGATCTAAACTAATGGTTGAGAAAGCGATAAGTTTTTTGAAGAAGTAAATCTTTGGATTTTAGAATTTAAAGGTAAACCCAATATTCCCGTAAGGTACACCCGCAAAAATTCCAAAATATCCTATTTCTGCAATTAAACCACACCTACTAATGAAATTATATTTGCTTCGGGAGAACATGTAACGCGCGCCAACAAAAACTTGATAACTAAATGAAGAACCTGTATTAACAGGTGCACTTATTTCATTAAAAGAAGTATCGCTATCATAAGTTTTAGTTGGTTGTGAATCCCAAGATAAAGTATTGGATGTATAACCTAAGCCAAGACCGAAATAGGGGTCTAACTGATCATTGCACAAAGCAATATGGTATGCCCCTCTTAGCATTACAGAAAGTGATTGAACTCCAATAGAATAGTTTGTTTTAACATCTTCAGTTGGCGGATCAGGAAGAGGCTGTCCAGGTACAGGTGGTATTGTATAAACTCCAGTACTATCCCAATCTGCTCCATATTGTGAAAATGATACCGCTAGGCCTAAACCAAAATGATTACCTATTGCTCTTTCATAACCCAAATATGCTGGTCCAATTCCTGAAAATGTATATCCTAGCTTGTTATCATAAGCTGTCAAAACTTGATCATAAAGTAATCCTGGGCCATATCCTAATTGAATAAAATTATTTCTTTTTTCGAATGCCTGTTGTGCATTTAATTGTTGAAAAAACAAACAAATAAATAGGATGAGTGAAGATTTTTTCATTTTTGAAATATTAGAACTTTGAATTAAAAATCAAAGAAAATAAAAAAAACGCAAACAAAAGAGAAAAAACTAATATTTTATCACTTAGTTTTATTTAGTGGTATGAATTTATTATAATTAAATGGTTCAACAAAGCTACCGAATGCCAAATAAATACTTTATAAAAAATATCTTTTAAAGCTTCAAAAAGGCCTTAAAATCTTCGTAGGTTTTAATTTTAACACTCAATTTTTCTTTATTCAAAACGCTTTGTATTTGGGATGGAATAGGGAGTTTTACATTTAATAAAGATTCAACGACATCTAAAAACTTAATCGGATGAGCAGTTTCAAGGAAAATTCCAATATCACTGGGATGGTTTTCTAATTCTTTTTTCAAACCTAGATATCCAACCACACCGTGCGGTTCTGCAATATAACCAGAGCTTTTGTAGATTGTTTGTAAAGCAATTTCAGTTTCAGTATCTGAGAATGAAAAGGAAGAAAAGTCTTTTTTGAATTCCGACAAATCGTTTTTATACATTGCCTGAATCCGAATAAAATTGCTTGGATTACCAACATCCATCGCGTTGGAAATGGTGGCTTTGGATGGTTTAGGATCGTACAATCCTTCTTCTAAAAAACGAGGCACGGTATCATTTACATTTGTAGAAGCAACAAAATGTTTAATTGGTAATCCTAATTTTTTTGCGATTATTCCCGCACAAATATTTCCAAAATTACCACTAGGACACGAAAAAATAAGAGGTTTGTTTTCTGATTTCAATTGCTTGTAAGCAAAGAAAAAGTAGAACATTTGTGGCAACCAACGGGCAATATTTATAGAATTTGCAGATGTTAAATTTTTATAGCTCAGACTATCATCTAAAAAAGCTTTTTTAACCATTTCCTGACAAGCATCAAAATCACCGTCAACTTCAAGTGCCGTAATGTTTTTTCCCAAAGTTGTCAATTGACGTTCTTGAATATCACTGACTTTTCCGGAAGGATATAAAATGACTACATCAACGCCTTCAACACCAAAAAAACCATTGGCAACAGCTCCTCCAGTATCTCCAGAAGTAGCAACGATAACAGTATTTTTGGCACCTTTTTTATCGGAATTAAAATACGCCAAACAGCGAGACATAAATCGTGCACCCACATCTTTGAATGCCATTGTGGGGCCGTGAAAAAGCTCTAAAGAATAAATATTGTTTTCAACTTTTACTAATGGAAAATCAAAACACAATGTTTCTGTAATAATTTGCCTCAAATTTATCTCAGGAATTTCATCACCTACAAATTCATGGATAACCTGAAAAGCAATTTCTTCGTTAGAAAGTGTTTCGATTTTATCAAAAAATGAAGCTGAAATTGGAGTTAGATGCTCTGGGAAATACAAACCTTGATCAGGTGCTAATCCCTGAATTACAGCTTCTTGAAAAGAAACTTTTGGTGCGTTGTGATTTAAACTGTAATATTTCATTTTTTATGACGCTATATGCAATAAGCTTAATCTATTGCATATAACGAATTGCTTTTAAATTATTTTTACTCCCTCTGGATTTACTTTTGATACATGAATTTCGAAAGGCATATTCATATCCTCATAAATAACAAACATTGCTTTTGCAATTCTATTAGCGGTTTCAATTCCTTTGCTCAAAGCAAATATTGAAGGACCTGAACCAGAAATCCCAGATCCCAAAGCACCGTTTTCTATAGCAGTTTTTTTAATTACATCAAATTTTGGGATGAATGGCCCTCGCAAAGGTTCTACAATTTCATCGTGAAGGGAACGCCCAATTAACTCATAATCCGAAGTATAAAACCCAGCAATTAATCCTCCCAAGTTTCCCCATTGCAGAATAGCACTTTTTAAAGGAATCATTGGTTGTAAAACTGCACGCATTTCTGAAGTTTTAAGTTCAATTTGAGGATGAATTACTGTTGCATACAATTCTGATGGACTTTCAATTTTGATAATATCCAATGGTGCGGAACTACGAACCAATGTTATTCCTCCCAAAATGGCTGGAGCAACATTATCTGCATGTTCGCTCCCACTAGCAATTGCCTCGCCTTTCATTGCAAATTCAACCAATTCTTTTCGAGTGAATGGTTTTCCAAGTAATTCATTTATTCCAAAAACGGCTCCTGCTGCACTTGCTGCAGAACTTCCAATACCACTTCCTGGTTTTATGTTTTTGTAGATTTCAATTTCAAACCCAAATTTATAATCAATTGCATCTAAAAGTGCCAAAGCAGCAACTCCCGCGACATTTTTAGAGGTTTCTAAAGGTAAATCTTCACCTACTATTTTCATAATTTTAATGCCTTGCACATCAGATTTTCTAATAATCATTTCATCTCCAACTGTTTCCAAACACAATCCTAAGACATCGAAACCACAGGATATATTGGCGATTGTTGCGGGGCAAAATATTTTTATTTCATTCATTTTATTCGTCTTAATATCAATATTTTAATGTCAAAAGTTATTAAAAAGTTGGTGACTTTTGTTCCTATAAATTAACTACTGAATTACACGTTTCCTATTCTAATTACATCGGCAAAAATTCCTGAAGCGGTAACCGCAGCACCAGCGCCAGCACCTTTAATTAATAAGGGTTGGTCAACATATCTATCGGTGTAAAATTGAACAATATTATCTTTTCCTTCTAAATTATAAAAGGGACTTTCTTTTGGTATAAATTGTAACCCTACACTTGCTTTTCCATCTTCAAATTTGGCAACATATTTCAAACGATTGTCTTTTGCCAATGCTTCTTTATAGATGTTTTCAAAATGAGCTGCATTTTTTATTAAGGAAGCAAAGAAGTCCTTATTATTTTTAGTTTCTAAACATTCAACTGGTAAAAAAGATTCGTTGGCAATTTCTTCGATTTCCATTTTGTATCCGCTTTCACGAATTAGAATTAAAATCTTACGAGCAACATCAATACCGCTTAAATCAATTTTTGGATCAGGCTCGGTAAACCCTTGAACTCCAGCTTCTTTTACAACATCGTGAAAAGAATTTTTCTCGTCAAAATTGTTGAATATAAAATTTAGGCTTCCCGAAAGTACGGCTTGGATTTTATGAACTTTATCACCAGATGCGATTAAATGTTTCAAGGTGTCAATTATTGGTAAACCTGCACCAACATTGGTTTCAAATAAAAATGGCGCATTGAATTTCCTGGATAATTGTTTCAGATTATTATAATTTTCATAAGCAGAAGAACACGCGATTTTGTTGCAAGTAACAACCGATATATTTTGTTTTAAATAGTGAGTGTATGTTTGAGAAATACTTTCATTTGCGGTGACATCAACAAAAATACTATTTCTTAGATTGAGTGCAATTACATTAGAAATAAAGGATTCTTTATTCGCAACTTCTCCATTTTCCAAACTTGTTTTCCAATTATTTAACGAAATTCCTTCTTCATCAAACAACATTTTTCGCGAGTTAGATAAGGCAATAACACGAAGGTTTATTTTTAGATTTTCCTTTAAGAATTTCTTTTGTTGGTGAATTTGTTCGATAAATTTTTCACCTACATTTCCAACTCCCATTACAAATAAATTCAACTGTTTCGCATTGTCTTCGAAGAAACATTCGTGCAATGTATTCAGCGCTTTTTTAATATCCCGTTTGTTTATAACTGCTGAAATATTTCTCTCTGAAGCACCTTGCGCAATTGCTCTTATGTTTACATTATTTTTTCCAAGAGTGCTAAACATTTTACCACTTAACCCTTGATGATTTTTCATGTTTTCACCAACTAAAGCAATAATGCAAAGGTTTTCTTCAACAACACTTTCGTTAATTTTATTTTGAAAAATTTCTATTTCAAATGCTTTATCAATAGCGACTTGAGCAATTTTTGCATCATCATTTAAAATTCCAATACAAATAGAATGTTCCGATGAGGCTTGTGTAATAAAAATAACATTAATATTTTCGAAGGATAAAACTTCAAATAATCTTTTTGAAGAACCTGAAACCCCAATCATACCAGGACCTTCAAGTGTTAGCAAAGCAATGTTGTCAATATGAGAAATACCTTTAATTGGGTTTTCATTTTTATTTCTTTCAGATGAAATATACGTTCCGGCAGCTTCAGGCTCAAATGTGTTTTTGATAACAATAGGAATATTCAATTTTAAAATAGGCTGAATCGTTGGAGGATACAATACTTTTGCCCCAAAATGAGATAATTCCATCGCTTCTTGGTAAGAAATAGTTTCTATGGGTTGTGCTTGTTTTACAATTTTTGGATTTGCTGTAAACATTCCGCTAACATCTGTCCATATTTCTAAAAGTTCAGCATTTAACGCACCCGCTAAAATGGCCGCAGTATAATCAGATCCGCCACGACCTAAAGTAGTTGAATAGCCATCTGTTGAAGAGGCAATAAAACCAGGTAAAACAGTGATTCGGTTAGTATTTGAATTGAAATAATCCTTAATCAATTGGTTTGAAAGTTCGAAATTTACAACCGCTTTCCCAAAATGATTGTTGGTTTTGATGATTTCGCGACTGTCTTTATATCCAGAATTAGGTACTTTTTGTTCCATTGCTTTCGCAATAATTTGAGAAGACAATAATTCTCCAAAACCCATTATTGCATCAGAAGTTCTATTGGATAATTCCCCCAATAAAAAGCAACCGTCTAAAAGTGTTTTCAGATGATTGATATCACTATTTATATCATCTAACAAAGGTTTTTGTTGACTAGTTATAATTAGTTCTTCAATAGCTTCTTTGTGTTTTTCTTCAATTTGTAAAACTACTTCTTTGAAAGAGTTATCTTTTTTAGCGGCTTTTTTAGCGGCTAAAATCAATAAATCGGTAACGCCACTAAATGCAGATACAACAACGACTAATTTGGTTGAAGTATCTACTGTTTTTTTAACGATTGAAAGTATGAGATTTATATTCTTTGCATTGGCAACTGAAGTTCCACCGAATTTTAAAATTTTCATTTTCTTTTGATATAATATTATAAATAGTGATTTTTCTTGTTCTAAAAATGGATTTCAAATGGATTTCATGTAAAAATTTACCCCTTGGAGTAATAGTTGTAATAGAAATTCTGTTTAAACGCAAAATACAACCATGATTTAGGAAGGTAATCAGCCAATATCAAATCAGATTGCTAGTAATAATTTCAAAGTTATGAAATATTACTAATAATCAAAAATAGGTTGTATTAATCTGGTGTGTTCAATTACTAAGGGTAAATTTTAAAAATAGTGGCTGTTTATTTATTCCACAATCTCCAACTTTCCATTGCTTGTTCTTTTAACATACTAGCGCCATTTAAAATTGTTGCTTGTTGTTTTTGAGCGCGTTCTAAGAAAAGTGTTTTTTCAGGATTATAAATCAAATCAATCACTAAATGATCCTTGCTAAGAGCATTAAAAGGAATATCTACGCTAATTTCAGTTTGTGGGAACATACCAAGAGGAGTACAATTTACAAGTAATTTACAAGCACTAAGCATGTTTTCATTTACGTCTGTATAAGCAAAATGATTTTTGATGCCAGATGCTTGGCGTGAAACAAATAAAACCTTAATACCAATTTCATTGAGAACAAATGCAACTGCTTTTGCTGCTCCCCCCGTTCCAAAAATAAGTGCGCAATCGTGTTTATTGGTTAAAAATGGCTTGATGCTTTGCTTGAAACCAAAAGCATCTGTATTGTAACCAATACTTTTATTGTTTTTAAATACAATTGTATTTACAGCTCCTATTTCTTTTGCTATTGGATCAATTTCATCTAAAAAAGGAAGAATACTTTCTTTATAGGGAATGGTAACATTATACCCCGCAATTTTTTTTGATAAAAGCTCTTTTACTTTTTCAATTGTTTCGATTTCATAGGGCTTATATTCAGCTGAAATATTATTTTTTTCAAAGAATTGCTTAAAAAATACAGGAGAAAATGAATGAGATAGTGATTTTCCAATAAGTCCGTATTGTTTCATTTTGGACTATTCGATAAGGTCAAAGCCGGTATAACTTTGCAAAGCTTCTGGAATTTTAATCCCATCTGCTGTTTGATGATTCTCTAACATGGCTGCAACAATTCTCGGCAGCGCCAAGGCAGAACCATTTAAAGTATGGCACAACTGCGATTTTTTATCTTCATCTTTAAAACGCAGTTTCAAACGATTGGATTGGAAGGTATCAAAACGCGAAACTGAGCTAACTTCTAGCCATTTTTCTTGAGCGGCTGAGTAAACTTCAAAATCGTAGGTCATAGCTGAAGCAAAGCCCATATCACCTCCACAAAGTCGCAAAATTCGGTATTGCAAGCCTAATTTCTCTAGCAATCCTTTAACATGCTCTACCATTTCTTCTAGTGCTTGAGCAGAATTTGAAGGGTGTTCAATACGTACAATCTCAACTTTATCAAATTGATGCAAACGATTTAAGCCACGAACATCTTTTCCATAGGAACCTGCCTCTCGGCGGAAACAAGGCGTATAGCCAGTCATTTTAATTGAAAAGTTGTTTGTTGGCAATAGAATGTCTCGGTAAATATTTGTAAGAGGAACCTCAGCGGTTGGAATCAGATACAAATCATCTTCCGGCATGTAATACATTTGTCCTTCCTTATCCGGTAATTGCCCAGTCCCTATTCCGCTTGCTTCATTTACAAGAAGTGGAGCCATAAATTCCTCGTAGCCAGCTTTTGTTGCTTCATCCAAGAAAAATGCAATTAAAGCACGTTGTAATTTTGCTCCTTTGCCTCGGTAAAATGGAAATCCTGCACCTGTGACTTTTACGCCAAGTTCAAAATCAATTAAATCATATTTTTTTGCAAGATCCCAATGAGCAAGTGGAGTGAAAGAAAAAGTAGGTTTTGTGCCGTATTCATAAACTGATTCGTTATCAGCAGCTTCTCTCCCTTGTTTAACGGCTTCATTTGGTACATTTGGCAGACTATAAAGTAATTTAGTAAGTTCACCGTCTAGTTCATCTACCTTTGCTTTAAGAAGCGTTTCTTTAAATTTTAGAGCAGTAGTTTGTTCTTTCAATTCATTTGCTTCAGCTACTTTTCCAGACTTAAAAAATTCACCAATAGTTCGGGCTAAGAGATTTAATTCTGATGACAGCTTATCTAATTCTGTTTTGTTACTTCTCCATTCTTGGTCAATAAGCAATACTTTATCAATAGTTTGAGAAGCATCGATATTTCTTTTTTTGAGCCCTTGTAATACTGACTCTTTTTCGTTCCTTATTCGTTGAATTTCTAACATTTAATAGCTTTATTGGAATACAAAAATAATGAAATGATATGAATTTTATATGCTTTAATTTTGATACTTTGTCAACGTGAGTTTTTCAAGTAAATACAAAGAGGCAAAGTTATATTCAATATATTGTTGATTAAACAAGTTAAGATAAGTATCACATGGTTAAGTTTTTTATACTTTTGAAGTTATAAATAAATTATGTTTGTTAAAATAACGAATAAATCTAAGCACCCACTCCCAAAGTATGAAACTTTGGGTGCTTCTGGCATGGATATTCGAGCAAACACTGAAACAACGATTGTCATCCAACCCTTAGATCGCGTATTAATAAAAACAGGACTATTTTTAGAAATGGAAAATGGCTTAGAATGCCAAGTCCGACCAAGAAGTGGTTTAGCTTTGAAGAAAGGATTAAGCGTATTAAATACTCCGGGTACAATTGATGCCGATTACCGAGGAGAAATTGGCGTTATTCTAGTGAATTTATCAAACTTAGAAGTGAGTATTGAAGATGGTGAAAGAATTGCGCAGCTAGTTTTTTGTAAAGTTGAGCATGTATCATTAACAGAAGTTGCTGTTTTAAATGATTCAGAACGCGGAGTAGGAGGATTTGGAAGTACAGGTTTAAACTAAATAATATGAATATAATTGTACCAATGGCAGGAAGGGGAAGCCGATTGAGGCCACATACCTTGACTTTACCAAAACCTTTAGTTCCTGTAGGTGGTAAGCCAATTGTACATAGATTAGTTGAAGATATTGCGGCAGTTTGTGCTGATAAAATTGATGAGATTGCATTTGTAATCGGTGATTTTGGGGATAAAGTTGAGAAAGAATTACTTCAGGTAGCAGAAAAATTGGATGCAAAGGGATCTATTTATTACCAAAAAGAACCTTTAGGAACAGCACATGCAGTTCTCTGTGCTGCAGAAAAACTAGTTGGCCCTGTTGTTGTTGCTTTTGCAGATACCTTATTTCGTACAGATTTCAAGATTTCGCCTTCAGACAAAGGAATTTTATGGGTGAAACAAATTGAAGACCCAAGTTCATTTGGTGTTGTCAAATTAAATGCTGCAGGTGAAATCGTCGATTTTATTGAAAAACCTCAAAAGTTTATTTCAGATTTAGCCATGATTGGCATTTATTATTTTAAGGATGGAGCTAGATTAAGAAAGGAATTAGATTATTTGATTGATAACAAAGTCATAAAAAATGGAGAATACCAACTTCCTGATGCTTTGAGAAGAATGACAAG
>Ga0208223_1000265_pt1 | contig 13721 bp, 10 predicted proteins | sample LakMenE07Oct09ns_FD_150678 | JGI IMG/M metagenome (GOLD analysis project Ga0208223, IMG submission 150678) | Freshwater microbial communities from Lake Mendota, WI - 07OCT2009 deep hole epilimnion ns (SPAdes) | ecosystem: Environmental > Aquatic > Freshwater > Lake > Epilimnion/Euphotic zone ...
TTATCGAGAAAGCAGTTCTAATTAATAGCGGTGTTTTTGTTATTGTTACCAAATGCTTTGGCCGCTTTTCCTCCCCCTAAAACTATCTATTGATAGTACCTCTCTCAAGGTGTGCGCATTGTATTCAACTGTTACGCGCTTGTCTACAAAAAACTGCGACATTTTGTCACATGTTTTTTTACCCTGGCTGTAACAACATTTTCTGTACATCACCTAGATGAGTTTCCTCTAAAGCGCACATCCGCCGAGCATATTCTTCCAGCAGTACATGCCGATCATTCACCAGCTTTAATAAACGATGGTATTGAATCAAGGCCTGTGTTTCATGATCTAACGACTCACGCAAAATAGCGCCAATATCGTGTTTATACGTTTCTAATAAGCTACCAATCCCTAAAGAAGGGTGGCCGCCTAAATGGGTAATCAGTTCCCCCGCTTCATTCGCATGATGCAACGATTCCGTTGCTTGGTCACGTAACCAAGCAACGATAGGCAAGCGGTTATAGCCAAACACCATAAACGCATAATGCGTATACCGCACCACACCGGCCAATTCAGCTTCCAAAATTGCGTTTAAAACCTTGATGACCGCGTCTTGATCAATCGCACTTTTGTTCATAATCAAGCTCCTTTAAAGTTTCGGACAGTCGCTATAGCTTTCGGGATAATTGATGCTGATACTGACAACCCGATTTTCTTGGACAGCCGTGTTGTCAGCGCCGATTGCCTCGCCAATTGCCTTGATATTGAGTTGATGATCTTTCGCGCCATGTTCGATCAATAATTGTTTGACGGTTTCAGCACGGCGTTCTGATAACAGTTGGTTACTTTCACTTTTGCCAACTGTGTCGGTTTGAGAGGTGACAGTGGCAGTGGCTTGAGGATGCAGATGTAGGAAATGGCCGATGGTATGTAGGTGTTCATCATTGACTCTAATCGGCACCGCGCTGCCTGTATTGAAATAAATCGCCGCATGATGGCTGGTTTCGAGTTTATGATGATTATGACCATGCACTTCGGTCAACCAATGGCAGAGCTCTTTTTCTGATTCATGTCGGTGTAAGGCTGCTAACTTAGTGGCATCAAAGGCTTTTTGCTTTTCATCAATATTCCAATACTGGTCATTTTCCCAATGCTGCAAAATTCGATCTGCGACTTGCTGATTATCATCGGCTAATTTCTCATGTAGTAGCGATTGTCCATAATGACCTTGATAGCTAGCATCGATTGCCGATCTAAGTTCTGCAACTTGTTGTTTAGGTGCCGTACTGCAAGCGGTCAACGATACGCCTAAAATCGCAAGCATCAGGTGGTGATTTGGTGTTTTCATGATCTTTATCCTTGTATTGAGTGAATTACTGGCCGTTATCCAAAGGCCCATAAGTAATCCAGTAGCCAGGAAGATTTAAGTCAAAATAGCGCGAGTCTTCGCTAAATCGCTCCCAAACATAGGCGGGGCTAATAAATTCTTCCGTCGCGAAGGGCGAGGTGATTAGTTCTGCGCCGCCAAGCAAGGTTCGACCAACACTATGAATGACCCCGCGTAAAGTGCCCCATGTAATACCCACCAAAATATTCTGATCGTGACTGATATTGACAACGTTCTTAGGTATTTCAATAAAACCAGTGACGATGTTAGCTGTGCCTTGACTGACTTTTGAGGTAAAGCATGAAAGACAGTTTTGACTATTCGCGCTGGCGGTTTGGCTTGCCAATAATGAGCAAGACAAAATAACAGCGATACTTAATTTATTTTTATTCATCGCTAATAACTCCGGTGTTGAAAATGAATTTAATCCTAGTTATTTAGTGTATTTATATCAATCAATATAGGTCGTAATTATGGTTTTTATGTTAATCAAAAATAAGGTTTAAAATAATATTTTATTTTGATAGTCAGCCAACAGAACAGTGATTGAAATCTAGCTAGGCTTTTGTTTTTACCCACCGTAAAGCAAGGAGCTTGTATGTGTTTTAACCAAAGCACTATTGTTGGATTAAATCGATATAACTGGGATGGCGAAAAAATTTACTTTGATCCTATCGTGCCGTCGCATCGGGCGGTGGTTGGTAAATCATCGAAAGTGACTTATCAACTGGATGTGCGTGAGTTTCTAACCAGCAATTGGAATGCTGTAATTCGCAAGGTGATTGAGGAAGATGTCCTAGCCTACGCAAAAAGCATCGATGCTAACTTGGCCTTATTCAGCAAACGCGGTGAGGGCGGGTTTGATTATCGGGCGCTAATCATTGCGCAATTTGTCGGCAATACCATTAACTATCGCAGTCGAAAACAAAATGATCCTTGGCGATTTCCAGAAGAAACCCTGATGATTAAAGAGGGTGATTGTGAAGATATTGCCTTTTTGTTGACATCGCTATTATTAGCCAGCGGCATTAGTGCTTATAACCTCCGCGTCGCGTTAGGCAAGATTAAAACCATTATCGATGGTGAAGAAAATAGCTTTGATCATGCTTGGGTGATGTACAAGCGCGAGTCGGGAAAATGGATGGTGTTAGAGCCGTTGGACTTGGTCAGTCATCGAAAACCACCCAAATCGATGCGGATACAGCTAATTGAACAGCCGAGTTGTAGTTATCACTACATGCCCAGTTTTTTATTTAATACCGAGCATTTATGGGTAGTCGATAACCAGCAACATGAGCCACTAAAGGACATCGTCAATAAAGTCTGGCAACGGATGGATCCGCGTTTTGCCGGCTTTGTGCATTACAACATCATTCATGCCGCGCTGTCCGATGCGCCGGCTTGGGTAGTCAGCGAATTAGATCGGCGCTTTACTCATATCGTCCCATTTATCGACAGCACCATTGTCGATGAACCCGATTGGCCTAGCGGTCATCATCCTTATGATCATTTCGACAGCGGTTTTATTCAGCAAGCGTGGGATAGGGTTGGCGACAGGTTAAGCAATTTCAAGGCTAACAATCATGCGATAGGCCATTTTGCTTGGGCGGCGCATGGGATTGCTGATTTTTATGCACACACCAGCTATGTGCATTTCGCCAAATTAATCAATCCGGCCAGTGATGGCGGTCATGCCAGTTTATATGATCCCGCTAACCCTTTGGCTGGGTTTGAAACCACGCCGCAATATACGCAGGGCTTGTTTGATTTCAATCGCTTTAGCATCAATACCAAGCTTTACCCTTATAACCATACTCACGCTGCGAAAGATTGGGAGGGACAGATTATTTCAGGACGCTACGGGCAACGACCCGATTCTCGACCCAAAGATGTGTTTGAAAAATTGATTAAATTACCCGCTGAGATAACCAGTCAGGCAGACTTTAGCAAGCGCGGTGGTTTGCCCCATCACAACGAAATTGCGGTTGATAGCCCCAAGCCCTCGGCGCAGCATCGCTTGTATCAAACTCAAGCTGCGCCCGATAAAATTGACCGCGAATATTATGCCAATCAATACCGCTGGCGTTATTTCAGTGCGATTCAACATATCCGGCAGTCATTTTGGAATAACTGGCAACCGTGAGTGAGAAAATAGCTGGTTTGAAATTTAGCTTATCGCTGATAGCGATTTTGGTTATATTGCGGCTTCTTTTACTCATTTATCGGTTTAATCATGTTGAAACACATTCATCTATTATTCGTCTTAATCGTTGCTGTTACCTTTTTCTACCGAGTGTATTTGGCTGAGCGTCAGCCAGAAATGTTGCAGAACAAATGGTTGAAAATTGCCCCTCATGCTTTGGCGAGTGTTTTATTGTTGTCAGGCGTTTTATTGACAGTGCAGGGCGAATGGTTAAGTCAGTCTTATGGCTGGATTGTGGCAAAAGTGATTTTGATGTTGGTGTTTATTGCTTTAGGTTTAGTAACAATGAAAACCCAAGGTATTCGCCGCTGGCAGGCTTTTGGTGGTTCTTTGATCACCTTGTTTTTAATTGCCAAAATTGCGGTTGCTAAACAAGTATTATTCTTCCTTTAAGCATTTTATTTAAAAAAATCTCCCCTAGCCCCTCTTTTGCAAAGAGGGGAATTGCAAAGCTATTTTTCCCCATCGAGACCCTTAATGCCATTTTCCAATCTCGGATTATCCGAGGCTTTATTAAAAGCAATTGCCGATTCCGGCTACACAACCCCAACACCGATTCAAGCCAAAGCCTTACCCGCGATTCTGACCGGACGCGATTTATTAGCCGCCGCTCAAACCGGCACCGGCAAAACCGCTGGTTTTACCTTGCCGATTTTGCAGCAGTTGTCGAAAACCAATTACGGCCGAAATCGTCCTGTCCGTTGTTTGATTTTGACCCCAACCCGCGAGTTGGCCGCACAAGTCGGCGAATCGGTTGTTAAATATGGTCGTCATTTGCAGCCGAGCTTAAAGTCGGAAGTGGTGTTTGGCGGGGTGAAAATTAATCCGCAAATGATGCGCTTGCGGGGTGGGGTGGATATTTTGACTGCCACGCCAGGACGCTTATTGGATTTAATCAGTCAAAATGCGGTAACCCTGAATAAGGTCGAAATTTTGGTTTTAGATGAAGCCGACCGCATGTTGGATATGGGCTTTATTAGAGATATTCGCAAAGTCTTGGCCTTAATGCCGAAAAAACGCCAAAACCTATTGTTTTCAGCGACTTTCTCCGCTGATATTCGTAAATTGACCGATGATTTACTGCATAACCCCTTGAAAATTGAAGTGGCGGTTGAAAATTCTGCCGCTGAAACTATCGATCAACAGGTTTATACGGTAAATAAATCAGCCAAAACCGCTTTGTTGATTCATTTGATTAAAACTCAAAAATGGCAGCAAGTCTTAGTGTTTATGAGTACCAAGCATGGTGCTAATAAACTCACCGAGAAGTTGAACGCCGCGCAAATCAAGGCCGCTGCAATTCACGGTAATAAAAGCCAAGGTGCTAGAACCTCTGCTTTGGCTGGGTTTAAAGCCGGTGATATTCAAATCCTAGTCGCGACCGATGTCGCCGCTCGTGGTATCGATATAGCGCAATTGCCGCAGGTGGTTAATTTTGAATTACCGCGTTCGGCAGCTGATTATGTGCATCGGATTGGCAGAACCGGTCGTGCTGGTCAAAACGGTCAGGCGATTTCGTTGGTGTCTCAAGACGAACAACAAGCCTTGAAATTGGTTGAAAAGCTGATTGGTAGCAAGCTGCCACGTCAGCAGGTGGAAGGGTTTTAATCGTTGGCTGAGCGAAGCCGAAGCCAAAATGGCTTCGACTACGCTCAGTCTATTTTACCGCCAAAAATCAGCGTTTCTAGGTTGTTGTCTACGACCTTCGTTAAATGCAGCAATGATCACTTTAATTAAGTTTTTCATGTTGTTCCCCGCTTTTATTGTTATTTTGCTGATTAATGCCAGCTTTTTTAGCAAAGTCAAAATAGCACACAATCAAATAAAGTCCTCCCCATTTCTAATTGTTTAATTCTGTATGTGTTTTCGCACAGAATTTGATGTTGCTGAGCGGTAACTTGCTGTTCCGTAATAAAAAATCAACTTGCCTAATGGCGATCAATAGAAATAGGGAGTGTGTCTATGAGCAAAACTAAAGTATTTTTTGGCGCAACTGATCCCACTAAGGGCGTAGAGCTTTGGGTGACCGATGGAACGGCGTTTGGTACGCATTTGGTAAAAGATATTGCCGTCGGTGCTGGCAGTTCTTATCCCTATTATTTAACCGCCTTGAAAAATGGTCAGCTGCTTTTTACAGCGGATGATGGCGTTAATGGGAGAGAGCTTTGGATCAGTGACGGTAGTTCCGCGGGGACTAAATTATTAAAAGATATTAATGTTGGTGTTAATGGCTCTAATCCCTATAACTTCACCTTGCTGGGTAACGGTAAGCTGATTTTTATGGCTATGGACAGTTCATTTAACCGAGGACTGTGGGTCACAGACGGCACGACGGCAGGCACTAGCTTGTTGAAAAATATCAGCGAAACCTATCCTTATTTCACCACCTTACTGCCTAATGGTCAGGCTATTTTTAGCGCTACCGATGCGGCTAATAACAATCAATTGTGGCTGACTGATGGTACCGCGAGCGGAACTCATGCGATTAACACCGGTGCCAGTTTTAGCAATCCACAAGTATTTGCTACGGTCGGCAATGGCAAGTTGATTTTTAAGGCTGATGCAGCCAATGGTACTGAGCTTTGGATTACCGACGGCACTAGCGCAGGTACGCATCTATTAAAAGACATTTATCTGGGGGCGGATAGCTCATATCCGAGTTATGTCACCGCCTTGGGCAATGGCCAAATTTTGTTTATGGCCAATGATGGTGTTAATGGCTCTAAGCTATGGATTAGCGACGGCACTTCCGCTGGGACTCAGTTATTAAAACCAATTTATGCCTATGTCGATGATGCTTCACCATTGCATCAAACTTCGCTGGGTAATGGTAAGGCGGTGTTTGTGGCTTATGACGCCAGCACTAATAATGGTTATGAATTGTGGGTGAGTGATGGCACAGCAACAGGGACTAAATTACTAAAAGATATTTTTGTTGGCAGCGGTAGTTCGTATCCGACGGAGTTAATGGCTATTGGTAACGGCAAGCTTATCTTTCAAGCCACTGACGCAAAGCTAGGCACAGAGTTATGGGTGACTGACGGTACTGAAATCGGCACTAGATTATTAAAAGATATTTACATTGGTACAGGGAGTTCAACGCCTGCCAATTTTGTGCCATTAGGTAATGGTTTAGTGATGTTTAGGGCGACTGATTCGATCAATGGCTCAGAGTTATGGATTACTGATGGAACCGGTGTCGGCACTCGGTTAATCAAAGATTTATATCCAGGCATAGATATTTCTAGCAGCTCTTTTCCCGGCCCAATGCTGTCATTAGGTAATGGTCAGGCAATTTTTAGAGCTAATGATGGCTTTAATGGCTATGAGCTTTGGATTACCGATGGCACTAAGCTTGGTACTCATATCGTCAAAAATATCTATGAGGGGATTAATCCGTCATGGCCTATCGGTATGACCGCTATCGGCGGCGGGCGGGCTATTTTTCAAGCCACCGATGCCAAGCATGGCGCTGAATTGTGGGTCACTGATGGTACAGCGGTGGGGACGGTTTTAGTCAAAGACATTAATCTAGGTGTCGGTTCTTCATTTGCTGAAAACTTTACTCTGTTAAGTGATGGTCGGGTGGTTTTTACTGCCAACGATCTGATTCATGGCTATGAGCTTTGGATCAGCGACGGCAGCTCAGCAGGAACTAGCTTGTTAAAAGACATTGCAATTGGCGATAGCGGATCGGGGGCATATAACTTTTTAGCACTGGCTAACGGACAAGCGATTTTTGTTGCTCGCGATGCGATTAACGGCACTGAATTGTGGGTGACTGATGGCAGTACCGCGGGGACTAAGTTACTGAAAGATATTAATGTTGGTGTTAAGGACTCTTTGCCAAGCGATATGATTTTACTCGCTAACGGCAAGGTGCTTTTTCAAGCTAACGATGCGGTGCATGGCGGGGAATTGTGGGTGACAGATGGTACGTCGATTGGCACGAAGTTAGTTAAAGATATTAATCTCGGCAGTGGCGATGGCTGGCCGAATCAATTCGCTTTATTGGCTAATGGCAAGGCGGTTTTCACAGCCTACAATCAAACTAATGAGTATGAATTATGGATTACCGACGGTACAACGGCGGGCACCCAATTGCTGAAAGATATTAATCCTGGCAGCAATGGTTCCTATCCTTATTATCAGACTGCATTGGGCAATGGCTTGGTGGTTTTTCATGCTGATGACGGGCTTCATGGTACTGAGTTATGGGTAACTGATGGCACAACGCTGGGGACTAAATTAGTAAAAGACATTTGGCAGGGCGTGAATGGCTCTTTTCCTTCCAGCTTGGTTACATTGGGTAATGGTCGTGCGGTGTTTGTCGCTGACGATGGTGTTCACGGCACTGAATTATGGGTAACCGATGGCTCTGCGGCAGGTACATCGCTGGTAAAAGATATTCATCTGGGTAGTCAAGGTGCTTATTTGCATCATTTTGCAGCGATAGGCAATGGTCAGGCGGTTTTTTCTGCGGATGAGGGGATCAATGGCATCGAGCTTTGGGTAACTGATGGCACCAGTCTTGGGACGCATTTGGTTAAGAACATCAATAGTATGCCTTTCTCATCAACGCCTTACGGGTTTACGCCGATTGATAACACGTCTGTCGTTAATCGCGTTCTCAACGGCACTTCAAACGCCGATACCTTAACCGGAGCAGCAGGTGACGATACGCTGAATGGTAAAGCGGGGTCGGATCGGTTGATTGGTGCTGAAGGTAATGACACCCTGGACGGCGGCAAAGGTAATGATTATTTACAAGGCGGCTTGGGCAATGACATTTTGACCGGCGGAGCTGGTAGAGATGTATTTGTTTTCGATAAAGCGATTTACGCCACTAACAACCTTGATGTGATCACTGATTTTGATTCAGGTCGCGATAAAATTCAGCTTAGTCCTATTGTTTTTTCTGCTTTGAGTGGCGATCATCTAAATCGAGCCCAATTTTGGGCTGGCGCCAATCAAACCGCCGCCCACGATGCCAGTGATCGAGTCATTTACAACACCACAAACGGTGCGCTGTATTACGACGATGACGGTATTGGTGGTGATGCTGCGGTGCAAATCGCTTTTATTGGTCAGACAGCTCAGCATCCAGCTGTTACTTTCAGCGATTTTCAAGTGATTGCGTAGGGTGCATTCTATACACCACAAGCTCTTGGCGATAACGATGCATAAAACGCACTCTACGCTTTAATTTCTTTTCCGCAGTCCTTCATCGCGAAGGACTGCGCTTTCCAAACGCCAATTTTGGCCTACCTGTAAACGCTTTAACATCAAAATCAGCAATTATCTGGCTTACTTTCAACAAGTTGTAAGATTTTGGCGTAAAATCGTAAATACAGTCAGCACTCAGATGTTGTCTTAATCACCCCTTGTTCTGCAAAGAGGCAACATATTTTGAGTTTAAATAGTTACCAAACGGTCGATCGTGAGCAATTGGCTCAAGATATTGGCCAACTCCACAAGCAAGCTTTAGCCGACATTAGCGCTGAAGATTATAAACACTTAAAAAAAATCGAACGCTGGGGACAGGCTTGTACCGCTCTCGGTTACGGCACCGCTTGGCTGATGCCAAATCCAATTTCTGCCTATCTAATCAGCCAAGGTAGTTTTACCCGCTGGACTCAAGTGGCCCATCCGATTCAGCATAAAGGTTATGACAAGGTTGAGCAGGCTGATAAAAATCACACCAGCAAACAGTTTGCCAAAGGTTGGCGGCGTTTTGTCGATTGGCCGGATTGGATGACGCCAGCTGGCTGGCATCATGAACATGATTTATTGCATCACTACAGCTTGGGCGAAATCGGCGATCCTAATAACGCCCAGCACAATATGGAATGGCTAAGACAATCGACTCTGCCGATGTGGTTACGTTATTCGATTGTGGCTGTGTTCTCTGGGATTTGGAAAATTAGCTATTACACGCCACGCACTCACAAAGAATTGTGCATCAATGCCGCTCGCCAACAAGGTCAACCAAGACCAGTGACTACACGGCTTGGCGCTTGGAGTATGTTCACCGAACAAGGTCGCTCGTTGTGGTTAGACAGTGTGTTGCCGTATATCGGTTACCGCTTTGTGTTGTTACCGGCGCTGTTTTTGCCATTAGGGAGTGTTGCGGCGATCAACGTCTTGTTGACTTCACTTTTGGCAGAAATTTTTACCAATATGCACACGTTTCTGGTGATGATTCCTAATCATGCTGGCGATGATGTGATGATGTTTGATGAAAAATCCAACAGTAAAGGCGAGTTTTATTTGCGGCAGATTTTAGGTTCGGTGAATTATCCGACCGGTTCTAACTTTAATGACTTCTTTTATGGCTGGTTAAACTACCAAATCGAACATCATCTATGGCCGGATTTGCCATTAAGCCAGTATCAAAAACTCCAGCCACAGGTGAAAGCCTTGTGCGAAAAACACAATATTCCTTATTGCCAGCAATCGATTTTTAAACGCATGTTAAAAGCCGCAGACATTATGGTTGGTAAAACCTCGATGTTAAAACCGGCTGTGGCTAATTTGTAGACCGGAATAAGCGCAGCGTTTCCGGTGATGGCTTTGATGGTTTCAAAAGCTATCGGCCCGAAACGCTGTACTTACTCGTGTTCTCTGTAGTTCGTAGGCTGCATTTCATGCGCCGAACCATGCTTTTGGTGATAATTGGTGCATGGAATGCACCCTACAAACCCGCGACAAATTCCCCCATCACCACCTGATCCCGCCCATTATTTTTAGCCAGATACAAGGCAGTATCCGCACGGTTTAGCAAATCATCAATATCAGTTGTGCCGCCAGCAAATAAGGTAATGCCAATCGAAACCGTAAAGTGAATGCTAACCGCCGTGTCTGGCAAAGTGACTCGACAATCAGATAGTGATTTTCTAAGCCGTTCACTAATCTCTTGGGCTTGATGGGCGTCGGTTTCTGGCAGCAAAATCGCAAATTCTTCGCCGCCGATTCGACCCAATAAATCTGATTCCCGTAACACTTCATTGCAAACATCGGCAAATTTTTGCAAGGTCAAGTCGCCGACACTATGCCCATAGTTATCATTGATTTTTTTGAAAAAATCGATGTCGATAGCCAAAATCGCCAGCGGTTTTTTATAACGCCGAGCGTGTTCCAATTCCCGTTCAGCAAAAGCAATAAAGGCGCGGCGATTGCATAAGCCAGTCAAATAATCGGTTTTAGCTTGTTGTTCAATTTCCTGCATCATCGCCACTCGCTCCGACATATCCCAAACCGAAGTTAATAGCTGGGTTTGTCCATCGTACTGCACCAGACTTAACAAGACTTCAGCAGGAAAAAATTCGCCAGTGTCCAATCGTTTGCACAGCCAATCAAAACGCAAGCTGCCTTGTTGTTTGGCAAGCGCGAATTGTTGTTTCAACAGCGGTGTTGAATCACTGCCACAAGGCTGACTGGGGGCTGATAAGTCAGCAGCTGTGATGTTGCAGAACTGTTGTTTAGATTGGCAGCCAAAAATCTTTAGAGCTGCTTGGTTGCAATCGGCTAAGCCGTGGTCATCAAGTAAGAAAATCGCTTCGCTGGTAGATTCAAACAAGGCGCGGAATTTGATTTCTGAACGACCCAAAGCTGCTTGAGCTTCGACTCTGGCGGTGACGTCAACGATTACCCACAGCGATTGATGTTCACTGGGTAAGCGAGAACCGTTCAAATCAACCCAGATAGTTCGGCCATCTTTGCGAACAAATTGAAAATCGCGGCGTAGAACATGTTTGTCTGCTAAGGCTTGATAGGCTTGTGCCATATCAATGAAATCGGCTTCATACAGATAAAACTGACGAGTCGAATGGCCGAGCAATTGGCCTAAACTGTCATAGCCCATCATGTTAAGAAAAGCTGGATTGCACCAAAGGATTTTTCGATCTTGTACGGTTGCGATGCCCACCGATTGATTGTCGAGTAAGGTCGATTGCTCACCGAGCAAATGCCGTAATTTATTGTTGGCTTGGTTTAGTTCGGCGGTTTTGGTTTTTACTTGATCTTCTAATGAATCTTGAGATTCTTTGATGGCTAACGACATTCGATTGAATGCTTTGGTCGCTTGAGCGATTTCATCACGACCCTTTACTCGTAGTTGCTTGCCAATATCGCCACGACTAATATCTTCGGCACCTTGAGTAAATTGGGCGATTTGTTTAGTCAGATAACCACCTAGGGTCATCGAAAACAAGGCCACTAATAACATTTCCAAGCCAGCAATCCCCAAACTCCAGCGTTCAGCTTTTGATAACGTAGCTTTCAAATAGCTAATGTCGAAGCCAATTTGCACACTACCGTAATTGACGCCGCCTGCTTCTATTGCTTGTGAAGCATTAAAGACGTTACTAGTGGTTTGGTTTAGGTCATTGGTAACCACAAACCGGTTTTGCAAAGCTTGGGCAGAACCAGTCTGAATCAATATCCGTTGTTGTTCATCGATAATGCGAACAAAAACGATGCCGGGATTATGGCAGAGCGAAATACTGCTCGATTGCAGACGATCAAGGTCATGACTAATGATCGCATCCGCTGACATGGCTGCAAAGGTGCTGGTGGTAGTTTTGGCGTGGCGGAGGAGTTGCTGTTGATTGGAATCGCGTAGAAAGCTCAAGACACTGATGATTAAGATGCTCAGCAGGATAGCTTCGATTAAAGCAATACCAAGAATCGCCTTGGCGCGAAACGAGATAATCAAAGCTTATTGCTCGGCAATGATATGGGTGTTTTCTGGTTTGATGTGCAATTGTCTAACGTCATCCCAATCTTTATCGCGAGCAGCCTCAAAGCCTTTAAAACCGATTTTTGATAATAGCTCAAGTCCTACAGGGGCTTTAGGCATGGCATCCATTGCTTGTTGTATTTTGTTAATCACTTCAGGCTCCATGTTGGGGTGATAAGCAATTGCATGGCTGGTGAATTCCGGTGTTTCCCATAACACTCGCAATTCGTTACGGACATCCTCGTCCATCATCAATAAAGTACGAGGAACTCCGCCACCAGCAGGAAATAAGCCAAGCGCAACGTTGCGATAGACGGAATTATGCGATTTAACAAACTCAGGTTTTACGTTGACTTCGTGGCGTTTTAACTCCGCTTGAACCAAAAGGCTGGCTGCGAAGGATGCTGGGGCCGGTAAGCTAATCGCACTACCTGATAGTTGATTGATATGAGTGATCGGGCTGTTTTTGGCGACTACGACAATACCTTTTAAGGGTGCATCTTTGGCGCGAGCAAGGGCGTGATAGCCAGGGTTGTCGTTAAAGACTGTGAAATGGTAAGGGTTCATGTAAGCAAAATCATACTCGGCTGCCGATAATGCTTTCTCGAAACTAGGAATATCTGGGGTGGTGACAAAACGCAGTTGAACGCCGGATTGTTGTGACAGCCAGGCTAAAACCGGTGACCAAGTTTCAGCAAGTTGTGATGCGGATTGTTGTGGCACAACTGCGAAAGTGTAGATTTTATCGGCACTGGTCAGCGAAACTTGTCCCAGAAGTAAAAACAAGAAACAGAAGAGTCTTAAATATAAATGCATAAAACAGCCTTAAAAGATCAAAAGACTTCGGTGAGTATTTGGACTAAAAATAGCGGCATCAATCGCCATGTAGAGCATTGAAAATGTTTTCTGTCTTATTTTGACGCAAATGCTGGGTGATGACAATATCATGTAAAATTAAATAAATTTATATGTTATTTTTTGTAACCATTTGATAAAAAAGGTTATATTGTTTTCTGTTTTATTCTTGCACGCAGAAAATACTTGTTGGTTGGTCAATATCCTATGGAATTTCTAAATAATCTCTTAGCTTTTCAAAGCTTTATACCTCATGGTTATTGTCTATCTTGGAGTCCGTTCCTGCTGCGATTGCATATCTTTTCTGATCTGTTGATTGCGCTGGCTTATTTTTCGATTCCGCTGATGCTGATTTATTTTCTGCGTAAGCGGCCAGATTTTGAATACCGAAAGCTGGCTCATCTGACGTCGATTTTTATAATTGCCTGTGGTACTACGCATTTAATGTCGTTGTTAACGATTTGGTGGCCAGTCTATTGGTTAGAAGGATTGTTTAAAGCGATTACCGCTATGCTTTCTGTTATTACGACTTTGATGATGTGGAAGATTGTTCC
>Ga0208223_1000269_pt1 | contig 13620 bp, 9 predicted proteins | sample LakMenE07Oct09ns_FD_150678 | JGI IMG/M metagenome (GOLD analysis project Ga0208223, IMG submission 150678) | Freshwater microbial communities from Lake Mendota, WI - 07OCT2009 deep hole epilimnion ns (SPAdes) | ecosystem: Environmental > Aquatic > Freshwater > Lake > Epilimnion/Euphotic zone ...
TGCGGTCGATTATCCTAAAACCGACACTACACCGTTAAAACCGATGAAGTCACAAAGCACTGTCACTGGCGATGATTACTACGTGCAATTGGTTTCGCAATTTGAGTTTAAAGGTGACAATGCTTTGAAAGCCGGTTGTAGCGACATGGGTAGCCAGTACGAAAACAGCAATTTATCGGCGGCTTTGGTATTTAACGTCCAAAACGATCCGCTGAAATTTAAACGCGAAGCCAGTGGCTTTTTGTATCAAGCTGGCAATGGCAAATGTAATTTCAAACTGGAAACCAAAAAAGCTTATTTAACCCCTTGGTTACGTTTGGATTCTGCGAGAGACACATCGGTTGATTACAATTTTTTAACCAGTCACAGCCGCGAAACCAATTTGTCGCAAGTCATCGGTGATATTAATTCTGCCAGCAATTTATTAGCGATCACAGGTGTTGGTACTGGTGTGGCGATGCTAGGTAAAGTGGCCACTAATTGGGTAGAAAAAACCCCGCCGACGATTGCTAAAGCCGCACCATCGGCTAAATACAGCTCAGAAACCCATTCCTTACCGTCAGTAGTCAGCTTAAATAGCGAAGGCGGCAGTTTAAATCACAGTCGTTTAGGCGTATTTGAAGTAATTGATGCAGGACTTAAAGCATGGGCGTCGGAAACTAAGTTATTAGGCGAATTGCATGTTTATCCAGAAATCACTAGCTCCTTATTACTTAAAACTGGCGCTGATGGTTTGCCGGATGCCCACGACTTATCGCTAGAAGAACTATGGCGCTCTCCAATGCAAGGTGCTAGTGGCGAAGTCTCGCTGAAACAATTAATCGAACAAACCAACAAAGTTAATCTGCAAGCCGATGTTCAACATTACAGCGAACTTGAGGGCCAATGCCGGCAATTAAAATTGGTGATGAAAGATTTAGGCTTTAATAAATTCGACCGTAACGCCGTGTTGTATTACTTCTTAAGTAAATCACCGGATTGGAAAAACTTTAATATTTCCACCCAACATGCGATGACCGATAGCATTCGCCCAAAAGTATTGGAAGAATTTCATAGCAAAGATTTTGCTGGCTGTTTAGCCGATGAAGATTATTTAGCAATGAAAACCATGCATTTAGCGGTTAATAGCCAACAAGACTGGGAATTATTGACTAACAGCCGTCAAAAGAAAGAAGGCGCGATTAGCCCGATTCAGTCGGCGGCTCGTCAATTATTATCGGCTGTTAAAAATCTTGACAAAGACCAAATGGCACACCAGCTTTACCCTTTATTAATTAACGATAAAGCTGGCAATGGCAGCACACTAGTACAAAATCATCTCAGCAATTTTGGCTTGGAAAATTTGCTACAAGTACCGAGTATTCCAGCAGAAGGTGTAGTGGTTAATGCTGGACAGTTGGCGGCTATGTTTAGCGGTTTAGGGGTTGAAGCTTATAGCTGTGCCCGTCCAGCGCAAGAACAAGGCCAACCTTTATCAAATATCGGCATTTTTCTGTTTGCTACCAAACCAGATAGCCCTAAAGAAAAAGGTGGTGCGCTAGAGTTTGAATTAGTGCAAGGCAAAATCAGCCGCTTAACTTTTCAGCACCCTGCATTTAGAGATTTTGAACAAAATCTAAGCGATTACCCTGACTTGGGCGGTTGCCGAATTGACGCGGAATTTGTGAACAAGCTGCATTAAGCCTTAGGAGTCGGCGGGTGTTTCCGAGTAAGTTACAAAAAATTAGCGCTGCCAGTTTATCGGCGGCGCTGGGTTTATATGCCATCAGCGGTTTTTATCTATTACCAGCGATTGCTACCGCTAAATTGCCGGCTTTGGTGGCTGAACAAACTGGCTACTCGCTTCAACTAAAAAACCTGCACTTCAATCCGTTTAGTTTTGAATTAGGCATTGATGAATTGACGCTTAATACTAAAGACCAAAAAACCTTGCTGGCTTTTGAAAATTTGACGGTTGATTTGGCAGTTTGGCGCTCGATTTTTCAACAAAGCCCAGTATTTGATCGGATTGATTTACGCAAACCCATCGCCAATATTGAGCATTACCGCAATGGTCGCTTTAATTTCAGTGACTTGTCAGTTAGCGATAAATCCACCGCTCAAGCTGAACCTTCTGCACCGTTAAAATTAACTATTCACCAATTAGCAATAGATGAAGGCCATTTAAGCTGGCAGGAAACTTTAGCCAGCGGTGCACAAAGCGAAACCTTATTGCCGGTCAATTTTTCCTTAACTGATTTCAACAGCCAATCAGCCGATAACAGTCATTTTGATTTAAGTTTTAACCCAACTTCGGGCGGTCATTTTCATTGGCATGGCGATTTCAGCTTAGTGCCTATGGCGTCTATTGGACAACTGGATTTAGACGATATTGCGCTGAATAAAATTTGGCAGTTGTTTTTGCAAGACTTAGTGCCAGTGACCATTAGCGATGGCCGTTTGTCATTACAAACTGATTATCAAGCCAATGATCATCAAGGCAAATTCAGTTTTACTAGCAATAACGGCAATATTGAAATCAAGCAATTACGTGTTAACGAATCTGAAAATAAGCGCGAATTACTCAACATACCAACGCTAAAAATCAACAACCTCACATTCAACAGCGATCAACAACAAGTCAATATTAAAAGCGTCACCAGCAGTAATGGCGATCTTAAAGCTTGGTTAGATGCTAATGGCGAAATAAACTATCAGGATTTGTTTAAATCTGAACCGCCAGTTAATCCGCCTGCTGCGCCAACGACACCAGAAAAACCTTGGCAAATTCAGCTGGAACAATTAGCTCTCAGCAACTATCGATTACTGTTGAGCGAACAGGAACAAAACCAACCGATCGCAGATTTAAGCAAGCTTAATTTGAATATCGATAAACTGAGCAACCAAACAGGGCAAAGTTTTCCACTGCAATTGAGCACCTTGCTTAACCAATCGGCAACCATCGCTATCAACGGCAAGGTCAGCGCATCACCGTTTAAAGCCAGTTTGAGCAGCGAGGTTAAAGAATTAAAACTCCATAGTTTTCAAACCTATCTGGATCGATATATTAATCTGGAATTAGTGGATGGCGAATTAAATAGTCGAGGTAATCTTGAGATAAATTCAGGCGAAAATTTACAACTTAATTTTAACGGTGATGCCAACTTAGCCAATTTAATCACCCGCGATAAAATCAAAAATAAAGATTTATTGAAATGGTCTGACTTACAGTTACAGAAAATTGATTTTGATTTAGCGAAACAAACACTTAATCTCGAAAAAGTAATCTTTGAACAGCCTTACTTGAGATTAACGATTAAAAAAGATGGCAATACCAACATCAGCGAACTAATCATCCCTCAACCGAAAACCAGCGGCGATAGCGAATCAGCGCCAATGCTGGTTAATATCGGCAAAATCGAATTAAAACAAGGCTATTCTGATTTTGCTGACTATTCGTTAATCCTACCGTTTGTCACTGAAATTAAAGCATTGAATGGCTCAATTGACAGCATTTCTTCCGACCAACAAAAACCAGCAAAATTAGTTTTACAAGGCAAGGTATTCGATTTGGCTTTGGTGGATATTAAAGGCGATTATCAGCTTAAAAATGGCGATTCGGATATTACCTTGAGTTTTACTCATATGCCTTTGCCATTAATTACGCCCTATATGGCTGAGTTTGCTGGTTACACCATCGAAAAAGGCCAAATGGCTTTGGATTTAAAATACACGATTAAAAAAGGCGAATTACAGGCACAAAATAAAATCTATATTGATCAACTGACTTTAGGCGATCACGTTGCCAATCCTCATGCCAGCTCTTTGCCATTGCATTTAGCAATTGCTTTATTAAAAGATAGTAGCGGCAAAATCAATTTAGATTTTCCTGTTTCCGGCAGTTTGAATGACCCTCACTTTAGTTTTGAATCGTTTATTGCCGATGCCTTTAGCAATCTGATCACCAAAGTAGCCGCATCGCCTTTCACTGCTTTGGGTTCTTTGCTGGATCAAGATCGCGATTACAGTGCCGTCAAATTTAAGCCTGGCAGCAGTGAATTAAGCGCTGAGGAAATCAGCAAACTCGATCAACTCGGCAAAGCTTTAAATACCAAAGCCGAGCTAAACATCGAGATTAAAGGCGTGTCTTTCCAAAACCAAGATTGGTCAGCAATTCGTTTTGATGCGATTTTAGAAATTTTACGCAAAATGAAATCCGGTGAATTACGCGATCAAGGTCAAAAAATTCGCTCTGAATACATCGAATTATCGGAATCGGAATACAAACGTTTAATCGTCAAATTCTTTAAAGAAGTCTTTCCTTTAGAACCTGTCGAAATGTCTTTATTCGGGACGCCAAAACTTAAAAGCCAACCCGATGCCGATTTTTATGTTCTTGCTCGGCAAAAGCTGGAATCAGCAATGCCACCGGAACCACAGCGTTTAAACGATTTAGCTGTCAGCCGAGCGAATAACATTGCCAAATATTTGATCGAAAAATGCCAGGTCAATCGCGATAGCATTTATATTTTAGCTACCGAACTGAACACGGCTGAAAACCATGAAATCATGTCGGTATTGTCGCTAAATGCAAGCCCTTAATCGGTTTGTACTATAATCGCGGCTAAACCAAGCCTCAGCAGTTAAACTGTTTAGGTTTATCGAATTTGTGATCAGGGAGAAAACAATGAACGGCCAGTTTTTGCGTTATTTTTCAATTCTTAGCTTAGCGAGTGTGTGCTTATTTGCGCCTCAAATTGCCTCTGCCGAATCGCTAACCACCTGCACCATGACTTATAACTTAAGCGGTTTTTCGTTTATCTATAAACAGTATGACGGTATTGGCAACATTAGCTGTAGCAATGGTGAACGCGCTCAAGTGGCTTTAGCTTCAAAAAGCATTGGTTTTACGCTGGGGAAATCTGAAATTCAGGGCACTGGCGTTTTTTCCGAAGTAAAGAGCATTAACGAAATTTATGGCAGTTATGCCGCGCTCGAAGGCCACGCTGGCGCTACTAAATCGGTCGATGCACAAGTTTTAACCCGGGGTGAGATTTCTTTAGCTTTGTCCGGCAACGGTCGAGGCGTTGACATTGGCGTCACGATTGGGGCGCTAACCATTTCACGCCGCTAATTTATTAACCCTGCCTTTTACATTGATCAACATGGCGTTTAATCACATCACTAAACGCCATAATCACTTCATATCATTCTTATTGCTGTTGGATTTTAATTATCCTGACACAGCCAAAACTTTAAAAAATCATCAATGACATCAAACCACGATCAGGAAACTGATTTCAAAACCCTCCAAGATCCTCACGCTCAGCGCGAAGCTGAAAAATATGAAAACCCAATTCCTAGCCGCGAATTGATTCTGCAATTAATTCAAGAAAGCGGCAAACCATTAAGACGCCAACAAATCGCTCAACAATTTGCCCTGGAATCTGCCGACGATTTAGAAGCGCTGCGCCGCCGTTTACGCGCAATGGAACGTGACGGACAAGTGTTGTTTAACCGTCGTCAAAAATATTGCTTATCCGAAAACCATAACAGCATTAGCGGTCGAGTTTTAGGCCATCCCGAAGGCTTTGGCTTTCTAAAACCCGATGACGGTAGCGAAGATTTATTCATCTCACCACGCGAAATGAAAGCCTTGATGCACAACGACCGCGCTAAAGTGCGAGTTTCTGGCATCGACCGTAAAGGTCGCCGTGAAGCCACCGTGGTCGAAATTCTGGAACGCAACACCCATCAAGTCGTCGGTCGCTTTTTTGTCGAAGGCAAAGTCACTTATGTGATGCCCGACAATAAAAAAATGGCGAAAGAAGTATTAATTGCTTCGGAAGACACAGGCGGCGCGAAAAAAGGTCAAATTGTGGTGGTCGAGATTGTTCAACAACCGACTCAACATTGCCAACCGCTAGGCCGCATCACCGAAGTTTTGGGGATGCACATGGCCCCTGGCATGGAAATCGAAATGGCGATTCGTTCTTACGAACTGCCTAATGTTTGGCCAAATGCTTTACTTGATGAAATCAAATCGCTAACACCGGAAGTACCGGAAGCGGCCAAAGAAGGTCGTGAAGACATTCGTCATTTACCGCTGGTAACTATCGACGGCGAAGATGCTCGCGATTTTGATGATGCGGTCTACGCGCAAAAAACTGCGAAAGGCTGGAAGCTATTAGTCGCGATTGCCGACGTGTCGCACTATGTTCATGTCGATACCGCTTTGGATACCGAAGCACAAAGCCGCAGTACCTCGGTTTACTTTCCAGAAAAAGTGATTCCAATGTTGCCAGAGATTTTGTCGAACGGTTTATGTTCGCTCAATCCGCATGTTGACCGCTTATGTATGGTTTGTGAGTTATTGGTCAACGATGAAGGTGTTGTCACTCGCTCGCGGTTTTTTGAAGCAGTCATGCGTTCTCATGCCCGTTTAACTTACACCCAAGTGGCAAAAATGCTGGTGGAAGGTGATCAAAAATTGGCAAATCAATATGCCGAATTGATGCCGCACTTAACCACTATGTATCGCTTGTATCAAACCATGCGTCGCCAACGTGAAGTACGCGGGGCAATGGATTTTGATACCCAAGAAACTAAGATTGTGTTTGGCGAAAATCGCAAAATTGAGCAGATTGTGCCGGTAGTCCGTAATGATGCCCACAAGCTGATTGAAGAATTTATGATTACCGCCAACAATGCCGCGGCTAAGTTTTTAAATCGCAAAAAAATCCCGCGTTTACTGCGTATCCATGACGGCCCAGGGGTTGAAAAACTGTTAACCCTGAGAACTTTTTTAGGCGAATTAGGTTTGCATTTAGGCGGTGGCGACCAGCCGCATCCACTGGATTACATGCATTTATTGGAATCAGTAAAAGATCGGCCCGATGCACATTTAATCCAAACTGTGTTGTTACGCTCGATGTCGCAAGCGGTTTATAGCCCTGATACCAAAGGCCATTTTGGTTTAGCGCTGGATGCTTATGCTCACTTTACCTCGCCGATTCGCCGCTATCCCGATTTGCTGGTACATCGTGCGATTCGTCATAGTTTACGCGGAGGCAATGCGAGTTCCTTCCGTTATTCGCCTAATGACATGGTGACACTGGGTGAACATTGTTCGGCTAATGAACGCCGTGCCGATGAAGCAACTCGTGACGTCAACAGTTGGCTGAAATGTGAATACATGATGGATAAAATCGGTGAAGAATTTACCGGTATTATTTCTGCGGTGACCAGCTTTGGCTTTTTCGTCGAGTTGCAGTCGATTTATGTTGAAGGCTTAGTGCATATCGCCTCTTTGCGTCAGGATTATTTCCTGTTTGATGCGGCCAGCCATCGTTTATATGGCGAACGCACCGGAGTTCGTTATCGTTTGGGTGATAGCGTGAAAATCAAAGTGGTTCGGGTCAATTTAGATGACAAGAAAATCGATTTTGAATTACTTGAATCGGCTAAAAAAGCCACAAAACCCGCAGTTAAAGCCAAGCCCCGCAGTAAAAAAGCTGACGAGCCGAAAGCGAAAACTAAAGCTAAACCAAAATCCAAAAAACCGGCTGCCAAAGCCAAAGCGAAAAAACCACGTAAATCATGAGCACCACACAATTATTTGGAATCCACGCCGTGCAAGCGGCGCTGGACTATTCCGCAGAAAAGATCCAAAAGGCTTGGATTGATGGCCAACGCCAAGATGCACGCTTAAGCCAAGTGATTAATGACTTAATCGCGATTGGCATTAAGCCTGAAAAAGTTGATCGCAAAAAGCTGGATAAAATGGCCGATGGCAAAAACCATCAAGGCATTATTGCCGCCGTCGAATTACCGGCGATGCGTAGCGAAGACCAGTTGAAACACGATGTCGAAAACTTAGAGACAACGGCGTTTTATCTAATCTTGGATCAAGTGCAAGACCCGCATAATCTCGGTGCCTGTTTGCGTACCGCTGATGCTGTCGGCGCACATGGCATTATCGTTACCAAAGACAATGCCGCTGGCATTACACCGACGGTTTGCAAAGTTGCTAGTGGCGCGGCGGAAACCGTACCAGTTTATCAAGTGACTAATTTAGCTAGAGTTTTGCGTTGGTTGAAAGAGCAAAATATCTGGATTATGGGCGCGGCCGGTGAAGCCGAACAAACCGTGTTTGATATGAAATTAGATATGCCATTGGCAATTGTGATGGGCGCAGAAGGCAGCGGGATGCGCCATTTAACCCGTCAACATTGCGATTTTTTGGTGAAAATTCCGATGGCCGGACAAGTTGAGAGCTTGAATGTCTCGGTGGCAGCTGGCGTGTTGATGTACGAAACTTTCCGGCAAAAATTACAGTTAGCGGCAAAATGAAATTGTGGCTGTTAATCGCTAGTTTTGGGATGTTAAGTTCAGCCAGCTTCAATAGCTACGCTGAGCTTAATGGCCAAAACATTGCGCTTAATTGCTTTAATTGTCATAACCCAAAACCAGCGGCTAACTCAGCAATTCCCTCGTTAATCGGTTATAGCCAACAACGCTTGCAACAAGCCCTGTTGGATTTCAAATACGACAAAACCAACGCCACGCTGATGCCACGCATCGCCAAAGCCTATAGTGATGCGGAAATCAGTGCGGTGGCTGCTTATTTAAGTCAGCAGTAGTCATGGCAAGATTATCAAGACGTGATTTTTTAAAAACCGGCGCAGTTTCCAGTTTCGCTTTGCTCAACGGTTGCCAGCCACTGTTTGGCAAAGCCGCTAGTAAAGCCCATGTTGTGGTAGTTGGCGGTGGTTTTGGTGGTGCAACAGCAGCGAAATACATTCGTTATTTTGATCCGACTATTCGCGTTACCTTAATCGAACCTAAAACCAAATACATCACCTGCCCTGCCAGTAATTGGCTATTTGCCGGATTAACCACGCTGGATCAATTAAGCGTTGATTATCAGCAATTAAAAAATCACGGGATTGAGGTGGTGTGTGACCGAGTTGTTCAGATCAACTCAGAAAAACGAAGCATCACCCTCTCTAATCAACAATCAATCAGCTATGATCGTTTGGTGTTATCGCCGGGTATCGATTTTCGTTGGGATAGCCTGCATGGTTTTAATCAAGCTTTAAGTCAACGATTTCCACACGCTTGGCAAGCGGGCCCACAAACTGAATTATTAAACCAACAACTGCAAGCAATGCCGAACAACGGCACCGTGCTCATTTGTGCGCCACCCGATCCTTATCGCTGTCCACCGGGCCCTTATGAGCGCGCCAGCATGATGGCATATTGGTTAAAACAGCATAAACCACGGGCTAAAATCATTATTCTCGATCCTAAACGCAGTTTTTCTAAACAGGCTTTGTTTGAAGCGGGTTGGAAGCAGCATTATGGCTATGGCAGCGAAAATAGCCTGATTGAATGGATAAGCTTGGCCGATAATCCGTTGGTGAGTCTGGATGCTGAACGTAAAACTTTAACCACTGAATTTGGTGATCGCTTTAGTGGCGATGTGTTAAACATCATTCCCCCGCAAACCGCTGGCAAAATTGCTATCGAAAGCGGTTTGAGCAATAGCAGCGGTTGGTGTCCAATCCAGTCAATTAGCGCTGAATCCAGCCTGTTGCCATTTATCCATGTCATCGGCGATGCCGGTCATTACGCACCAATTCCGAAATCGGCTTTTGCAGCTAATTCAGAAGCTAAAGCCTGTGCGCTGGCTATCGTCAGCTTATTGAATCAACAAGCTATTTCCGCACCGACTTGGCTCAATACTTGTTACAGCTTAATTACCCCAGACCACGGTATTTCAGTTGCCAATGGCTATCAAGTCAATGCCGACAATAGTATTACAGCAATTAAATCAGCAGGCGGTGTCAGTCAAAAAACCGATCCAGCATCATTAGCTCTGGAGGCAATTTATACCCAATCGGCTTACTTCAATTTGCGTACAGATTGCTTTGATTAACTATCGATTCTCCACAAAACAGCTAAAAATAAGCAATTAACCATCCAAATCACTTGAAATCACCTCGCCCGTGATACAATCGCCGCGTTAATTTTCCTTGGTTGAGTCAGTGAAGAAGAAACCGCTTTTTCAAATATTATTGATGGGTATGCTGGCAAGTAGATTTGCCCAAGCCAGCAGCTTTATAGTTGAAGACATACAGGTTAGAGGCTTACAGCGTATCTCCGCTGGTACAGTCTACAACTACCTACCTGTCAATATTGGCGAACGCTTCGCCGAGGAAAAACAAGCCGATGCTGTTAGAGCTTTATTTAACACCGGCTTCTTCAAAGACATTACCTTAGAACGCGAAGGCGGCGTTTTAGTGATCAATGTCGTCGAACGTCCATCAGTTGCCAAAGTGGTGATTGAAGGCAACAAAGACATCAAAAAAGAAGATCTCACCGAAGCTTTAAAGAAAATTGGCCTCGCCGAAGGTAAAGTTTATAACAAGCAAATTCTTGACAAAGTTGAACAAGAGTTACGCCGCCAATATTTCAGCCACGGTAAATACGGTCTAAAAATTACTACCGAAGTATCTGAATTAACCCGCAACCGCGTTGGGATTGATATCAAGATTTCCGAAGGTAAAGTTGCCAAAATCAAACAAATCAATATTGTCGGCAATACAGCTTTTGAAGCTGACAAAATCAAAAAAGATTTTGAACTGAGCACTACCAATTTCTTATCGTTTTATTCCAAAGACGACCAATATTCCAAGCAAAAACTACAAGCCGATCTTGAAAAACTGCGTTCGTACTATCTTGATCGTGGTTACATCAATTTCTCAATCGAATCGACTCAGGTTGATATTACTGCCGATAAAAAAGAAATCTACATCACCATCAACGTTAAAGAAGGCGAAGTTTACAATTTAGAGAAGGTCAAATTGACTGGCGAATTGATTGTGCCCCCTGAAGATTTGGTGAAATTAGTAAAAGTCGGCCCTGGCGAAACTTTCTCCCGCAAAAACGCGACTGAAACCTCAAAAGCCATTTCCGATCGACTTGGCGATGAAGGCTACACCTTCGCCAACGTCAACATGGTGCCGGAGATTAACGAAGCCAATAAAACGGTTGCCATGACTTTCTTTGTCGATCCAGGCAAACGGGTTTATGTCCGCAGAATTAATGTAAAAGGCAACACCAAAACTCGTGACGAAGTTGTTCGTCGTGAAATGCGCCAGATGGAATCCAGCTGGGCAGCTAGCAGCAAGATTGAGCGCTCAAAAACTCGTCTTGATCGCTTAGGTTATTTTGAAGAAGTCGGAGTTGAAACACCGCCAGTTGTGGGCACTGCTGACCAGATTGACGTTAACTACACCATTAAAGAAAAAGCCTCTGGCAATCTATCTGCTGGTGTTGGTTATTCTCAGGTACAAGGTATTATTTTTAACGCCAACGTATCGCAAGATAATATTTTTGGTACCGGCAAACGCTTGGATTTTGCCTTCAATAACAGCCAAATTTTGACTCGTTATAACTTGGGCTTTACCGACCCTTACTACACTTTGGATGGCGTGGCATTAGGCTATAACTTGGGTTACACCAAACGTAATGCTTATGCAGCGAACTTAGCTAGTTACAACACCAATGTTGCCAATGCGGGGATTAACTTTGGTATTCCGCTGAATGAATTTGATCGGATTGGTTTTGATATTGATTTGAAAAGCACAGGGGTTGAGTCAACAGGCATTTCATCCGATCAAGTCAGAAATAAGATTCTTGCTTATAACAATCAGCAACCTTGCTATACCACTCGGGACTCCGCTGGAAAACTTACTAATGATTGTTCTGGTATTAGCGCAAGCTCCACATTTACTACTTTATCCACATCAGCCGGCTGGACTCACGACACACTCGACCGAGCTACTTTTTCTACAAAAGGTGGCCAACAACGCCTGTCAGGTTTAATTACCGTTCCATTTGGCGATCTGCAATATTACAAAGTCGGCTATAAACACCAACATTTCTTCCCGCTTTCCAACGACTTTACTTTCCGTTTATTAGGTGAGGTAGCGCATGGTGGCGGCTATGGCAGCACATCTGAACTACCATTCTTCGAAAACTATTATGCTGGTGGTACAGGTGACGTGCGTGGTTTCATGCAAAACACCCTAGGCCCAAGAGATGACACCACAGGCGGCAGCACTTATTACCGACCATTTGGTGGCTCAACCAAAGCGATCGCTAAAGCTGAATTATTTTTCCCCGTGCCATTCCTGAGTGAAATGAAATCGGTTCGTGTCGGTACTTTTCTTGATGCGGGTACTTTGGCGACCGGTCTAAATAGCAGCGATTTACAGAAATACTTCCGGTACTCAGCGGGCCTATCCGGCGAATGGTTATCACCTTTCGGTGCTCTTGCCGTCAGCGTTGCTCAACCTTTAAATTCGGAAAGCACCGACAGAACTCAAGCCTTCCAATTTACCTTTGGTTCTGGATTTTAGTTTGGGATCACTGTTTTTTATCTTATAATCGAACACTGCGTTTTGTCTTAAACCCCCTAAAAACTAACCCGGAGATGGTTAACTCATGAAAAATAGAATTTCGTTGTTTTTAATTCTGCTATTGGCGACTACTTCAAGCTTTGCGGCTGGCGACCTGAAAATCGGTTTCGTTAACGTTGCAAAAGTATTGGAAAAAGCACCACAAGCATCAAAAGCTAAAACTCGCTTGGAATCAGAGTTTTCGCCAAGAGACAAAGCTCTGGTTTCTCAACAAAAAGAAATCAAAACTTTAGAAGACAAATTAGCTAAAGACTCAGCGGTTATGGGTGATGAAGAGCGTCGTAGAATTGAAAGAGATCTTCTCGATAAAAAACGCGATGCAGCTAGAGCACAACAAGAGTTCAGCGAAGATTTCAACATGCGTAGAAACGAAGAGCTAGGCAACTTGCAAAAACGTATCGTTGAAGCAGTTAGAGCATTGGCTAAAGAAGAATCTTTTGACTTATTGCTGACTGATGGCGTGATTTATGCCAACGATCAAATTGACGTTACCAGCCGCGTTCAACAAAAGCTAGAAACCTTGTCACAATAATTCTGGCAATACCGACTTTTCAGTCGGAAACACCTTCAGAACAAAGCAGCTTGGTATCAAACCAAGCCTGCTTTGCCCTCCCAACTCTTTATACTTATCAAGATGACCGGGAAACTCGATATATTACAAATCCAAGAATACTTACCACACCGCTATCCTTTCTTATTGATTGATCGCGTTGTCGAGTGCGAACCTGGTGTACGTTTACTAGGTTTAAAAAACGTTACCTATAACGAACCATTTTTCCAAGGCCACTTTCCTCATTTGCCAATTTTTCCTGGCGTGTTGATTATGGAAGCGTTGGCTCAAGCCACTGGTTTATTAGCAGCACAAAGTGACGAAGCTTTAGGCAAAGGCATGACGTATTATCTAGCTGGTATCGATAATGCCCGCTTTAAACGTCCTGTAGTACCTGGCGACCAATTAATGCTGGAAGTTAAATGCATTAAAAACAAACGTAATATCTGGTCTTTCGACTGCGTAGCCACCGTCGAAGGCGAATTAGCAGCCAGCGCCCAAATCATGTGCGCAGCCGTGGTGAAATAAATGATAGATCCAAGAGCGATTGTCCACATCAATGCCGAATTAGCCCCCGATGTTAAAGTTGGTCCTTTCAGCATT
>Ga0208223_1000276_pt1 | contig 13383 bp, 11 predicted proteins | sample LakMenE07Oct09ns_FD_150678 | JGI IMG/M metagenome (GOLD analysis project Ga0208223, IMG submission 150678) | Freshwater microbial communities from Lake Mendota, WI - 07OCT2009 deep hole epilimnion ns (SPAdes) | ecosystem: Environmental > Aquatic > Freshwater > Lake > Epilimnion/Euphotic zone ...
GCTCGAGCAGCACCTCACTGGCCACATTGCGGCGGTCTCTGTTGGTGTGGTTGACGGTCGGCCCGTGCTCGACCTCCCGTATGAAGAGGACAGTCGCGCCGAGGTGGACCTCAACGTGGTCGCCACCGAGAGTGGACACTATGTGGAGTTGCAGGGGACTGCAGAGCAGGAGCCATTCCATCGCGATGCGCTCGACGCCATGTTGACGCTCGCGGATAAGGGGATCGCGGATCTCATTCGATTCCAGCGCGCCACCGTCGACGGCGCGCGCTAACGCGACGCAGCGGCGCGTCAGCCATGCGCACCCTCCTGGTTGCAACGGGTTCTGCACATAAGCTCGTGGAGCTGCAGCGACTCTTTGCTGATCTGCCGCTGACTCTGGTCACCCTGCGGGATCTGAAGATCACGGAAGAGGCGCCAGAGAGTGGAGAGACCTTTGAGGAGAATGCGCTGCAGAAGGCGCACTTCTACGCCGCGGCGAGCGGCGAGTGGACGCTCGCGGACGACTCAGGTCTAGAGGTTGATGCACTCAACGCAGCGCCTGGTGTGTACACGCGGAGGTATGCGGGTCCTAACGCAACCGATCAGCAGAACTACGAAAAGTTGCTGCACGAACTCCGTGGGATCCCTGCCGAACTCCGGAGCGCGCGCTTTGTCTGTTGTATGGCCCTCGTCGATCCCGCGCCGGGCGCACTCCCGCCACGAACCTTTCGCGGTGAGCGACGCGGACACATCACCGAGGCGCCGCGCGGCGCGTCAGGCTTTGGATACGACCCAATCTTTGAAGTTGACGGGCGCACCATGGCGGAACGCAGTGCAGAGGAGAAGGATCAACTGAGTCATCGAGGTGCAGCTGCAGCGCTCGTTGCCGCCGCCTTGCGCGCTGAAGGGTAGCTACGGGCTCGGACTGACCGTAGGGCTTGGAGACGCGCTCGGCGATTCGCTCGGTAGCGCGCTTTCACCTGGGCTCGCGCTCGGCTCTTCACTTGGCGGCGCGGTTGGGTCCGGCTCTGGCGTGTAGACGGGGGCGGGGAGATTTGCGTTGCAGCTCACGAGTCGTTGGTACGGCCCCTGCGGAAGCATGGATGGTGATGGCGTTGGCGTAGGAGCGATGCTGGCGCTTGCTGAAGGCAACGGCTGTGGGAGCGACTCTTTACCGAGCTCTGGCTCACCCTTTGCGACTGGCCATCCGTAGGGACGCGTCCCCGGAGCGGGGAAGAGGCGCGCGCCGAGCTGAAGTGTGCGCTTGGCGTTGAAGAAGACGACGGAACCGTACGGGCTCGGCTCGTCTGCGCGGCGATAGCGAAGGATCCCGTCACCCGCGCGCATCTGCGCGCTAACGATCTTCTTCGTATCGAATCCCTCGGCACCTTCGGCGAGTGTGGGGAGGAGCGCTTGGTTGAGGTCAGTGCGCACTCCGTCACCGAGCGCGCTCAGCAAGGCAAGACCATTCCCTAAGATGTTGCCGCTTGCGGCAAGTTGATTTCTGATCGCAAGGAGCAGCTCCTGCTGCCGACCACCGCGGTTGAAGTCGTCGGTACCCGGCGCCCTGCGGATGCGCGCGTACGCAAGTGCGCAGTCACCATCCAAGTGCCAGTTCCCCTTCGGGAGGCGTACGCCCTTGAAGTCGCCGGTTCGGTAGCTGGCGTCCACGATGGTTCGCTTGATCTGCACGTCCACACCGCCAATGTCGTCAATCAACGTGCGGAAGGTTGGGATGACAATGACAGCGGTTGCATCGATCTGCACGCCGAACATGGCGCCGAGTGCGGTGCGCAGCGCCACCGCTGGTCCATCTGGGAAGAGGCTGCTGTTCCGCTGTGCAGCTGGCCAGAGCGAGTTGATCTTCGGCTCCCAGACATCGCCGTTGCCGAGCGGCACGTTCACAATGTCGCGCGGAATGGAGATGGTGCTCACCCAGCCGCCAACCCGATCCCAGCTTGCGATGATCATTGAATCCGTGTTGAACGACGTACGGGCACCCATGGCGTCTGCGCCAACGAGGAGCATCGTGAAGCGGTCGCCGATTGGCGGTGGCGTTGGTGTACTTTCGCTCGATGCTCCTGGCGACGGTGATTCAAAGCCCGAGAAGATGTCGTCCACGGTGCTGCTTGCGCGCGATGTGATCAGTGCAGCGCCAGCGTGTGGAGCGGCAGCAAGCAACATGGCGGCCACGATGACGAGCGACACTGCGGCTCGCCGATCTGCCCCGCGAGCGGCGTCAAGGACCACCGCGACGCGCCAGGGGATCATCAGAAGCAACAGGAGTGTGAGCAGCGCAAGACGGCCTGCCGTAGCGAACGATGCTGCGAGGCCAACGAGTCCGCTGGAGGCAACGCCGAGTAAGAGAAGGAGTGCCACCAGAAGGAGTGGTGCGGCTGAGAGGAGGGCGGCACGTCGACGCCCCTGGAGGAGCTGGCCGAGCCCGGGGATCAGCGCCGAGGCGAAGGCGTCGCGAAGGTGTGGTGTTGATCGTGGAGGCATGAGGGTGATGATGCCACGCAAACAGGTCAAGGCGCGCTCCACGCTAGGATGGCACCGACGGGGCGTAGCGCAGCTTGGTAGCGCGCCTGCTTTGGGAGCAGGAGGCCGTGGGTTCGAATCCCTCCGCCCCGACCACGCGCCCAGTGCGCTGGAACCAGACGCAGCCTTCGCGCGTTCATGAAGAGGGCGAACACTTCGCCAGATCGATCAAACGAGGTGCAGCATGCGAGTGCGACAAATTAGTGGGCTTGGAGCGCTGATTGCGGTTGTGCTGATCTTCGCCGGCCCCCTCCCAGTTCGGGCCCATGGTGAAGGGAGCATCGCGCTGCCGATCGACACCCCTGCGGAGGCCCATGAGGCGGTGCTCGCTACCGGAGCGCCGTTTGATGACTTTGTCTTCTTGGACGGCGGCCTGATCGGCGCGTCGCAGTACTTTGAAGTGAAGGGCGATCTGGGGAGCGGTGCAACCTGGGTGGTGACGTACACCCATGGCTGGGGCGACTGCCAGGCTGGCTGCATCAGCCGCCACACGTTTGTCTATCTCGTAGACCCGGTGACGGGTGACGCGACGTTTGATCGACAGGAAGGGGATGCACTTCCAGCCGATGCACCTGAGTCGCTGAGATTCATCGAGGCACTCGGCGGCGTACCTGGTGGCGTTCTGCCAATTAGCGACGTGATGCCGGGAGCTTTAGATGCGCCAGGGGCGGACGACCCCGATTGGGGCGCCATGTATGAGCAGTGGTACGAAGATTTTATCGCGGGCCTTGAGCCATGCGCACCAGACGCTGACCCAACAGATCCTGCACTAATGACGTGCCTCCTGCCGGACGGCAGCGTCGCTGGCCCCATGCCACTTTTTGCACCAGCGCCTGGACCGATTGATGGCGGTGAGTCAATGGGCGATGACAGCTGGATCCAGGAGCTACCGAAGATCATCCTTGCAGTCCTGCTGCTTTGGATTGGCGGTGCGGTGCTTGTTGGGTCGAGGAAGTCGCGCGCTTCGTAGTGCGAGCCCCGTAGCGTTACGGCGTTGCGGTGCCCCACTCGTAGTTCTGCTTGAGGATTCGCAGATAGACGAACGTCTCGGTCTCGAGCACGCCGTCGATTGAGCGGAGTCGTTCGGTGAGGAAGGCGAGCAGCGCGTCGTTGTCTTCGCAGACCACTTCAATGAGCAGGTCATACGCGCCAGCAACCACCACGCAGTAGCTCACCTCTGGGAGCGCCTCAAGTGCGGTGGCGGTGGAGAGGAGTGCGGCGGGTGTGCAGCGCACGCCGATCATCGCCATCAGCGGATAGCCAACCTTCAGTGGATCCGCAACCGCGATCACCTTCAGTGCGCCGCGGTCGACGAGCGCCTTGTAGCGCGCGCGGATGGTGGACTCAGGGACGGCGAATGCGGTGGCGATCTCCGTGAACGGACGGCGGCCGTCGACCTGAAGGACCTCCATGAGTCGGCGATCCAGATCGTCCAGTGCGGGGCGGTCCTGTCCCTTCGCCATTGATCCTCCTGCGCAGAAGGCCCTGCGCCTGGTTTCGCCGGATGGGCGATCGGTGTGAAGGCTACCATCAGGAGGTGATCAGAGGCCCGCTCCTTGTGGTTCGCGCGCTCCTGGCGAACGTGCAGTTCGCCATGGTGCAGATTGCGGCGGTCACGATCGCTGCCAGCGTTGGCGTGGCCCTGCAACAGCTTCCCGACTATGCGCTGCTCAGTGCATCCGACTACGCACTGGAGATGGGTCAGTTACGCGCACTCTACGAGCCCACCCTGGGACCACTCGTAGACGTCTTTGAGCGGCTCGGACTCTTCCGCATCTTCACCGCGCCATGGTTCACGGCGCTGCTGGCGCTGCTCACCGTCTCCATCACCGTCTGCACGCTTGATCGTCTCCCGAAGATCCGCGCCGCCACCGCGCGCAGCCGCGTGGAGCAGCCGGGAAGCTTCTTTGACGCGTCGCTCGCTGGGCGCGGCACGATGCACCTCGCAACTGCACTCACCGCCGAAGAGAGTGAACACGCCGCAACACGCGTTGCACAACAGATGCGCGCGCGCGGATGGGAGGCGAGTACAAGTCCCGACCCGGAGGCTTCCGGCGGCCAGATCGTGCACGGGGACAGATTCCGACGCTCGTACCGATTCACGCTTGTGATGCACACGGGTCTCGTCTTGCTGATTGCGGGGGCGGCACTCTCGGGCGCACTCGGATACACGCAGGGGATCTTGCTCACCAACGGTGAGGCGCTCCCGGTGGGGAAGATCGGCAGTGCGGGCGGGCTTGTGGTTGAGAATCGCGCCTTTAGTGCGCCGCGCACGGAGAGTGGAGCGTTCGCGGACTTCACGACCGACCTTGCGCTTTATAGAGACGGTGCACAAGTTGCGGAGAAGGTGATTCGTGTCAATGATCCGCTCATGTATGACGGGTGGAGCTTTCATCAGAACTTCTTCGGCCCTACGGTGAAACTAGAGATTCGCTCCATCACGGGCGATCTGCTCTGGTCGGGCGAAGCGCCACTCACCGCAACGGTGGAGGGTGCGCCGTACGCCACACTCCCAATCCCTGGGAGCAGCGCCGGACTTGAGCTCCTGTTGCAACGCGATCCTGCGGGCGCGGCGGCGCTCCTTGTGGTGGCGAGCGAACCGGTCGCACCAGCGAGTAACGAGGTGCGCACGCTCTTCGCTTCGGTCTTGGCGCCGGGTGAGGTTGCGAGCGCGCCGAACGTCAACTTCACCGTGCAGTTGCAAGCAGTCAGTTCCTATACGGGGATCATTGCGCGCCGCGACCCTGCGGCGGCGATCGTCTGGCTCGCCGCGGCGCTGATCATGACGGGCCTCACCCTCACGCTCCGTCGACCACGCGCGCGGCTCTGGATCCGCATCCAGCCGGGGCGTGCCGAGGCTGACGCGGCACTTTTGTTGGAGCGCGGCGCGCGCGCGGAGCAGGCGGCGCCACTGCTCGCGCGAATTGCGGAAACACTTGCCGCGCCGCCTGACGCGACTCGTAAAGTATCGGCCTGATGGCATCGCTGCGCGAACTCGTCCAGACGCTCCTCCCAACGGCCGAACCGCTCGTTGATGCGCGCGACGAAGCGATGGCGCGCACCGTCACCTGGGTGCGACTCTTGCGCACCCGACTCCCAGCCTTTGACGGCATGGATGCGGGGGACCTTGCGCTGATTCCCGTGGTGACGCTGCGTGCGGTGGCGCCAGATGAGGCGGCGCGTCGGGAGATGGTGGAGTTCCTCGCCAACAGCAATGCGACGGGCATCTTGGCGATCGCGAGCGGCGAGCCGAGCAAAGAGGAGGAGGTGGCGTTGCAGCACCTTGTTGCTGCGGCGGCGGTGACGCGACTCCCCACACTCCTCGTCCGCGATGTGGAGCCTGCGCAACTGGAGCGCAGCCTCATTGGCGCGGTGGTGAATCGACGCGCCGAGTTGGAGCGGCAGACGGTGACGCTGGAGCGGCAGATTGCAGCGCTTGCGTTGGATGGCCAGGGACTCGACGCACTCGTTGGTGCGCTCGCGGCATTCATTGGGCGCGCGGTTGCACTGGAGGCGCGCGGCGGCACATCGCTCGCGGTTGTTGCGCCTGCCGGGCTACCAGGGAGTGCGGCAGCGGCGAAGGCGGTGTCGCGCTACTTAGGGAAGCACCGTGTGGATGGTCAGCGCATTCCACTCCCCGCCGTGCCTGGTGCGCCAGACACGGAGCGTCACGGCGATGGTGAGCGCACCGAGGACGAGGAGTCGCCACTCAGCGACGACGGCGATGAGCGACCAGGTTCGATTGTCTTGCTCGGCGATGAGCCGGTGGCGGAGCGTGATCGTATTGCCTGTGAACGCGTCGCACCGCTCCTCGCGCTCGAGATTGTGCGCGTCGCGGCGGAGCTCCCCGCAAATGCGGGACGCGGTGAGACACGAACACTCCCAGCTGAAGGTCCGCCGTGGGTCGCCATTGCGGCGCGCCAACCACGACCACATGAGGCAGACGTCCCCGCGCTGCGCCGCGAACTGCGCTTACTTGCCGGACCGCGACGCTTCATGTTGCGCGGCAGCAACGAATCACTCGAGGTGCGCATCATTGCCGTCGCCGACGCGTCTGACCCTGGCGCGCAGGAGATCGCCAAGAAGGTTGCGAAGCGACTCAGCCGGCCCGTTGCCGTCTCCAAGCCATTCGCCGATCCTGCCGCACGCCCAGCGGCGGAGGCTGAGGCGCGCGCTGCACTTGAGGCCCTCGAGCGTCGCGTGGGCGGCCGGAGCGGCAGCGGCGGCGCGCAGGTGGTGCGCGCCGATCTCCTCCCCGCACATCGACTCCTTGGTGCCGTCACCGCAATCCCAGAGGGGCGTCGCCAAGCACTCGCGCTGCTGGAGCCGCTCCTCAGCGGCACACCGGCGGCGCGGAAGCAGCGCATCGCCACGCTGCGCGCCATCTTGGACACGCCAGGCGCCGCAGAGGCGAGCAGCTCGCTCGGCGTGCACCGCAACACCACCGCGTATCGCGTGAAGCGTATTGAGGAGATCACGGGTTGGGATCTCCGTGAAGCGGATCTGCGCCTTGCGCTCTCCATTGCGCTCAGGATCTTGGATGCGGACGGAGGCCCAGAGGCGCTGAGTTAGCTCCACGACTTCATCTGCACATGACCGCTACGATGGGTGCATGCAGATACGCCAGGCTCGCAATCAAGGTGAGCGACGCCCGCATCGCGCGCTCGTCGCGCTGTTGCTCGGCGCAGCGCTTCTTCTGCCGAGCTCAGTATCACCTGCGCCTACACGTGCGAACGAAAGCCCTGCCCCCTGCACGAACTGGGGCTCCCTGATCGCTCCACCCAAGACGATCCGCGTGCTGCGGACGCGCACCGGCCTTGTTGAGGTCGTGTCGTTCAAGACCTATGTGTATCGCACCCACGTGGCGGAGTTTTGGTCTGAGTACCTATCCCAGCCGTACTCCGACGCCCTGCTCGGTGCAGGCGCCGTGGCGATCAAGCAGAACGCCTGGTCCTGGACGATGAACGAGCGCAACTGGTGGGCGGTCTCTAGCTTCACCAGCACGCAGGCCGAATGGGTTCGTGCTGACTATGCAGACGACAACCAGCTGAACGGCTCGGTAGGGAATGAGAGCTGGACGCGGCAGCGACGCGCAAGTGAACATGCAGATGCTGCCCTGCGGATGCGCATTAGGCTCGGCGCAGACCTTGAAGACGATGAGATCGGCGGACTGCGGTGGGATAGCGAGACATCCACGTATACGGCACCACTAGAGATCCTCGATGAGAGCGGGAACGCCGAAGAGATCACACGAAAGTCAAAGCGAAGCTGCTTTGATGTGGTGGATCACCCAGACATGAATCAGTTCTACTCCCGTGGCGGGATCTACGAGCCAGGGGCGAGCGTGAGCGGCAAGAGCAACGCGCGCTACAACGCTGCGGTTGATGCCACGTGGGGGATGACCATGCAGCGCTACTATCCAGTCTCCGGTGAATGGCGCTTCTGGCGTCCTGGGTTTTATGGCAGCTTTACGGTGAATCGCGAGTGCATGCTGCCACCAGAGCCTGGCGAGAGCAACGTGCAGATGCGCCACCCCACGCAGCCGAGCCACTGGCGCGGCTGGTCCTTCTTCCCCGTCAACGCCGATGATTGTGCGCGCGCCCGCAACCTCACGGTTGAGTCTCTGCTGCGCGCCTCGTTCTACTCGTTTGACTCTGATCAGGTGGCGGGCGCGGGCACGAGCAGCGTGGCCGACGACCGCTTCAATATCAAAGCGATCTATCCAATCCGCGTCCTCTCGCCGCGTGGCGACCTCACCGGTGACGCGAAGGGCGACCTCCTTGCCGTCTCTCCTGCGGGTGCAGTGCGCCTCATCTCTACTGATCCCAATGTGGATAGCGCCGGCCGCCTCGACGGCAAGGCCCCCGGGAGCGTGACGCTCAAGAAGAGCGAGACGCTGCTGAGCCGCATCGTGGCGCGCTCCACGAGCGAAGGGCAGGCGGCGGTCGTGGACTTGCGTGAAACGGCAGACGGTGGATTCACCCTCGTGGAGACGCCGTACGTTGGGGGTGTGCTGAAAGAGCAAGTCATCAGATTCAGCGACTACGCCGGCTTTGATGCGAGCGCCACGCTCAGCCTCTACGCGGCGGATACCGCCAGCGACGGGATTGAGGATCTCTTTATCAGCGAGGTCGTCCCAGAGGGGGCGGCCGGCGCACCGCATGTGCGCATCTATGCAGTTCCGCAGAGCGGTGAACCGGCGCTGGTCGGCGAGATTTCCGCGGGATCTGACGCTCAACTCCTGATGGACGACTTCACTGGCGACGGCAGCCTCGATGCGCTGGTGCTCTGGCGCGCAACCGATGGATCGCTCGCCGTATCACTCGCACAGGGGGCTGGCGTGCCGCCAGTCAGCGCATGGAGCCTCGGTGGGTTCAGCGACGCAGGCGCGCTCGTCTGGCCGATTAGCAGCGCCTGGAGTGCAAACGTGGGCGACGTGACAGGCGACGGCGTGGCAGAGCTCTACGTGCGCTATCGCGATCCAGCTGGCATTGTGCGCGTGCAGTCGTTCAACCTCGATGGCGCACACGAGATTGCAAATCCAGACAAGGTGTACGTGCCAGAGACAGAACCCCTGCGCAGCACAACCGTCCGTGCCGGTGAGCGCACACTGAAGCTCGTGGCGCAGCGACTTGGCATGAAGCTGCCATCACTCCTTGCTCTCAACTCGGGTCCAACCTACACGATCACCATCCAGCCGAATGACACATACGCGAAGATCGCCAAGCGCACGAAGGCGAGCGAGGCCTGTCTGCGCTCCATGAACGGCAACAAGATCTTGGTGCGCAACAAGGCACTGACTATTCCGCGCGATCTATGTGTCTACACCAAAACGAGCGTGATGTTCCGCAACGCGCCAGTTCGCATCTCAGACGGTGAGTTTGACTGGCTACGCACAACAGACACGTGGGAGACGGTTGCCACACGCGCCGCGAACATTGGCATCACTACCACGAGCAGTGCGCTCGCCTCACTCAATCCAGAGGTGAGCCTCAGTGCAGCAGCGAACGCCGAACAGGCGGGCACCAAGGTGCGCATCCGTGCGCCATGGGCGCCGCAAACACGGACACTCGCCGCCGCAGCGGCGATCGTTTCGCCGGTCACGATGCGTTGGAACTCACCGTTCGAAGCCTGGCGCTCGTCTAGCAGCAGCGCCGCCACACCAGAGCTCTACGTGCGCGACTGGAACGGCGACGGCATTGATGAGCTCTCCACTGCCGCAGCACCCGGGAGCACCAGCGTGGCGCTCCAGCTCCTGACCCGTGGGGCGGACGGCAGGTTTGGCCTTGCGAGCACCCTGACTCGCAGCGGGATCATCAACGGCTGGGTGCTCAGGTAGGCGCACGCGCCAAGAACCACCCCCGATCTTGTGCAAGGTCACAAGGTTCCAACCCACAATCAGCCCAGAACCCGCCCGTAGCAGGCGCTAGACTCCCCACCAACGGCACTCCCTGGCGTAGTACGCCCCGGAATCTGTGCCGCAGGCACAAGTTTCGGGCGCCTTGAGCCTGAATCAAGCCAAGAGCGGGAGGGGATCATGGCGGAGGGGAGCGGCAAGTCGACCACGGGCCGGAGCGACGCGGAGGTGCGTGACGCACTGAGCCTGGTGGCGAAGGCGGAGAAGGCGGGCATCAAGACGGTGCAGCTGCAGTTCGTGGATATCCACGGCACCGTCAAGAGCGTGCAGATCCCCATCCACCAGATGGCAGGTTCCATCAAGCACGGCTCCTGGTTCGACGGCTCTTCGGTTGAAGGCTTCACGCGCATCGCTGAATCCGATCAACTCCTGCGCGCGGACATGAGCACCTGGCGCGTCTTGCCATGGGCACCCGCGGAGAGTGGCGTGGGAACAGCGCGTGTGATCTGCGACGTCGTCCTACCAACCGGTGAACCGTTCGCTGGCGATCCGCGCGGCGTGCTGCGCCGCCAGGTAGAGCGCGCCGCAAAGCTCGGCTACAAAGTGAACATGGGCCCAGAGTTGGAGTTCTTCCTCTTTGAAGTGAACGAGAAGGGGAAGCCCACTAACACACCGCATGACAGTGCGAGCTACTTTGACTTCAGCGGTGATCAAGGCATTGAGATTCGCCAAGACATGGTCGATGCGCTGGAGCTGCTCGGCATCAAGATTGAGACGGCGCACCATGAGGTAGCACCCGGACAGCACGAGATTGACTTTGAATACTCAGATGCGCTGAGCACCGCCGACAGCGCAACCACGTTTAAGTACGCGTTGAAGGAAATCGCCAAACAGCACGGCCTCTATGCGAGCTTCATGCCGAAGCCGATCTACGGCATCAACGGATCAGGCATGCATGTGCACCAGAGCCTTGCATCACTCAAGACCGGCAAGAACGTCTTCTATGACGGAAAAGATAAGTACGGTCTCAGTGAAATCGGGAAGTGGTACATGGCCGGCGTGTTGAAGCATGCGCGCGCCATGATCGCGGTGCTCGCACCAACGGTGAACTCGTACAAGCGACTCGTTCCTGGATACGAGGCGCCGACGTATCTGGTCTGGGGTCGACGCAATCGATCCGCGCTGATCCGCGTGCCAATGATCTCTGCGGGTCGCTCCGTAGAGGGGACGCGCATGGAGCTGCGCTGCCCAGACCCATCCGCCAATCCGTACCTCGCCTTTGCGGTGATGATCGCCGCGGGTCTCGACGGCATTGAGAAGAAGATGTCGCTGCCAGAACCGGTGGAAGAGTCGCTCTACGAGATGGACGCGGTGCGCGTGGCACAACACGGCATTCGCGAACTCCCGGGGAGCCTTGAGGAGGCGATCAACGAACTCAAGGCGGACCCAGTGGTCACGGGCGCCCTGGGGGATCACGTCCTCACCCACTTCCTGGACGCCAAGCAGGCGGAGTGGGACGCGTACCGCACGCACGTCTCCGACTGGGAGTTGCAGCGCTACCTCGAGCAGTACTAGTGGCGGCGAGCAAGCCGGCCAAGGCGTCGAAGCTCAACTTCAAGCTGGAGCTGAGCTGCTCCTGTAAGCCGCCGATCTGCTCGCACGCAGGACCTGGGATCGCCAAGCTGCTGGAGGCCGCCTACGCTAAGGGGCGCTCCGACGGCATGCAGGAAGCCGTGCAGGGGATCGCCAAGGCGGCCGCCAAGATCGGCGTGAAGGTAGAGGTCCAACACACCCCCGCAGGGGTCCGCCAGGCGGGGAGCAAGCGCACGCAGTAGTTGCGCTGCCTGTGAGGGGTCCTCGTAGACCTGTATCCTGCCCACGATGCCTTCCTTAACCGATCAAGAACTGGTTGCCGCCTGCCTCGCTGGGCGGGAGAGTGCCTACGCGCTCCTCGTGGAGCGCTACACCCCGCGGCTGCACCGCATTGCGGCGCGCATCTGCCGCCACCCCCAGGATGCCGAGGATGCCGTGCAAGAAGCCTTCCTTCAGGCGGTGCGGGACCTGCGCAAGTGGAAGCCCACCGCCCCCTTGGAAGCGTGGCTCGTCACGATCACCGTGCGCACCGCCCAGAAGGTGGACCAGCGCTCGAATCGGGTGGCGAGCCGTTCCGACTCCCTGGACGCCCCACTCCCAGACGGGAACCAGCGTGAGCTCAGGGATCAGGGGAGCAGCTCCGACCCAGCGGCCGCTGCAGGGCGAGCCGACCTCTCCGCCCGACTCGCGGCTGCCATCGCGGACTTACCAGACAAGTACCGGGCGGCTGTAACACTTCGCTTCCAGGAGGGGTTGAGCCCCAAGGAGATCGCCGAGCACCTGGGCCTCCCCGAGCGGACCGTCCGCACGCACCTGCTGCGAGGCTTGCGGGCGCTCAAGGAGAGCGTGGGGGACCTGGAGTAGCCTCTTCGGGCCGAGCCGTCTGTAACAAACAGGGGTTTTGAATCATTTTGGCCCTCTGGACGCCTTAGATAAGCATGACCGTCTGCAGCGGTACTTTGGAGCACGTTGAGCTCGCCCTTCTTGAAGGGTCAGAGCTCTCTTCTGCTGTTCAGGCACACCTGACCAGCTGCTCCGCATGCGTGGCTCAGGCCGAGACCCTCAAGGGGATCGTCGCCGCGCTCCAGGCCAGCCCAGCCCCCGTGGCTCCGGCCGGCCTTACGGCACGCATCGTGCCGCTCGTCCTTGCCGAGGCCCAGCGGGGTCGACGCCAGAACGTGTTCGTGCGGACATTCCGCCCAGTGGCGAGCTTCGCCGCCGCCTTCAGCGTGGTCTTGGCCTCGCTGGTGGCTGCCGGAGGTGCCCTCGTGGTCTCCGCCGCGTTGACTGCGGGGAACCGCACGCCAGCCACTGAGACCCAGGCCCCTGCTACGCAGGCGCCGGTAACAACCGAGGCTCCTGCCACGCAGGCGCCAGCCACGGAGGCCCCAGCCACCGAAGCTCCGGCAACGGAGGCTCCGGCCACGGCGGCCCCAACCCCTACACCGACCCCGGATCTGCCACGGCGGACTCCGGAGCCGGTCAGCCCTGATCCGTCGGAGGGTGAATCGACGGCGCCTACGGAGGGCACGAGCCCGTAGGTTGAATTAACACCTACCTGACGGCTGTCGTGCCGTTGTCGGGTGGGTCGTGCGAATTGGCACGGTAAATGAACCAGGGGCAATTCCCTTTGGTTCTGTAGTTAGGAGGACACACAAGTGTCTATCAAGAAGAAGTTCGCAACTACGGTTGCGACGGCGAGCTTGCTTGCCGGGATCTTCGGATCCGCGTTCGTTCCGAGCGCACTCGCTGCGCGCGGCGACGTAGATGATCCCAAGTCTAAGTACACAACCGTCACCGCAGGCGCAGGCCTCTTGGAGAATGATGACGCGGACGCCTGGGGATTCTATGCAACAGATTCAGATGCAACGGTAGCAGAAGACACTGCTACGTTGACTTTCACACTCTGG
>Ga0208223_1000277_pt1 | contig 13294 bp, 13 predicted proteins | sample LakMenE07Oct09ns_FD_150678 | JGI IMG/M metagenome (GOLD analysis project Ga0208223, IMG submission 150678) | Freshwater microbial communities from Lake Mendota, WI - 07OCT2009 deep hole epilimnion ns (SPAdes) | ecosystem: Environmental > Aquatic > Freshwater > Lake > Epilimnion/Euphotic zone ...
AAGGTTTCGCGTTGCGAGGCTTATTTTGATGTCGGTTCTCGCACCGACAGGCGAGTTACTTTCTTTTGCGTGGCCAAAAGAAAGTAACCAAAGAAAAGGCCACCCGACTGCCGCTTGCTTCCTGCGCTCCAAAGCGTTTACTGGGGGTTGGCAAAAGGGACTTCCTGTCCCTTTGCCAACTCGCCGCATCCATGCGGCGACCCTAACGGGCTGTTCCCAGTAAACGCTTCGGTGCTCGGCGCGGCAGAACGGGAAAATAATCGCGCTATCAAAGCCCATTTAACAAATCATTTTTAATGTCTTCGATATTTTCCAAACCAACCGAAATTCTCACCAAACTATCTTTAATCCCCGCTTCTGCGCGCAGTTCTGGGGTCAATCGGCCATGTGTAGTAGTGGCTGGATGAGTAATGGTAGTTTTCACATCACCAAGATTGGCGGTAATCGATAACATTTTGGTGGAATCAATTAATTTCCAAGCTTGTTCTTTACCACCGCGCAATTCAAAACTGACTACGCCACCAAAATGACTTTGCTGACGTTTGGCGAGTTCGTGTTGAGCATGAGATGCCAAACCTGGGTAATGGACTTTTTCAACATTAGGCTGTTGCTCTAGCCATTTCGCCAATTCAAAAGCATTGTCGCAATGGGCTTTCATCCGCAAAGACAATGTTTCTAAACCGGCCAAAAATACCCACGCATTGAACGGGCTCATGGTCGCGCCGCCAGTTCGCAAATAAGGGTAAATGTCTTTTTCAATAATCGCTTCGCTACCGACTACTGCGCCGCCCACACAACGGCCTTGACCATCAATGTATTTAGTAGTCGAGTGAACCACCAAATCAGCACCCAGCGTTAATGGCTTTTGTAAGACTGGAGTACAGAAAACATTATCAACCACCAGCAAACAACCGTGACGATGAGCAATCTCAGCTATCGCGGCAATGTCACCAATTTCGATTAACGGGTTTGACGGCGTTTCTAAAAACAGAAAACGGGTATTGGGTTTTATCGCAGCTTCCCAAGCGGCTAAATCAGTGAGCTTGACAAAATCAGTGGTAACGCCAAATTTGCCAAAATAGGTTTGGAAAGTTAACAGCGTGTTACCGAACACACTGCGAGAACAAACCACATGATCGCCAGACTTTAACAAAGCCATACCGACCGCCATAATCGCTGCCATGCCAGAGGCAAATGCCAAGCAACGCTCACCCTGCTCCATTAAGGCTAAACGATCTTGAAATGCGCTGACGGTTGGATTGGTGAACCGCGAATAAATATTGCCAGGCTGTTTACCGGTAAAACGCAAAGAGGCTTGCTCTGCACTCTCAAATACATAGCTGGAAGTAGCAAAAATCGGAATGCTATGCTCGTCTTCTGGCGTGCGTTTATGCCCTACTCTTATCGCTTGGGTTTCTATCGCATAATCTTGCCAATCTAAATCTTCGCTCATATCAGCTCCGTTTATTTAAGCACTTTGGGCTTCAATCAAATCGGTATCGACTTTACGTTGCTCTTGAGCGCCATCATTTCGCAAAGCTTCAATCCGCGCCAAATAAGCATCATCAATATCGCCAGTGATATATTCGTGAGTAAAGCACGAAGTATCAAAATGACTGATGTTGTGATTGCCAGTATTCACCGCGTCTATTAAATCGCCAATTTCTTGATAAATCAGTTTGTCTGCACCAATCGCTTCACAAACTTCCTGCTCGGTTCTGCCATGAGCAATCAATTCATGCGCTGCCGGCATATCAATGCCGTAAACATTAGGGTAACGCACTGGTGGCGCAGCAGAAGCGAAATAAACCTTTTTCGCACCGGCATCTCTAGCCATTTGGATAATTTGCTCTGAAGTTGTACCACGCACAACTGAATCATCAACCAATAAAACGTTTTTATCTTTAAATTCTAATGAAATCGCGTTGAGCTTTTGCTTAACCGATTTTTTGCGCATTTTTTGACCAGGCATAATAAAAGTCCGGCCAATGTAGCGGTTTTTCATAAAGCCTTCGCGGAATTTAACGCCCAATTCATGCGCCATTTGTGAGGCGGCAGTGCGGCTGGTATCAGGAATCGGAATCACCACATCAATATCGTGATCTGGCCATTCGCGGCGAATTTTATCGGCGAGTTTTTTACCCATCCGCATCCGCGCTTTATAAACTGAAATATTGTCGATAATTGAATCTGGACGAGCGAAATAGACGTATTCAAAAATACAAGGGCAATGGTCGATTTGCTCAGCACATTGTTTGGTATGGAGCGTGCCATTGGCTTCGATAAATACTGCTTCACCTGGAGCAATATCTCTAATCAACTGAAAATCTAAAACGTCTAAGGCAACGCTTTCTGATGCCAACATATAGTCGGTGGTTCCTTCTTCGGTTTTACGTTCGCCATAGACAATCGGACGAATACCGTGTGGATCTCTAAAACCTAAAACCCCAAAGCCGGCGATCATAATCACTACAGCATAAGCACCACGGCAGCGTTTATGAACCGCACTGACTGCTTGAAAAACATCATCAACGGTCAAAGTTAATCGACCCGCTTGTTGTAATTCGTGAGCAAACACATTCAGCAATACTTCAGAATCAGAATCGGTATTGATGTGACGTTGGTCATCTTCAAACACCTGAATTTTTAATTCTTCGGTGTTGGTCAAGTTACCGTTATGCGCCAAGGTCAAGCCAAATGGCGAGTTGACATAAAAAGGTTGGGCTTCGGCAGAACTGGTGCAGCCCGCTGTTGGATAACGGACATGGGCAATGCCCATGTTGCCTTTTAACTTAAGCATTTGACTGTTAGAAAACACGTCACGCGCCAAGCCATTATCTTTACGTAAATGTAACCGTGAACCTTCACAGGTCACAATACCCGCAGCGTCCTGGCCTCGGTGTTGAAGCACTGTCAAGGCATCATAAAGATCCTGATTGACATTTTGATTGGACACAATCGCAGCAATACCACACATAGCAGACTCAAAAAAATTAACGAAAATTGATATAACCCGCCAGATTAGACGGGATGTATTCTTTTAGCCAAATAGCTAAAGATTGAAACGGTGGAATCAACAACGATTGTTTCCACCAAGGATCTTCTGGAATCGCACTTAATCCTGCCAAAAAAATCAGAATAAGCACCAACACACTACCTTTAATAAAACCCAAGCAAAAACCGAATAATCGATTTAGCAAGCCAAGGCCGGATTTATAAATCAATTCACTGAGTAAAAAATTAATCAGCGATGCAAACAACAAAGTTATCACCACTAAAATGCCAAAAGCCGAGGCAATTCTGGTGATTGGATTAGCAATATTATTTTGCAATAAGAAAGCCACTTCAGCGTTATATTGCAAGCCAATCACAATCGCTAATAACCAAGAACCTATCGCAAATAGCTCTTTAAGGAAGCCACGAAACAAGCCGCGTAAAGCCGGCAGGCCAAGCAAAACCGCAATCACATAATCGACCCAAATCCAGTTGGCCGTTGCTAAAAAGGTTTGCATGGTATGCGCTTAGCTCAGCTTAATCTGGCAATTATTCTTCAGGCGCAACAAAAGTATTAACATTAATTTGCGTCAGTTTATTTTTAACCGCTTGCGCTTTAGCTTTGTCTAACATCGGCCCGATTCTCACTTTATATACGAGACCTTTTTCACCATTAGCTTCTTTAATAGTTGCCGCAAAACCTTGTTGTTTAAGACTTTCTTGTAATGCAGTGGCATTGGCTTTTTGTGAAAAGCTACCGGCATTCAAATACCAACGGGTCGCGGCTTCATTGCCTAAACTAGGCTTTGGCGTAACACTCACTGCGGGTGTCGCGATTGTAGGCGCAACCGGTTTAGTGCTTGGACTAACAGATGGTGCGACAGTAGCTGGCTTGGTCACAGGTTTAAATTCAGCATCTTCAGGTAAACCGCCATCAGGATCAACTTGAGCCATTTCAGCATCTTGCGCGGTTGTCTTTACTGGTCGTTGATTGCTCACAGGGGCTTCGCCAAGCACTTTTGGTGGGCGAACTGACTGCATAACCTCGGCTTCACCTTCGTTAAATGCATTGCTTTGTATTGGTTTAGGTGATTTTTCAACCGGAATTACCGTCGCCACATCTTCGGCTTTTTCAGGCAATGGCATAATCTCAACTTCTTGAGCCTTTGCTGGCATTGCCGGTATTTGTAATTCATTAACATTTTTACCGGTTTCATCAACCGCATCATCAAATAACATCGGCACAAAAATCACTGCCAATGCGGTGATAACCGCTGCACCTATTAAACGTTGCTTCAATTCCTGATCCACTTCCATCACCTCTAGGTAAATTTGGCTAAATATTCAGACACTAGAAAAAAGGAGCCAAACACTAAAATTAAATCGCCCGCTTGGGCTTTATTTTGCGCGGCTTTAAATGCGGCGGCACAATCACTGTAACCGCTGAATACGTTAGTTATGTCTTGCTGTTGAAAATAATTGATTAATAATTCTTGGCTGGCTGCACGAGGGTTAGTTAATGGCGCTAAGTACCAGTCTGCGACATAAGGCTTGATCATCGTAATCACAGTTGCAATATCTTTATCTTTCATCATTGCAAAAACCGCGTGAATTTTGACCGTTGAAAAATTCTCTTGCAAATGCTCAATTAAAGTTTGTACGGCTTGCGGGTTGTGACCAACATCTAATAATACCGACGGTGATCCCGAGATAAATTGAAAACGACCTTTTAATTGGGCATTTTGCAAACCTTGGGCTATTGATTGCAAACAAATAGGTAGCACAGATTGCAACTCACTGACAGCCATTAAAACAGCAGCGGCATTTCGGAATTGATGTTCGCCTTTTAAAATAGGCAACGGCAAATGACTCAAATGGCTAGTTTCGTTACGCCATTCCCAATGCTCAGAATGCTTTGTGTAAAGATAGGCTTTGCCTAATTGCAATAAATTAGCATTCTTTTCTTCGGCAACTTGAATCAAACCTGTTTGGGTTATTTGATCGCCAACAATCGCTGGTTTCCCTGAGCGAAAAATCCCGGCTTTTTCTTTAGCGATAGCTTCTAGGGTATGACCAAGCCATTCGACATGGTCGATTGCGATAGTTGTTACCAATGATACATCCGCATCAATAATATTGACCGCATCTAATCGGCCACCTAATCCGACTTCAAGCAATTGAATATCTAAATCGGCTTCTGCGAAAATATCCAAGCCAGCCAAAGTACCAAATTCAAAATAACTTAAACTGGTTTCTCCACGTAAATCATCAATACGCTCAAAAGACTGACAAATTGTATCGTCGTCAACAGGCTGCCCATTAATTCGAATTCGCTCGTTATAACGCAAGATATGCGGAGAGGTGAAAGCACCTACCCGATATCCTTGCGCTAAATAAATCGCTTCTAAATAAGCAATACAGGAACCTTTACCGTTAGTCCCCGCAACAGTTATTGTTGGAATTTTACGCCGGCCTTGATTTAACTGGTGATAAACCTTAGCGACACGCTCTAAACCCAAATCAATGGGTCTAGGATGCAATTGCTCTTGCCAGTTTAGCCAAGCTGCTAGCGATTCAAAACGCGCCATTGTGCCTTATTGTTCAGAGTCTTCTGATGAGCTTTCTAAAACAATCTCTTGCTCTTGTTGAGCAACAACAGGCTGTGCTTTTTGAAAATACGGTTTTTCTGGATGCAAAATTGACAAAATACTGGCAATTTTTTCGCGCATTTCACGACGATCAATAATCATGTCAATCGCACCGTGTTCTTGCAAAAACTCACTGCGTTGAAAGCCTTCTGGCAATTTTTCACGCACAGTTTGCTCGATAACCCGAGGGCCAGCGAAACCAATCAAAGCATTCGGCTCAGCAACATTAATGTCACCCAACATTGCCAAACTGGCAGAGACACCACCCATAGTCGGGTCGGTCATAAAGGAAATATAAGGAATACCTGCATTTGCCAGCTTAGTTAAAGCCGCACTAGTTTTACTCATTTGAAACAAAGAATACAAAGACTCTTGCATCCGAGCGCCACCACTAGCAGTAAAGACAATAAATGGTACATTTGAACGTAAGCTTTCATTAACGCCACGCACAAAACGCTCACCGACAACAGAGCCCATTGAACCGCCCATAAAGCTGAAATCAAAAGCAGCAGCAACAATCTCGCGACCATGCAAAGTGCCTTTCATAACCACCAAAGCATCGTTTTCATTGCTTTGTTTTTGCGCTTGGCTGATGCGATCTTTATAGCGCTTGCTGTCTTTAAATTTTAAAGGATCGGCTGGCTTTAAACCGGCACCAATTTCCTGTCTGCCAGTTTCATCCAGAAACAAATCTAAACGAGTACGGGCGGTGATTCTTAAATGATGATCACATTTTGGACAAACACTGCTGTTTTTAACTAATTCAGCATTAAACAAAATTGCGTCACAACTTGGACATTTATTCCATAGCCCTTGTGGTACCGAATTACGCTTCTCGGCACTATCTGTTTTAATGATTGAAGGGACTAATTTTTCAAACCAACTCATTCGTTGTCTACTCCGCTATAAAAGCTTAACTATCCATTGCTTGGCGCATGGATTTTAACAAGGCAATAATTTCTGATTTTGCTTGCTCAGGATTATCAAGATTGGCTTCAATTTTACTGATTAAAGCACTACCAACGACAACCCCATCAGCAATATTGGCAACTGTTTTCGCTGTTTCAGCATCTTTCACACCAAAACCAACACCGACAGGTATGTTGGTATTTTCGCGAATCAACTGTAATTTTTGTTCAACATCAGCGGTATCAATATGACCTGCGCCTGTCACGCCTTTTAAAGACACATAATACAAATAGCCACTACCGTAGGCATCCATTTTCTGAATCCGTTCAGCGGTAGTATTTGGCGCTAATAAAAAGATTTGATCGATGCCGCGATCTCGCAACAAATCAACGCATTCTTTTGATTCTTCAGGTGGTAAATCAACAGTTAAGACCCCGTCAACATCAGCACGTTGCGCTGCATTGGCAAAATCTTCATAACCCATCATTTCAATTGGATTCAAATAGCCCATTAAAACTAAAGGCGTAGTTTGATCAGTTTTTCTAAATTCCATCGCCATCGTTAACACTTTTCTCAAACCAGTACGATGAGTTAAAGCGCGTTCACTGGCACGTTGAATCACTGGACCATCGGCCATCGGGTCGGAAAAAGGTACACCCAATTCAATGACATCAGCACCAGCGGCCACCATTTCATGCAGCAATGGCACGGTAAATTGTGGATACGGATCACCCGCAGTAATAAAAGGAATTAAGGCTTTACGGCCAGAGGCTTTTAACTCGGCAAATTTAGCGGCTAAGCGACTCATAGACTTAAACCCTCACGTTGCATAATAGTGTGCATATCTTTGTCGCCGCGTCCTGATAGATTGACGATAATAATTTGATCTTTACGCATGGTAGGCGCTAATTTCATCGCATAAGCCATTGCATGACTGGATTCTAAAGCTGGAATAATGCCTTCCATTTTGGTTAAAGCATGAAAACCTTCCATCGCTTCATCATCGGTAATGCTGACGTATTCAGCGCGTCCGGTATCTTTCAACCAAGCATGTTCTGGGCCGACACCTGGATAATCTAAACCAGCAGAAATTGAATGAGTTTCGATGATTTCACCATCATCATCAGCCATCAAATAGGTTCTATTGCCGTGCAATACGCCAGGACGACCAGCTGATAATGGCGCAGAGTGACGACCGGTTTCGATACCATCACCTGCAGCCTCAACACCGTACATGGCCACTGATTTATCCTCGATAAACGGATAGAACAAGCCAATCGCATTCGAGCCACCGCCGACACAAGCAACTAGAGCATCAGGCAATTTGCCAGCTTGATCCAAACATTGCTGTCTAGCTTCACGGCCAATAATTGATTGAAAATCACGCACCATCGCTGGATAAGGATGAGGACCAGCAACAGTACCGATAATATAGAAAGTATCATCGATATTGGTCACCCAATCGCGCAACGCTTCGTTTAAAGCATCTTTTAAGGTTTTAGAACCTGATTCAACCGGTACTACCGTTGCACCTAGCAACTTCATCCGATAAACATTCAAAGCTTGACGGGCAACGTCAACCGCCCCCATGTAAACCACACATTCCAAACCTAATCTGGCTGCAACCGTCGCAGTTGCCACACCGTGTTGACCGGCACCAGTTTCAGCAATAATACGGGTTTTACCCATACGCTTAGCTAATAAAGCCTGACCGACAGTATTGTTTACTTTATGAGCACCGGTGTGATTTAAATCTTCACGCTTCAAATAAATCTGTGCGCCACCCAATTCACGACTCCAGCGCTCGGCGTGATAAAGCGGCGAAGGACGACCAACGTAATGCTGTAAATCCGCGTCGAGTTCAGCAATAAACTCAGGATCGTGCATATAACGCTGATAAGCCTCATTTAATTCTGTAATGGCAGGCATCAAGGTTTCTGCCACAAAAATACCACCATAAGGTCCAAAATGACCTCGTTCGTCTGGCATATCGTATTTGTCAGTCATAGTTCTCTGTCGCTTGATTAGTTATTCTTATAAAGGCAGCCATTTTCGCTGCATCCTTAATACCTTTGCCAGCTTCAACACCACTGCTGACATCTAAAGCATAGGGTTTCACTTGCCGAACTGCTTGTGCTGCATTATCAGGGGCTAAACCACCCGCCAATATAATCGGTAATTGACAGTTTTGTGGAATTAACTCCCAGTCAAAACCGCTACCGCTGCCGCCTTGTATATTAGGATGATAAGCATCCAACAACAAAGCCGAAGCATCACTGAACCGTTGCTCTAATTCAGTTATATCTGTTTCAGGCTTCATTCGTATCGCCTTAATATAAGGCTTGTTATACAAACGACACTGATCTGGCTGTTCATCACCATGAAACTGCAAACAATCAATCGGCACCTGCTGTAAAACCTGTTCAATGAATGCTTGATCAGCATCCACGAACAAAGCTACCACGCTGACAAAAGCCGGCAAGGCTTTAGCAATTTTTGTTGCAGTTTCAATACTTACATTGCGAGGACTGGGCGGATAAAACACCAAACCAATCGCATCAACCCCCAAATATGCCGCTTCAAGTGCATCTTCAACCTGAGTAAAGCCGCAAATTTTAACGCGGGTACGCATTGTTTAGTCCCTTAAAAAAAGTCGGGTAGGATACCACAGCAAGCTCAAATATTTTTCTGACAATCAATCAGTATGAGCTTGATCTGCATCTTCATGATTATGATCGTGTTCATGTGCTGCATTGATTTCCGATTCTTCAGCAGCAACAGCCTCGACTGCAACACCGTATTTGTAAACCATTAATCCACCTAAATCCGCGGCAAACAGGATAAAAATCGACAATAAACCAGCGAGAAACAAAAACACCGCATTGGCTGCGCCATGCAAGCCTGATTTAGCAAAAAACCGCCAAATTGACAGACCGCTTGCCAAACTGAAGATGGTTATACCTAAATGCTCATGAGTTTCCATAATCTCATGGACGTTATCGCCATGAGGAATAGATGATGCGGCAATTAAACCAGTGGCGACTGTAATCCCAGCAAACACAGCCCCTAAATATAAAAACCAATCGGCCACTTTGTGTAAACCGTGGTTTTTAATCAGTGTCGCTAACAAATCAATCACAAAGAACAGTGTTAGCAACACAATCGGAAAATGAATAAATAACGGATGCAGATTTTGTAATGCCGCAACCCCAGGCAACATTTCTAGCGATGCTTGTTTAGGTGACAAACTGGCTAAATGCTCAAGCCTTGTCAAAAAATGTCCTACTAGATCGATGACGCCAATAATGGCATCGCCGCCCCCATGAACTGAAAACAATAGGTTTCCACCTAAATCCAATAGCATATTTCTCCCCGAATAATGTGTATCAAAAATTTATTGAATAGCTAAATTAGTGGCGGTATTTAATGCTTCGCTGTGGGTTTCTAAAAACTCACTACCGCGTTGACGAATAAAAATGGCATTGATTTTTTCAGCATTAGCCAGCTTAATGCCGTCTTGTTGACCTAAACACAACAAAGCGGTTGACCAAGCATCTGCAACCGTTGGATTTTCATTGAGCACAGTCACAGCAACTAAATCATGTGTTACTGGTTTACCACTACGTGCATCAAGAATATGACTGTAACGCTGACCATTAAGCTCGTAATAATGACGATAAGTACCCGAAGCCATTACTGACATTGGTGCATCTTTCGGCATAGTCACTACTTTATGTATTTTACGTTCCCCTGGCAGCGGCTTCTCAACGGCTACTCGCCAAGCTAATCCATCAGGCTTATGACCATTAGTTTTTAATTCGCCACCAATTTCAACCAGATAATTAGTCACGCCCTGCAGCTCTAAAGCTTCACTGACTTTGCCAACCGTATAACCTTGCCCTATTGCCGACAAATCAACCCGAACATCGGCTTGAGTTTTTAGCAAATGGCTGTCATCGACTATTTCAATTTTGTTCATACCGACTTGCGCCAAAGTTTGTTGCAAAGCCTCGTTGCTAGGAATAGTTAACGCTTCGCCTTTAAAGCCCCACAAATCAAACAAGGGTTTAACGGTTAAATCAAAACAACCACTACTTAATTGATGAACAGATTGCGCCAAACGCACTAAGCCAATAATTTCAGCACCCACTTCTTGGCTTTTAGTGGATTGATTGGCATTAAATGCTTCGATAACTGAATCAGGACGGTAATTGGATATATTTTTATCAATATCCTCGAAAGTGGTTTTAATAGCCGTCTCGATAAGCTGATTATCAACCGCTTCATTTGACCAATAAGTAATGTGATAAGTCGTACCTTGAGCCATCCCTTCCAATTTTTGCGTTTGTGGCTGTGTGGGTGAACAACCCATTAGAAAACCACAAAATAGCACGACCGCCTTAACCCGCATTGTTTAACTCCAAAATTCTGACCATCAAATATCTAAAACCCAATCCCTTAAGCATGTTTCATAATCCGCGCTTTATCCCGCTGCCAATCTTTATCTTTAGCCGTCGCGCGTTTGTCATGCAATTTTTTACCTTTTGCTAAACCAATTTTCAATTTAGCCCGACCTTTAATCCAATACATTGATAATGGGATTAAAGTAAAACCTTTTCGTTCCACTGAGCCAATTAATTTGCTTAATTCACTACGATGCAATAATAATTTTTTCCGACGCACTGCATCAGGATTAACGTGTGTCGAAGCCGATAGTAACGCTGAAATATGTGCGCCACACAGCCACGCTTCACCACGGCGAATATCAACATAACTTTCTTTTAATTGAATACGACCATCGCGCAAACTCTTCACTTCCCAGCCTTCTAAGACTAGGCCAGCTTCAAATTGTTCTTCGATGAAATATTCGTGAGTTGCCTGCCGATTAACCGCAATTGTGTTATCGCCTGCTTTGTTGCCTTTACTGGATTTTTTGGCTGCCATGAGGTCTTGAAGATTTTTTAGACTGACTGAAAACGTGAATTTTGATATTTTACCCGTACACCCACTAAATAACGACTTAAAAAACACATAAGGCTCAAGACATGACCGATAAAACCCCATCCATTCACGGCCAGTGGTCTTCCCGCTTTGCCTTTATTCTGGCTGCAACAGGTTCAGCCGTTGGCTTGGGTAATATTTGGAAATTCCCCTATATCACCGGTGAAAACGGTGGCGGAGCCTTTGTACTGGTGTATTTAATTTGTGTTCTATTGATTGGCATCCCAATTATGATTGCCGAAATCATGCTGGGACGCCGTGGTCAAAAAAACCCAATCGACACCATGCAAACTTTAGCCAGCCAATCGAAAGCCGATCCACGCTGGCAATATTTAGGTTGGATGGGCATCATCGCTGGCTTTTTAATCTTAGCTTATTACAGCGTTATTGCTGGCTGGTCTATGGCCTACGTCACAAAAGGTTTTTTCGGTAGCTTTTCCGGCGCTGACGCCACCACGATCAAAGCTTTATTTGATAATTTAATGGCCAGCCCGATTCAGCAAATTTTCTGGCATAGCGCTTTTATGGTGGTCACCATGCAAGTGGTGATGCGCGGTGTTCAAGGTGGTTTGGAAAAAACCGTGCGCTTTTTAATGCCCGCTTTATTTGTGATTTTATTTTTATTAATTGCCTACGCCATGTCATCCGGCGCTTATCAGCAAGGCATTCACTTTTTATTCAATCCTGATTTCAGCAAAATCAACAGCAGCTCAGTTTTAACCGCTATGGGCCACGCCTTTTTTACTTTGAGCTTGGGCATGGGCGCAATCATGGTTTACGGCTCTTATCTGCCAAAAGACGTTTCTATCGCTAAAACTACGTTCATCATCGCTGGTGCAGACACTCTTGTCGCCTTATTAGCGGGTATCGCTATCTTTCCCTTAGTGTTTGCCAATAATTTAGAAGCTAGCGCTGGCCCTGGTTTAATTTTCCAAACCCTGCCTTTAGCATTTGGCCATATGACTGGCGGTTGGTTATTTGGCTTCCTGTTTTTTATCTTGTTGTTTTTCGCCGCCCTCACCTCTTCAATTTCATTAATAGAACCGGCAGTCGCATGGTTAATCGAAAATAAAAATTTCGACAGAAAACAAGCGTGCATTTGGTCGGGTTCAGTTTGCTGGGCATTGGGTGTTGGCGTGGTGCTTTCGTTTAATGCTTGGTCAGGTTTCAAGCTATTTGGCAAAAATCTGTTTGAACTACTCGACTATCTGACAGCGAATTTAATGTTGCCATTAGGCGGTTTAGGTTTAGCGGTTTTCGCTGGTTGGGTTTTGAGCCAAAAAGATGCAGAGCAAGAATTAGATTTGCCTGAACAAGGCTTTCAAGCTTGGCAGTTATTGATTAAATACGTTGCACCTGGCGCAGTTTTCCTAGTGTTCTTGCATGTTGTAGGAGTTCTTTAAGATGACTGTGGTTCAAAAAAGCGCCTTGGTTAAGTTTTCAGCACAACAAATGTTCGACATTGTTGATGATATTGAAGCCTATCCACAATTCTTGCCTTGGTGTGCAGGCAGTCGTATCTTGAAACGTGAAGGTGATATTGTCGAAGGCGAAATTCAAATCGCTAAAGCCGGATTTCATAAATCATTCGCTACCCGTAATCGCATCGATAAAGGCGGCAAAATTTATATGAGCTTGCTAGATGGCCCCTTTTCATCGCTGGAAGGGGTTTGGACTTTTATGCCGTTACGTGAAGATGCCAGCAAAATCTCGTTGGACTTGGAGTTTGAAATTGCCGGAAC
>Ga0208223_1000280_pt1 | contig 13253 bp, 12 predicted proteins | sample LakMenE07Oct09ns_FD_150678 | JGI IMG/M metagenome (GOLD analysis project Ga0208223, IMG submission 150678) | Freshwater microbial communities from Lake Mendota, WI - 07OCT2009 deep hole epilimnion ns (SPAdes) | ecosystem: Environmental > Aquatic > Freshwater > Lake > Epilimnion/Euphotic zone ...
TCCTGCCATAATTTGAGATGGAGTCATACTAGAGTTGTTTAGTAATATTTGAACTACAGAGGTTGCTCTTAAAACAGATAGTTCCCAATTATTCTTTGGAGATGCGCTGCTATTTAATTTGTCTGTATCGGTATGTCCTTCAACAATTATTTCAAGATCTTTTTCAGATTCTAGCGCCTTGCCTAATTCAACTAAAGCCCTAACCCCTTCTTCCTCAACAAATGTACTTCCTGATTTAAAAAGTAATTTTGCTTCTAAACTAACATAAATTTTACCATTTTTTTGGACTACTGATAAGCCTTGATTTTCAAATCCTCTTAGCGCATTTGCTACCTTCGCCTTAAGCAATTGAACTGCCGCTTCTTTTTTACGAATAGCTTCTTCAAGTTCATTTACACGTTTTTCGCGCTCTATTAGTAAGCGTTGTTTTTCTTTTAATTCTTGATCTAATTTCAATAATGCATCCTCTTTAATCTGTAACTCATTATTTTTTGCTTCTAATTGGTTTTGTAATTCTGCTGTTTCTCTAGCGCTCAGATTTTTTAATTTATCAAAAGATTTCTGTAGTGATTTATACTCGCCATCTATTATATTATAATCCCTTAGTAATAAACGATACTTACTTCCTAAAGCAGTTGTATCTTGAATAAGCTTTGATAAATCCCTACTCGCATTGGCGAATTTTGTTTGTAAATCTTTTGAAAGGGCTTCATATTCCCCACTACTTTTTTTGAATTTCGCTAATTCTTCAGAACAAACTTTTTCACGCTCTAATAAATCCTTGTATTTCTTCGCAGGGACACAAGCTGAAAGTAGAAGTAAAACAATAAAAAAAGGAAGTAGTGAGAATAAGTTTTTCATAATAATTATTTTTAACAAAATTCTTGAAGAAAAAGGGATAAAATACAATTAACATAGGATACTTTTGAACACTCAATCTTTCATAAAAGAGCTATTTTTAATTCGTGTCCACAGACTTAAAGAATCTTGTTTTTTGATAACGATTTTGTTTTCATATCTTTGCCAAATCAAAAAATTGAGGCATGGCTGAAAAAATTGCTACGATTAAGCAAGCAAAAATTTTAAACGAATTAAATTCTGAAAATCAAGAATCTGCTTTAAACGCATTAAAATTACTTGAAACTGACGGGAAATTAGCTTTCATTACTGAATTGTTCGAGATTTATAGGAAGCAAAGAAATACAGAAGTCAAAAAAAAGATATTAGAGTTTGTCTCCAATATACAAAAGCAAGAAGCCGCAGCGGAAATTATTCGTTTAATAGAGAAAGAGAAAAATCCCATATTTAAACAAGAATTTTTAGCAGTAATTTGGAATAGCAAACTCGATTTCAGTGCTCATTTAGCAGATATTGTTTCAATAGCTGTTCATGGAGATTTTATGCAAGCCTTGGATTGTTTAACAATTATTGAGAATATGCCTGGCCCTTTTGAGGAACATCAACTTTTAGAATCCCAACTCTATTTAAAGGATTATTTAGATAATCGAAATGAAGATGATACTCAAAAAAATCAGTTTGTAAGTGAAATAGCTTTGTATATTAAAGAGCAAAATGAAGGTATTGATGCTGATTTACTTTTTGAGTAATCACTTACAATTGCCTACTTTTACATAAAACTTAACTATGTTGTTATCAATGACCGGCTTCGGGAAATCAAACGGAGTTTTTGAATCGAAAAAGGTTTCTGTTGAAATCCGCTCTTTAAATAGTAAGGGCTTAGATTTATCGCTTAAAATAGCTTCACCATATAGAGATTTAGAAACCGCTATTCGAAAAATGCTTTCCGAAAATTTAGACCGTGGGAAAGTTGATGTTGGAATTTTCATAGAAAGCACAAATGAAAGTCTTAACAACATTATAAATAATGAAGTAGCTACAAAATACTATTCTGCAATAAAAAAATTGAATGAGTCTTGGGGAGAGGCCCCGCAAGATTATTTATCAATTGTTTTGCGCATGCCTGAAGTATTAAATACTCAGACTTCAGAATTGACGGAGGAAGAAAAAAAATGGATCTTAAATCTAGTAAATGAAACCTGCGGAAAGTTAAATGATTTTCGCGCTCAAGAAGGTGCTGCTTTAAAAAAGGAGTTTGAATTACGAATTGGTGAAATTCGTTCGTTATTATCTCAAATAGAAGCTTTTGAAGATATCCGAATTCTACAAATTAAAGAAAGAATTCTTAAAGGATTAAAAGAATTAGAGCATCCTGGGCTTGATCAAAATCGCTTAGAGCAAGAAATGATTTTTTATTTAGAGAAGCTCGATGTTTCTGAAGAAAAAATGCGTTTAACAAATCACCTGAATTACTTTATAGAAACTATGAGTTCTCCTCTTTCAGGTAAAAAATTAGGTTTTATAGCACAGGAATTAGGACGTGAAATTAATACCTTGGGAAGCAAGAGTAATCATGGCGACATGCAAAGATTAGTTGTTGAAATGAAAGATAATCTAGAGAAAATCAAAGAACAAGTACTGAATACTTTATAAACAATGATAAACAATGCTAAAGAAGGAAAATGCATCATTTTTTCGGCGCCATCTGGAGCAGGGAAGACAACCATTGTGCGTGCGCTTTTAGCTGAAATGAATCAATTGGCATTTTCTATTTCTGCTTGTAGTCGCGAGCCGAGAGGAGTAGAAAAAGATGGTGTTGATTACTATTTTATTGGCATAGAAGAATTTCAAGCGAAGATTCTGCAAGATGATTTTGTTGAATGGGAAGAAGTATACACGAATAATTATTATGGAACCCTAAAAAGTGAATTATCACGTATTTGGGATTCTGGAAAAACAGTTGTATTTGATGTTGATGTTATTGGTGGCCTTCATTTAAAAGAGATTTTTAAGGTAAATGCGCTTGCAATTTTTATAAAGCCACCAAATCAAGATGTTTTGGAAGATCGCTTACGTAAAAGAAATACGGAAACTGAAGATAAAATTCAAATTAGAATTAAAAAGGCAAAAGAAGAAGTATTAAGGGCCGGAAAATTTGACACTATCATTGAAAATGATATTTTAGAACAAGCGATAGCCTCTGTTCGTGAGCAAGTCTTAAAATTTTTATCACGATGAAAATTGGTCTGTATTTCGGTACTTTTAATCCCATTCATGTCGGTCATTTAGTGATCGCAAATTATATGGCAGATTATACTGATTTGGATCAGGTTTGGTTGGTAGTTACTCCTCAAAATCCCCTTAAAGACAAAGCAACTTTACTTCCAGATTTTCATAGACTTGGGATTGTTCGTGCTGCAATTGAGGACAATAGATTATTAAAAGCAAGCGATATAGAATTTCATCTGCCTAAACCAAGTTTTACCATTACAACCATAACACATCTCATAGAGAAATATCCGACAAATGAGTTTGCAATTATAATGGGTGAAGACAATCTCCGAACTTTTCATAAATGGTACAATCATGAAGTAATTCTACGGAAACATAAAATCTATGTTTATCCACGCGTACTTACAATTCAGGAAGAACAAGAAGTAATATCGATGAGTGCCGCCTTAATTAATGATTACAAATCCCATGCAAATGTCATTTTTTGTGAAGAAGCCCCTGTCATGAAAGTTTCCTCTAGCTTTATTCGTCAAGCAATAAAAGATAAAAAAGATGTACGTTATTTATTAACTGAACCCGTATATAAATACATTGACGAAATGAATTTTTATAAATAAAAAGGGAGTGCACTCCCTTTTAAAATTTTAGCTAAGATTCGTACTTATTGCTTTATAAATTTAACGGTTTTATTGCCACTTGCATGGCTAACATTTACAAAATAGATTCCTGCTTTAAGAGCTGATAAATCAAATGTTGTATTTAATACATCTTTAATTTCTCTTTCGGCAACAACTTTTCCTTCAATATTTAAAATTGAAATTTGGTTTGCTTTCATAGATGCCGTAATCCCTTCAATTTTAATTTCATTGTTTGCAGGATTTGGTGAAACAGTTATCGGTGCAATTATTTGCTCAATTGTGCCAGCATTTCCAAGTTCAATTGAATAACCATCAAAAGATGTTGATTGAGTAATTGGAACTCCAGGCAAACCAGGAAATAAAGAAATTAAAACTGTTATATCAAATTCAATTGCTGCAGGATAAGAACCAGCTGCTGCTACTGAGGTACCATATATATTCGCGCAACCATTAGAACCGCCAAGGTACTCACAAGATGAAATATTACAAACATAGGAAAAACCGGCAGGTAGGCCCGATACATTTGTTATTTTAAAAGATTGAATAGGTGCTCCTACTAACATTGCTGCTTCAGGAATTACTGCTGCAATTTCATCTGTAATGGTTGAGGGAACCTTAAAATTAACATCTGTTGTATAAGGCACACTTACTAAGGCTGCTGGGAAATTTGTAGCTGGACTTGGCCAAACACCATAAGTAGAATCAGCAAAATTTGATCCTGGTGTACATGACTGAGCACCTAGATTATTTGCTATAAATACTGCAAAAGTTAAAGAGAGTAATAGTAGTTTCATATTTTTTATTTTTAGAATTAATATTCAAATTTAGTTTTTTTTTTATTATTACGCTTAAGATGAATAATTTAGTTTTAAACTAATTTAAGTTAGTTTACTAGTTGATAAGAATATATCTTTAGTTTAATCTTGAATAATCTCTACCTTTGTCAGCATGATTCTATATAATGTAACGGTAAGCGTAGACCCATCAAAAGCAGAAGAATGGTTGAGTTGGATGCGAACAAAGCACATCCCTGATGTTATGGCTACATCTTGTTTTATAGAGGGCAAAATCTCTAAAATACAAGCGGAAGAAGAGGGTGGAATTACTTTTTCAGTAATGTATCTTTGTTCCTCAGAAGAATTAATGGAAACATATAGCAAGCAGCACGCTCCATTATTACAAAAAGAACACTCAGAAAAATTCCAAGGATATTTTGCAGCTTTTAGAACTTTATTAACGGTAATTGAAGAATTTAAATAATATGTTTGTAAGACCAAAAAAGCATCTTGGGCAACATTTCTTAAAGGATAAAGGAACCTGCGAAAAAATAGCACAGCAGTTAACAAATCATCAAAATTGTAAAAATGTAGTTGAGGTTGGCCCTGGAATGGGAGCTTTAACAGAATTCTTAATAAATGATATTTCTTTAAATTTATGGTTATTGGAAGTAGATTCTGAATCCATTGATTTTTTGCGCAATAAATATCCAGAGCACCGTGATCGAATTATTTGGGGGGATTTTTTAAAAATGAACCTTCAAGAAGTTATGGGGACTGAACCTTTTTGCGTGGTTGGAAATTTCCCCTATAATATTTCCTCCCAGATATTATTTAGATGTTTAGAATACCGCAATCAAATTCCTGAAATAATGGGAATGTTTCAAAAAGAGGTTGCTATTCGAATTGCTGAAAAACCAGGAACAAAAGAATATGGAATTATCAGTGTGTTTCTACAAGCCTTTTATGATATTCATTATTGCTTTACAGTAGATGAACATGTTTTTATTCCACCGCCAAAAGTAAAATCGGGTGTAATTCGCTGTACTAGAAATGAGAGAAAGGAATTAGATTGTAATGAAAAACTCTTTTTTCAAGTGGTGAAGATGGCCTTCAATCAACGTAGAAAAACCCTTCGAAATTCTATTAAACAATTTTTAAAAGGAAACGAGCTGCCTGAGAAATTTACCAATGAACGCCCAGAACAATTATCTGTAGATGACTTTGTTGAATTAACCTTATTTATTGAAAGTTTCTCCTAGCTTAGGGCGAAAAAAGATCTCCACTTTGCTTTCTTTGAAGTTCTACTCCTTTTTGAAACATTTTCCTTATTTTCTCTTGCCCATTTGTATCAAATGCAATGAACCATCCATCTTTTAAGCCCTTTTTATAATTTATTTCGTAAATGGGTTCTCCTCTTCTTCCAAATTGTTGAAAAATTCCATTCAGCTCACCATTTTTATAGTTTGAAATAATTGTCGGGATGACTCCACCTGGATAATAATCATACCACGTTCCATTTTTTAGCCCTTTTTTATAAGTTCCTTTTGCTTTTTGTTGAAAATCTAGTTGTGAAAAAGCTTGGTATTTTCCGTGTAATTCGCTTGTTGTTTCCTTCATTCCAAAAACAGCAATAGCATTCATTTTATTTTTTCGCGTAATAATTTTATAGTTTGTAACTTCTTTTAATCGACCATTGTTGTAATAATCATACCAAGTTCCGTTTTTTAGACCTTTTGTATAAAAACCTTTTGTGACTAATGTTTTATCTGGGGTATATGAAAACCAAACGCCATTTAACTTGCCATTTTTAAAAAATGATTTGTTTTTTAAAACCCCATTTTCCCAAAAATTAAACCATTCTCCTTCCTCTTTTCCATTTAAGTATGAACCTGTCATGAGTGTTGCTCCATCCTCATACCAAGTTTCCCACAAGCCATTTTTTAGATCATTTATATATGAGCCTTTGCGTTCCTCTTTCCCATCTTTGAAATAATAAATCCACTCCCCGGTTTTCTTATTTCGATCAAAATTGGCTGTGTATGAAACTTCACCCGTTGGAAAATAATAAATCCACTTGCCTTGTTGTAAGTCATTTTCAAAGTATCCAATCATTTCTCTATTTCCATTTGAAAAATTCCAGATCCACTCCCCAGTTTTCGAGCCATTTTTATACTTGCCTTTCGTATTTACAGATTGATCTTCATAATAAACAAGGTATTCACCATCAAGAGAATCATTTTTATACGCAATCTTTTTTTCAAGATTCCCTAAAAAACTGAAAAATTCCCAAATACTATCTTTTTTGCCAGCCTTAAAAGATCCACTAATTGAAAGCATCCCATTTGCTGTCCTTTCTTCAAACAAGCCAGTTTTTAGGCCATTTTTGAAGGTGTATAATTCTTTTGTAACACCATTGGAATAAAGGGATTTAATAAATCCATTTCCATCTTTAATAGTTTGAGTGTGTAAAGAATCGTTTTCATAAAAGGAACGAATATAGATTGTATCTTTTATAACTTCTTCTACTGATTTTTTTTGCCCGTTATCATAGTAATATTCCCAAATGCCATCTGGACTTCCAAGATCGTAATTGCCTGAAATAATAAGTTGCCCTCCTTCATTCCATTCTTTAAAAGAGCTGTCAGGAACATTGAAGGTGAAGTATGTTTGCTGCTTTATTTTTTTAGTTGGAAAATAAATTGTTTGTAAGCCATGAATTCTATTCCGGTAGTAGTTTCTTTCTTCTTCTAAAATACCATCGTAAGAATAAAAAAGCCATTTTCCATGCTTTTCAGTCGTATTTCCCCGTCGCTCATTTGTATAATAAGATCCTGTCGCTTGTAATTTTTTGTTCCCTTGATCCCAAAATAATTTAACTTTTTGTGTTAAATTTTCTTTCTCTACTTTCTGAGAAAAAGTAGGATTTAAAAATAAAAAAAATAAAAAAAGACAGCTTATTTTATACATAAGTGAATTGAAATTAAAGTTTTTAATTAGCAAGTATAATTTGAAAATTCTTAATAATTTGAAAGATTCCAGTGAGAAAAAAGATTAGCCCGATAAGAATGTTTAAGGCATTCAATAAGTTTTGGTTTACAAGCGTCCTAAGTCTTTTTGCAGTAAAAACTTTTAAAACATCTATACCAAAGTAAGTGCCCAAAAGAATAGAAAGGAATAATAGAATCCATGTATTTGGATTTTTTGTATTATCAGGAACAGATTGAGCTGCAAGGGATAAAATACTTAACCAATAAAAAATAACAGCGGGATTTGCTATATTTAAAATAAAGCCTTTTAAACCTAATAATAAATAGTCTTTTGGAGCTGCAGCAACTTCTTTACTTGTATTTTCTGCCTCCAGTGTTAAATCAACCATTTTTGATTTTTTAAAAAAATAAAATGTGCCGTAAATAATGAAGATTGACCCTCCTATAAATCCAAATATTAATTTGTTTTCACCGGAATTAATAGAGCTTATTTGATCAACAAAACTAAGGGCAAACAATATATATAATATATCACTAATAAAAACCCCAATATCTAATGCTAATGCAGCACGGATTCCTTTAGTAATGCTTGTTTCTAAGAGAATAAAAAATACTGGTCCAACCATCACGCTGAGCAAAAAACCAATACCTATAGCTTGTAAAAAAAATTGCATAGAACAAACTTAATATTTCTTTTTCGGTTTATTTCAGATAAAAAAGTGATTGTTCAATACTGAAGTGTTGATAATCCAAGTAAACTCATTAAATTTGCGGTAAAATAATTTGTTATGAAGACTATCTCTGCCAATGAAAAATTAGATGCAATTATTGCAAGCGTTGAAAAAAGTGGAATAAAGGCCGCAAAACTAATTGAGAATTTAAAAGATTTGCGCGAATTAGCTTTAAAAGAGCAGGATCCACTTGTTGTAAAAGTGCTTCGCTTAACGTATGAATTCATTGAAGAAAACAAGGTTTTTGACGTGCAAGCGCAATATGAAGAAGATGAAGAGGGAAATGAATATCCAATTGAAATCGAAGATAAAGACAATTTATTGTATTTATTGAATCTACTTAAAAACGCAGAGCAGAAAATTAACCGTGAAGAAATAAAAGATTATAGAACTTCTTTGAAATTAGAATTATATTAAACTTTATTTGTTTTTAATTGCAAAAATTGCAATATTTTGAATTGCTGCTGTGTTCAAAAGGCACATCTAAGTCGTAGATTTCAGAAATAACCTCCTCTACAAGTTCTTTAAATAACTCCGGAAAATCTTCTAATCCATTTTTGTTTTTAAATTTTAATTCAAAAGGCTTCGTTAAATTTACCAATGAATAAATTGCTGCTATATCGGGAAGCACCTTATATTTTTCTTTGAAAAAAATAGTATAAAGAGCAAGTTGCAGGGCGTGTTTCGAGGAAGCAAAAGAAGCTTTTATTCCATCTTCAGAAACTTTAAATTCTACATCTTTGTCAGTTACTTTTCCTGTCTTGTAGTCTATTACGCGGTATTTACTCCCAATCTTGTCAATTCTGTCAATATATCCCTTAAAATTTATGGTTCTTTTTTCTCCATTTAATTCGATTTCAACTGAACTTGTCATTTCAGCTTCTACTTGTTCTATAAATACATGCTCCGTTTGTTTTTCTAGAAATATCTTCTCCGCTTTTAGTGTATTTTCGGTTATTTTCATTGCCATTTCGTAGCTTAAAAGATTTTTTCCTTTCAAGAAAAGCTGTTCATCTCCATTAAAGTAATTTAAAAATTCCTGATGTAAAATGCTTTTATAGTTCATAAGCATTTTTTCTACATCTTTTATTTCTAAATTTTTTGGTGCTGGAGTGATAGGTTCACCTTTTCTATCTCGCTGTGCTAAAGGTTGAAATAATAATTCTAATGTTTTATGGATTAAAGAACCAAAAGTGCTTGATTCAAGATCTTCTTCCACGGCCTTTTCTTCTCCAAATTCTACAATGTAGCGGTAATAAAAATCGAGGGGGCAAGTAATGTATTTATTCAGTCCCGAAGCAGAAATACTCCGTTCAAAAAATGTATCAAGACGAATAATTATTTCTTCTTGTTTGGCTACAATTGTTGCGGGAAGAACTTGAAGTTCAGGAAAAGGCACCGAATAAAAATGCTTTTTAAGTTCTACCTTTTTAGTGTAATTTGCCAACTCAAGTTGTAACTGAAGTAAATACCTGCTTGCTTCATTGCTGCTAATTTGCTCAACTGCAGTGGTATAAGTTGCAGTAAAAGTTTTACACTTGTGTAATAAGCGATAAAAATGATGTGCAAATAAACCTTGTTTTTCACGGAGCGAAGGTAAGCCAAGACCGTATCTTAAATCCATTGGAATAACAGAATTTAAGACATTTGTATTTGGTAATTTTCCTTCGTTCAAACCGATAATAATCAGGTGTTCAAAATCTAAAAGCCTTGTTTCCAAAAGCCCCATAACTTGCAGTCCTTGAATTGGATTTCCGTGATAGGCAATACTTTTTCCTCCCCAATGTTGAAAGAAAAGTAGCTTAAAACTTCTCAATGCAATTTTTGGGATTCCTTCTTTTAGAATCTGTTCAAATTCTAGGAGTGATTCATCAAAAACTTGTATAATATTCCGCTCAAATTCATTGGTTATAGGAAGTAATTCTAATAAAATCTTGTTTAGAGAACGAATAACTTCCATGGCTTTTTTCCAATCTTGATCCCAATCTTGTGTTATTAACTGAAGGATTCTCTGAGTTTGAGTTCCTAAATCTAACTTTTCGTAGTTTTGAAAAACTTTATTTTTCCTTATGGTTTCTTGCTCAAGGGTAACTAAGATTCTTTTTTCCTCACGATTAATCGCTCCTAAAGTAAATACATGGTTTATAATTCGCTGTAAATCTTTGTAATAGATTGCATTTGATTTAAAGCGCGATTTATTTTCTTGAATATCAAAGATGAGTTCTACCCATGTCTTTATGGGGGTTTGACTTAAAGGAAGTCCCAGGGTAATATTTGCTTTTCCTACAGAAACAGGAATATTTTTAACCATTGAACTAATTAAGGTTTCATCTGCTAATAATACGAGGGTAGAATCCAATTCTGTAGGGCTTAATTTAGAGAGTTCTGTCGCAGCCACCTTTACTTGCCCAGTGTGTTGTGCGCACTCAACAACATTCAGAACAAGATTTTTATCACTTAAATGATCTCCAATTATTTCAGGTTTTCCAATTTCTAAAAAATCTAAATTTTTCCTTATAAAAGCACCTGCTTCATGAATTTTATTTTCATAATAATAGATATCTGCATCTACCAAAAAACTCGCCTTCTTTTGTATTAATAAATTTTTTATTATCCTTAATTCTGACTTAGAAAGGGCATTAAACCCTGCAAAAATAAAATGTTGCTTTTCATTTCCTGAAAGAACCACATTTGTATTTTCAGCAAGCTTACGATAAGCCAAGCCTGCTGTTATTGTATTTTTAGCCTGGAGTTTTTTATGGAGTTCTCCATAGTATTTTGGCAAGCGATCCCAAAACTCCATAAATTTTACCTGCGAAGCTGAAAAGTTTTCTTCATCAATTTGCCAACTCTCTAATTCTTTAATCGCTTTTAAATTTTTAAAGACCTGTTCATGATCCAACATATACCGATCAATGTCATCAAAATCACTAAGAACAATTGTACCCCATGTTTGAAATTCCTCAAAAGTAGCCTCTTTTCCCTCATCAGTTTCAAGGTACATTTCAAAGAGATAAAGTAGAAGTCGTGTTTTATCAATAATTGGTAAGGAATGTTTTTTTACCCAACGATCAATCGTAATTATTTCCGGTGAGAAGATCGGTTTACCATAACAGGTAAATAGCGATTGCGATAAATATTTAGTGGCCCTTTCTGAAGGAAGAATAACTGTAAGATTTCTCAAGTCAAAATTATTTTCTTTGATATATCTTGAGATTTGGTCAATGAATTTCATACTACATAAATTAAACTCAATGAATTATTCAAACCAAACATTGTCAAAGAATTTTTTTGGTCTATCTGAGTGCATAAATTTATTTCCTCCATATGTTTTAAGTACAGCAAAATGCTTTTCACTAAAAATAATACGAACCCAATTTAAACCCTCTGGATAGGTGTCTGAAAGCCCCTCAAATAATAGCGTGCCATCATCCAATATTTTTTTATTGAAATTAATATCGGGTGGACTTGCTATATAGATTGTTGCAATTTGCTCAAAAGACAGAGTGGAATCATTTGGTACAATATCAATAATATAAGAATTTCCTTGTCCGTATTCTCGGTAAATTAAACTCAAGCTCCCGTCTGAATTTTTTTCTACAAAAGGTTTTCCATGAAAATTCGCGTTTAAGCCGCTTGCCAAATCCTTATATGTATAAGACCGAAAAGAATTAATCTTTTTTTTTGCTAGGGTTTTATTTTCGCTTCTAGTCCAAAACATTGGCCTTAATCGGAATCCTCTTGTTCGCAAAAGATTAATTACACCTTCACTTCCCGCTAAATGGCCGGCCCCAATTGCACAGAAAAAGGATTCTTTTTTCTTCAAAATGGAATCTAATTTATGTGCCATTTTATTATTTCTATCAGTTATTAATGCAGCAAATTGTTCCTTATCTGCTGATAAATTTGCCCTGATAAATCGCTCTATTGCCGTAATATCTCCTTTAAGATAGAGTTCTATTAGTTTTTGATTAGAGAAATCATTAAACGCATCATTAATAAAAATACGTTTCGTAAAATTTAATTTCGCACCTAAATTAAGTTGATCCTTCACATCTTCAAGCGCAAAAAATTTCTTGTTTGCATTGTGACAATACTCTTCTAATAATGCATCAATAAAATGGGGCATACCATTTTCATCGCCATAGGTTGTTCTTGAGGCAATTTCTGATGCTGTGTAGGCTTTTCCATCCTTATCATAAAGTGTATTTGGCAAATCTTCTCTTGAATCTATATCTTTAAATAATTCAAATATATCTGCTTCCAGAATAATAAGATTAGCTCTATCTATGGCATAATAAACTGAGTCTGATAGATCAAAAATTCGCTTGTCATTGGAGTGCAATGTTCCAAATAAGTACGATTTTTCTTTTACCCCATTTCCAGAAATCTCCCATAAAAGCTGTTTATTAACATCTACAACTTGAGAATATGCAGGTGAAATAAACGCAGTAAAAAGAATAAAAATAAGGAATTTCATATACATTCAAAGATAGTAAAATATACCAATCAAATAAAAACACGAGACACATTCCCTTCACCAAAAGAATAGGGTAAAAAAGCTAATGATGGAATTGCTTTTGTAAGAATTATGGGCGCTTTACTGCCAAGGCATATTTTTCCGTGAGTTCCTTGCAAACCCATAGCGTAAGCGGAATTTATTGTTAAGGCATTTAAGGCTTCCTCTGGTGTCATTTTCATTTTTATACATGCCAAAGACCAGATCGTAAATAAATTATAATTTGGAGCTGATCCAGGATTAAAATCACTTGCCAGAGCCAAAGGTAAATCTGCAGCCATTATTTTTCGTGCAGCACCAAAAGGAAGACCGAGAAAGTGCGAACAGCCAGGAAGTAAAGTAGGCATGCAATTACTATTTTGAAGTGCCAAAATATCTTCTTGATCAATTTCCTCTAAATGATCTACGCTCAAAGCTCCCATTTCAACTGCTTTTTTAACTCCGCCAAGTATTGTAAATTGATTTACATGCACTTTTGGAATTAAACCATATTCTTTTCCGGCACTAAT
>Ga0208223_1000282_pt1 | contig 13189 bp, 27 predicted proteins | sample LakMenE07Oct09ns_FD_150678 | JGI IMG/M metagenome (GOLD analysis project Ga0208223, IMG submission 150678) | Freshwater microbial communities from Lake Mendota, WI - 07OCT2009 deep hole epilimnion ns (SPAdes) | ecosystem: Environmental > Aquatic > Freshwater > Lake > Epilimnion/Euphotic zone ...
TTATTCGTGTTCGGCTCAATACCATTTGAACAAAGCAATAAAGAAGGGTTTTAAATGCGAAGAAACAGGCGATACAATTCGTATTACAACTTTAGATAGTATTCCGGTTATTGTAAACGACACAATAGTTTGGGAAAAGTTTATAAGCACTAAAGACACGGTTATACAATACAAAAATGTTTACGTTCCAAAAACACGAATACAATTAAAACGTGAATACAAAATAAAAGTAAAAACTATCTACAAAGATAAGGTAGTTGAAAAAGCTGAAGCACGAGCTGAAGGTAAAAAGAACCAACCTAAAGGAAACCTTAACTTACTTTTTGTAGGTGTTGGAATAGGTTTACTACTTTCGTACTTATGGAAGTATGCAAAAAAATCATTAATCTAAATTTTTATGGCAAACAATAGCGCAAGGTTTCGACTAAAACAGGACGAAATCGAAATACTTATGCAGTATAGGGGCATCAAAGAAGCAACAGACGAAGCTGGAGTAGATGACAAAGATGTAAAACACGGATGGCTAAAAACTAAACAAGCTTCTTTGTTTTTTAAGAACCCAAACTTTAAACAGGAAGAACTAAACGCAATCCAACAAATAAAAGACGAATGTATTAAAGAAGTAAAAAAATACGCTCCAAAATATGAAGTTTTTCCATTAATAAAATATGATGTTGATACAGACGGACATTTACTTGTTATAGATATTGCAGACCTTCACATAGGAAAACTTGCAACAGCATTTGAAACAGGCGAAGAATATAATTCACAGATAGCCGTTAAACGTGCAAAAGACGGACTACAAGGCATTTTAAACAAAGCTAAAGGGTTTTATATTGACAAAGTATTATTTGTTGCAGGAAACGATATTTTACACACCGACAACACAAGGCGAACTACAACAGGTGGAACACCACAAGACACAGACGGAATGTGGTACGACAATTTTATAATGGCTAAAAATTTATATATTGAACTTTTAGAACAATTAATAATTTTTGCAGAAGTCGAAGTTGTTTACAATCCAAGCAACCACGATTTGACACACGGTTTCTTTTTAATGCAGTTAATAGAAGCACACTTTAGCAAGTCAAGTATTTGTTTTAACGTAGATTTAAAGCATCGAAAAGCGTTTAGGTACGGAAACAACCTAATCGGAACTACACACGGTGACGGAGCGAAAATCGAACACTTACCTTTATTGTTAGCAACTGAATTTCCAATACTTTGGAGCGAAACTAAACACCGGTATATTTATTCACACCATATACACCATAAAACAAGCAAAGATTTTATAGGAGTAACATTTGAAACTTTACGCAGTCCTTCAGGAAGTGACAGTTGGCATCATAAAAACGGATATACAGGCGTTCCAAAAGCGGTTGAAGGTTACATACATCACAAAGAATTTGGACAAATTGCAAGATTAACGCATATTTTTTAGTTTGATTAAATAATTTATAGTATATTTGTCATTCATAGTTGAAAAAAAGAAAACAGTTATAAGCTCCCCAGCACGTAGCTGTTTTTTTTTGTCACAAATTGTTACAATAAACGGTTTAATTCCGATTAATTGTCCCGTTTTTTAATTAATAAATTGGACTTTTTATGGTTATAACCTTAATAATAGCAAAGATTTTAAGGGTTTTACCTGTATAATAATACATTATTAAGTAAAATTTACCTTTATTATATGTTTTTTTCTATTCAGAAAACCCAATAAATACAAGGATTTTAAAAATAAATTAAAAATAATTGTTAAAAAGTATTGTAGTTATTAAAATAGTATATATATTTGCATATAATTATTAACGAAAACAAAAACAAACACTATGAAAACTTTAACAACAACTTACACTTACAACACAACAAAAGGAACTAACGTAGAAACTTTTACATCAACAGGTTATATTACATTAATTCAAAACGGATTATTTAAATACGAACACCATTTTGGTAGCCATATGTTAAACTTACAAGAGCAAATGTTAGTAAAAGAATTAATAGAAAATAACATAAGCTACGAAAAGACAATAGCGTAATAAAAAAACAAGGGGTGCGACTTGGTAACGCACACTAATTTAAAAACTATGAAAACAGAATTTAACAAAGTAATTGATTTCTTGGAAACACAACAACAAGAAAACAAACTAAACACGAACCAACTGCATTTAATTATTCAAACATTATGTACATTTTTAGACTATGAGCAATTGCAGGAAGTAGAAAATTTATTTAACCAATTTAAAAAATAAGACTATGAAAAATTTAATTGATTACTTTACACCAACAACCGAAGAACACAAATCGTTTTTAAGGCACTTTTTAAGCACTCTAACGGCTTTTATTGTGTTGGGTGGTATGTTCTATTGTTTAATGTATTTAAAAGCGTTGTAAGATGAAAAATAGAAATTTAGAATTTTGGAATAAAGGGTGGGAATTAACCTATGAATTTACAGGTTGGACTTATTCAATAGCAGGAACTTGGGAATTTAACGATTACGATGAAGTTAGTGAATATGCATTTATTGAATTAGATGTTGAAGTTTCGGAAAAGTGGTTAACAGAAACAGATGACAATTTACAACCGCACGTTCTTGGGGTTCGTATTTTAGAAGATTTACGTTTAGAAATGCAGGAAGCAATAAACAGTGATTTGGTACATTATAACTTTTGGGAATGGAAAGCGAGTAACGATGAAAGTAACTACACTTTTTACCACGAACTATGACAAGCGGAACTATATACGACCAATTAGATTGGTGGCAGAGACAATGGCGCGGAACATTTGATTTAGGGTTATACCTTGAGATTTGCAGGATTAAAAAAAACGAACAAATAAAATTTAAAGAAATGAAACGATTTAAAGCAACTTTTAAAACTTGGGCGTATGTTGGCGCACCTATTAAGTTAGAAACACGAATAGTTGAAGCTTACGACTTCCAGCACGTTAAAAACTTAATACAAAAAAACGATGACATTATAATTGAAATTAAACAAATAGAACAATGAAAAAGACAGCAGTAGAATGGTTGATTGGTAGATTTCATTATGAAGGATTTATTGGTACTTATTGCAGTGAAGAGCAAATAAAATCTAAAAGACAAATAATGATTGAAATAATTGAACAAGCCAAAGAAATGGAAAAGCAACAAATAATTGAAGCACACGGAAACAAGCAAAAAACAAAAAGCAACCCCGACTCAATTGTGACTTACGGTTATACCTTTACAGGTGAAGCATACTACAACGAAACCTATAAAAATACGAAACAATGATAGAACTAATAAAAGAAATAATAGAACAAGACGGACTTGCAAAGAAAAACCGAAAACGTGAAATAGTACACCGAAGAATTTATTTGTTCAGGAAGCTGCGAGAAGACGGACACACACTAAAAGGAATTGGAAGCCTGTTTAATATGAACCACGCAACAATTTTACACGGTTTAAAAACTTACCAAGATTTAAGCGATGTAAACGACAAACTATTTTTACACGACATAGAATACTACAAATTGCTTTTGAGTTTAGAACGTCCAGAACTTGATTTGCGTAAAGAAATAAAAGAAGCAAGGAACTTAAAAGATTTGCGTAAAATTCAGTTGAGAATAAGAAATAAATTTTATTAATTCGTGTTTATGTTAAATTAATTATTAAATTTGCGATATGGTTCGGTCTCACGTAATAGAACAAAAAAAATTATTAACCCTTGTTAATGAAGCAGAAGTGAGACCCTGCGGATTAAACAGGGGTTTTTCATTTAAAAAAAATTAGAGTATGAAAGGTTGGATTAAAATACACAGGTGCTTATTAGAAAACCCAATTTACAATTGTGAACCATTTGATAAGGCACACGCTTGGATTGATTTATTATTATTAGCAAATCATAAAGAAGGATATTTTTATAAACGTGGTATTCGAGTTGATGTAAAAGAAGGACAAGTTGGTTACGATATTGATAGTTTAGGTAAGCGCTGGAAATGGTCAAGGGGCAAAGTTGAAAGGTTTTTAAATTCGTTAGAAAATGATAAAAATATAGTAAGGCAAAAAAGCAATGTAACTACTTTAATATCAATAGTTAAATATAAAGAGTATCAAGCAAACGATAACGCAAACGAACACCAAACGATAAAGCAAACGAACACTAACAAGAATGTTAAGAATGAAAAGAATGAAAGAAGTATATTTATAGAACCTACTTTTAATGAAATACTTGAATATTGTACACAACGAAAAAACGGAGTTGATGTAAACAAATTTTTAAATTTTTATTCTTCTAAAGGTTGGATGGTTGGTAAAAATAAAATGATAGATTGGAAGGCTTGTGTAAGGACTTGGGAAAAACCAATAGAAATACAAGAAGTTAACGAACCTAAAAAATGGAAAGCACCGTGGAGTTAAATGGATATAAAATAACCGAAGCTGGAGACGTAATTACTCAATTATTTAAATATAGAGACAATTACAATAATAAAGGCAAATATTTAGGGTTTAAAAGTTTGCACGAACATTATTCTATGAGTTTAGGAAATTGTACGGATTGGACGGGTTTTCCTATGAGCGGTAAAACGCAAGTATTAATGGAATGCTTAATGAACACTTCTAAATTTTATGGTTGGAAGCATTTAGTTTATTTGCCTGATGTTGGTTCTAATGTAGAAATAATTGCTGATTTAATACATAAGAAAACAGGCAAGAGTTTTAACCCACAAGATAGAAACACGATTGAAGACAAAGAAATAACACAAGCTATTGATTGGGTTTTAGAACATTTTAAGGTATTGACTAAAAAAGATGTTAAGGCAAAACTTACACCAATTCAATTTTGGGATATGGCTGTTGAACTAAAAAAACACGATGAACTACACACAGCTTCAATTGATAGTTGGAAAGACTTAAACCACCCTTATAACGATTATGGCGGATATGCACAATATTTAGAATATGTTTTGCCATATAGAAATCAAATAGCAGAAGACAACGATTTACATTTACATACAATTATACACCCTAAACTAACTGAAAAAGAAAACGGAAAAAGAAACGCTCCTGTTCCTTACGATTTAAAAGGTGGCAGCGAATGGTTCAATAGTGGTAAATGTATGATAACAGTACACAGGCAAGACCCTACATTTAATTTAGCTGAATTACACTTTAATAAAATTAAACCACGTTCAAACGGAAATATTGGAATGATTGAAATTTGGTTTGATAAAGAAAAATTGTGTTACTTTGAACAAGCAAATCCAGCACCTAATGTATATGAAAAAACTTTTGCTTGTAAACAAACAATTTAAAAACTAAAAAAATGGAACTTGAATTATTAAGTAGCAGAATAAACTTAAACCACACTTGTTTAAAACTTCAAGTTAGCATTGAAGACATAAAAACGAAACATCCAAACCGAACAGATTTAATAAGTTCAATGGAGCAAAGTTTACACGAAATAAAAAAAGCAATGTTAGTTTACCAAACGTTAGAAAAAGAATTTAGAGCGACAAGACAAATTAACTTTGATTTACAACACATAAATTTAGAATTAAAACAGGATGTAAAAGACTTAAAAAAAATTATAGAATTTAACAACGCGGAACTTTGAAAACACGAACTAAAAAATGTTTTAACTGCAAAGAAGAATTTACACCGTTCAGCACACTACAAAAGTTTTGTTTAAAAAACGAATGTATAAAAGCAATGGTTGAAACACAAAAGTTAAAGGAATGGAACAAGAAGAAAAAGAAATTAGTTGAAGACTTAAAAACTGCAAACGACTATTTAAAAATAGCGCAACAGGTGTTTAATAAATTTATTCGTGTTCGTGACGCTGGACTAAATTGTATTTCGTGTAATAAACCTTGTAAAAAAGAAAATGCAGGTCATTATTATTCGCAAGGTGGACATTCAAACGTAAGGTTTGACGAAGACAACGTACACTTGCAATGCGAAGCTTGTAACACTTATTTAAGCGGTAACCTACTAAACTATCAAATAGGTATAGAAAAACGAATAGGAGCGCAAAGATTAATGGAACTTCAGGCGAAAGCACACGATGTTAAAAAATGGACAAAAGACGAACTAAAAGAATTAATAGAAACATATAAACAAAAACTAAAATGTATTTTAAAATAACACCAGAACAATTAGAAAAAGCAAATGACCGAAACACGTTTGGCGTATTAAAAAATTCATTAAAAAACGGAGAAGGTAATTATTTAGGTTCAGTAGGTGAAGTTGTTTTAATAGACTACTATATAAATAAAGGGGTAAAATTTGAAGACGGACAAAATTTTGATTATGATTTTAAAATAAATGATTATAAAATTGATGTAAAAACCCAATCAATGAAATATAAACCTAAACCATATTTTACTTGCCATATTCCAAACTTTAATATAAAACAAGATTGCGATTTTTACGCTTTTATGTTTATTAATTTAGAAACAAACGATGCTTATTGCGAAGGAATGATTAGAAAAAAAGATTGGAAATTAATATCAAAACTAAAAAAGCAAGGGGAAATGGGTTACGTAAAACCCTTTGCAACCGACACTTGGATTTGTTTAATTAGCGATTTATCAAAAATAAATTAAAAAAATAGTTGTTTATTAAATAACTATTCTTATATTTGCATATATTATTAACTTAAATTATTTAACTATGAAACATTTATTTAAAAGTTTAGCAGCGTTCCAACAAGAAGTACCTGTTATTCACAAAGCAACACAAGGTTACGGCTACACTTACGCAGACTTACCGAAAATCTTTGAAGTAATTAACCCGCTACTAAAAAAACACGGTTTAGGGTTTACACAACTTCTTAATTCAAAAGATGGCGAAAACTATTTAGCTACTATTTTATTTCACGTTGAAAGCGGTGAAAGTTTAGAAAGCAATACTTTAATTCCACAAATTGAATTAAAACAAATGAATTTATACCAAAGTTTCGGAAGTGGAACAACCTACTTTCGTCGTTACTGTTTGAGTTCAATTTTGGGTATTGTTTCGGAAAAAGATTTGGACGCTTCTGGAGAACAAGTAAAACACGAACCTAAAAAAGCTACAATAGACAACGCAAGGTTTCAAAAAGCTATTGACGCAATTAGCAAAGGAGAATATACAGTTGAAGAACTAACAACAAAGTTTAGTTTAACACCTGCACAATTAAAAACGTTAGAAGTATGAAAATACGTTGTTCAGCATTGGGGCGGTTGATGACCGCTCCACGCACCAAGACCGAGACATTAAGCAAAACAGCAAAGAGTTACATCCAAGAACTTGTTTTAGAAGAAAAATTTGGCATTAAAAAAGAGTTTAGTTCACGTTACACGGATAAAGGTTTACAATGCGAAGACGAAGCAATTAGCTTGGTAAACGATGTTTTAGGTTTAGGGTTTATATTCAAGAACGAAGAACATTTTAACAACGATTGGATAACAGGAACACCGGACGTAAACACGAATGAAATTTTATTAGACATTAAATGCAGTTACGAAGCTCACACTTTTCCGTTCTTTGAAGACGAAATACCTACAAAAGACTATTACTATCAATTACAGGGTTATATGTGGTTAACAGGAAAGACCGAAGCACTACTTTGTTATTGTTTAGTCAACACACCTTTAGAAATTGTTGAAGACGAAGTTAGACGTGAACATTGGAAGCAATTTAAAATTGACGAAGACGCAGAAATTAGAGAATACGTAGAAAAGAAACATAACTTTGACCATTTGCCAGAACAAACAAAAGTAAAAGTCTTTAAAATAGAACGAGACGAAACTGTAATTTGGGAAATACAAAACAAAGTAGAAGAAGCAAGGGTTTATTTTAACAATTTAATTGAAACAATATGAATTTAAATAGTTGTTGTAATTGTGGTTATATAGGAAAATTAGAAAATCATCACGTTGTGCCTAAAGTTATGGGTGGTAATTTTACAGTTCCATTATGTGTAAAATGTCACGGTTTAGTTCACGGAAAAGATTTTGTAAAGTCTCGAAATTTACAAGCTATAGGAATACAAAAAGCTAAACTTAAGGGAGTTTATAAAAACAATGGAGCAAACAGGAAACCAGAAACATTTGAAAATTGGATTAAAAAAAAATTAATAAAAGAAATATGTGTATATAGAATTAATACTAATTATTCATATAGAGATATTGCAGAAGCAATTCCTTGTTCAATAGGCACAATACAAAAAGTTTATAATTTAATTTCAGATGAAGTAGCTAATGCTATTGCAAAAGACCAAACAATGGATATTAAAAAGATGTTAAAAAACGAAATTTTAATAAAAAGATATCAGAAAAAAATTAACAGTTTAATTAAAACAATATGAAAGCAATACTTGAATTTAATTTGCCTGAAGACAAAGAAGATTTTGACTTTGCAAACAACGGAATTAATTACTACGCAGCATTGTGTGAGTTTGACAATTGGTTAAGAAGCGAATACAAGTACAACGGCAAAGAAGAAATGTATGCAGTAAGAAAAAAACTAAATGAATTTATTAACGAAAACAACGTGAAAATATGAAAGAAAAAACAATAGCAATTATTATTTGGATAGCAATTTATGGTTTTGCTGCCGTTGGTATTTACAATTTATTTAATTGGTTGATATGAACATACAAATACAAGACAAAAACGTTTTAAGCGTAATGGCTAAATTTAAAGAACGTTCAGAAGCAGGAATAAAGAAATACAAGACAACGTTAGAGCGAACGGATTTAACAACGTTAGAATGGCTTACACACGCACAAGAAGAAGCAATGGACTTTGTTCTTTACTTGGAGCGATTAAAACACGAATACAAACAATTTAAATAAATAAAAATGGAAACAAGAAACAACACAGGTGCAATTTTTAAGAACGACAACAAAAAAGCGGAAAACCATCCGGACTACAAAGGCAAGGTAAACGTAAATGGCAAGGATATGGAAATAGCGTTATGGATGAAAACTTCAGCAAAGGGAGTTAAATTTTTTAGTGCAAATTTTAGTGAACCATTTGTAAAGAATGAGCCACAAATAAATAAAAATGAGCCACAAATTAACGGAACTTTAAAACAACCAAGTTATGTTAATTTAGATGTAAATGACGATTTACCATTTTGATATGTACATACAAGACGAACAATTAAGAACTGAAGTAAAAAACATTTTAAGGTTAAAAACACGAAACAGCATCGTAAAAGAAATACAGGACAAAGGAAATAAATTTCACTTTTTCCAACTTACAAACTTTTTGGAAGGCAAAGACGTTTCACTTTCAACGCTTAAAAAAATAGATTACTTCGTAAACAAATAAAATTTTCAAGTTAAAAACGTAGGCGCAGACTTAATTGTTTGCGCTTTTTTTTGTTACCAACCTTTCAATAGGTTAAACCAACCTTTCAAAAGGTTATTTTCAGGTTGTTTTGTTATAGACAACTAATTGTTAATAAATTTGTTTGGTTATTGTTGAAAAATTAATCATACATTTGCTTAATATCTAAACAATATAAATTGGAATGGTTAACTAAAGTTGCAAAGCATCATAACGAATGGGTTAAAATGGTTAATCAATTTGGCGAGTATTTCTTTGCCGAAGACATAGTCCAAGAAACTTACATAATGTTAATGAAATGGAGCAGCGAAGAAAAACTATTTAAAGACGGAAACATAAGTAAAGGTTATATGTGGTTAGCTTTAAAAAATACTTTCCTTCAGCACGTGAACAAAAACAACAAAATTAAATTTATACCTTTAGATGACGTTTACAATTTAGCAGAAGAAAACAACACTCAAGAAAACGAAGCTTACAACGACTTGCTGAATAATGTAGATTTAGAGTGTGATAGTTGGCACTGGTACGACAAGCAATTATTTGAACTGTACAAAAACACGAATAAAAGTTTAAGGCAAATAAGTAGTGAAACTAACATAAGTGTAACAAGTATATTTAACACGGTTAAGACTTGTAAAAAACGAATTAAAAATAATATAGGTGAAGACTACCAAGATTTTATAAATAAAGATTACGAACTAATAAAAAAGAAAAAATGAAAAGTAAAGGATTAGGCGATACAATCGCAAAGATTACAGAAGCAACAGGAATTGACAAACTTGTAAAATTTATTGCAGGTGAAGACTGCGGATGCGACGAGAGAAAAGAAAAGTTAAATAAACTATTTCCGTATGCAAAACCGTTGTGTTTAACAGAAGACGAGTTTAACACGTTAGACACTTATTTTAAGCAAAACACGAACACCTTAACAAGCGATGAACAAACAAGTCTAATAGCAATTAACAACAGAGTACTAAACCAAAAATTAACTTTTAGTACGTGTTCAAGTTGTTTAAGAGATTTAGTAAGTAAGTTAAGAGTAATTTACAACGAATATACTCCAGAACAAACAGAAGAAAATGCAAGTAACGAAGGTTAAAATAAACAGCATAAAGACGAACCCAAAAAACCCACGTTTAATAAAAGACGACAAGTTTAAAAAGTTAGTCAATTCAATTAAAGAGTTTCCGCAAATGTTAGAACTACGACCAATTGTAGTAGATGAAAACAATATTATTTTAGGTGGAAATATGCGACACAAAGCTTGTATTGAAGCAGGGTTAAAAGAAGTTTATATTGTACAAGCAAAAGATTTAACCGAATTACAAAAAGACGAATTTATAGTTAAAGACAACGTAGGTTTTGGCGAGTGGGATTGGGATATTTTAGCGAATGAATGGGACACGGACAAATTAACGGATTGGGGTTTAGACTTGCCTTTAGATGTAAGCCTTCAGGAACTTGAAGCAGAAGAAGACGATTACGAAATACCAAACGAAATAACAACCGATATTGTTTTAGGCGACTTATTTGAGATAGGCGAACACCGTTTACTTTGTGGAGATAGTACGGATAGCGATTCAGTTGCTAAATTAATGAACGGACAAAAAGCAAATTTATCATTTACAAGTCCACCATATAACGCAGGAAAAAGCGAAATGTTAAGCGGAAATACTCACACTACGGACAATAAATATAATGAATACAACGACAATCAAAAACAATCTGATTATTTAGATTTATTAGTTGGATTTACAAACAATGCTTTATTATTTTCAGATTATTTAATTTGTAATATTCAAAGTCTTGCAGGAAACAAAATAGCATTAATAGAATACTTAAACCAATACAAGAATAATTTTATTGATGTTGCTATTTGGGACAAAGGACACGGCGCACCTGCAATGGCTGAAAATGTAATGACATCAGCTTGGGAATATATGTTTTTTATATCGTCAAAAGAAAACGCAAGTAGAGCAATACCAAATGCAAATTTTAGGGGAACAGTTCCAAACATATACAGGGGAGCACCAAATAGAAATAACGAATTTTCAAATGTTCACGCTGCTACTTTTCCAATTGATTTACCGGAATGGGCGTTACAATTTACAAAAGAAAAAAATATTGTGTTAGACCAATTTTTAGGAACAGGAACAACAATGGTAGCTTCACACCAACTTAAACGCAAATGTTACGGAATGGAATTAGACCCAAAATATTGTCAAGTAATAATTGACCGAATGAAAAAGTTAGACCCAAGTTTAGAAATTAAACGCAACGGAGAAATATTAAATTAACAGAACAAAAACAGAATGAGTAAAGAAGATTTAATACCATTTAAGCAAGGCGAAAGCGGAAACCCTGCAGGACGTCCGAAAGGAAGTAGAAACCGAAGCACAATAGCACGTCTTTGGTTAGAAACTACACAAAAGGCAAAGAACCCAATAACAGGCGTTGAAGAAACTTTAAGTCAAGAAGATTTAGGAACTTTAGCAATGGTTAAAAAAATGCGGGACGGCGATGTTTCAGCATACAAAGCACTAATGGATAGCGGTTACGGTGCGCCTGTTCAACAAATAGAACAAACAAATATAGAACAACCTTTATTTAATTTAGATGAATTAAATGAAAAGGAGTAATTAAAATTAAATATGTTTATAGTAACTACTGCAATAAAAAAAATACTTAAATTAAAAAAAAGAATTTCAATTATTCAGGGTGGCACAAGTGCGGGAAAGACATTTTCAATAATACCAATTTTAATAGACAAAGCAACAAGAACTTCTAATTTAGAAATAAGCATTGTTGCCGAAAGTATTCCGCATTTAAGACGCGGAGCGTTAAAAGATTTTCTTAAAATAATGAAATGGACAAACCGTTTTTTTGAAGACAAGTTTAACAAATCATTATTACGTTACGAATTTTCAAACGGTTCTTATATAGAATTTTTTAGTGCAGACGATAGTTCAAAATTAAGGGGTGCAAGACGTGATATTCTTTACATAAACGAATGTAACAACGTAACATTTGAATCATATAACGAACTTGCAATACGTACAAAAAAACGAATATACCTTGACTTTAACCCAGCAAATGAATTTTGGGTGCATACGGAACTAAAAGACGAACCCGACACAGACTTTTTAATTTTAACGTACAAGGACAACGAAGCGTTAGATGAACGAATAGTAACGGAAATAGAAAAGAACCGCTTAAAAGCCACGACAAGCAGTTATTGGGCTAATTGGTGGCGAGTATATGGCGAAGGACTTGTCGGAATGTTAGAAGGAGTTATATTTTCAAACTACAAACTAATTGACACAATACCAACTGAAGCACGGTTACTTGGTTACGGTTTAGACTTCGGGTATTCAAACGACCCAACAAGCATAGTAGAAGTTTACAATTACAACGGGCAAAGAATACTAAACGAAATATGTTACCAAACAAGTTTACTGAATAACGACATAGCAAAGAAACTACAAAAACACGTAATAGCATACGCAGATAGTTCAGAGCCAAAAAGCATTGAAGAAATACGAAGAACAGGACAACAAATAAAAGGAGTAACAAAGGGCGCAGATAGTGTAAACTACGGAATACAAATAATGCAGTCGCAAAATTATTTAGTTACTTCACAAAGCACAAACTTAATTAAAGAATTAAGAGCGTACTGTTGGGATGCCGACAAGTCTGGTAAAACATTAAACAAACCGCAGGGAAAAAACGACCACGCAATAGACGCTGTACGTTACCACGAAATGGAAACTTTAGGGTTAAACAATACACACGGGCAATATTTTATACGATGAACGATTTAGAAGTAATGATGCAATGCGTACAAATTTACATCTACCAAAAAAA
>Ga0208223_1000286_pt1 | contig 13102 bp, 15 predicted proteins | sample LakMenE07Oct09ns_FD_150678 | JGI IMG/M metagenome (GOLD analysis project Ga0208223, IMG submission 150678) | Freshwater microbial communities from Lake Mendota, WI - 07OCT2009 deep hole epilimnion ns (SPAdes) | ecosystem: Environmental > Aquatic > Freshwater > Lake > Epilimnion/Euphotic zone ...
CACCGCTAAAAAATATCCTTCGTAATTACCGACCACTTTTGTTTTGTCATCCCGTTAGGGATCACTTAACTATGAGTGTATTGGATAACTAAAAGGTCATCCTAACGGAATGACAAAATCAAAAGCCAAGGCGTTAATGTAAGTGATGTTTTAGTAGCGGCTGTTTTTGTCATCCCACAGAAATCGCTTAAACTCAAAAGCATCTATATTCACATGAAATATCAGTTTTTTGTTTACATCATGGCAAGCCCTAGCGGTACTCTATATATTGGCATGACCAATAATCTCATCCGCCGAGTCCAAGAACACAAATCAGGCGAAATAGAGGGGTTTTCAAAAAAATATGGTTGTACAAAGCTGGTATATTTTGAAGAAACACAATATGTCTATAACGCACTTTCTCGTGAAAAAGAACTCAAAAATTGGAATCGAAAAAAGAAAGAAGATCTTATAAAAACTCTAAATCCACACTGGAATGATTTAGCTATTGTGTTATTTAAAAGTTAAGCGATCCCTAACGGGATGACAAAAGAAAAGTGTGCCAGCAAACATTTTGGCACTGGCTGTTCGAAGCTGAAGCCTGTTTTCGCTTAGACTCTCCGTTCAGCGAATGGCTTAACTTAATGGCAGTGCGCCAATCCCTGCGTTAAAATTGCGGCTTTAATCTTTAGCGGCTACGGACTGGACCATGAATTATAAAACCCTGTTATTTGTATTGATCGCGCTATGCTCAAACCTTGGCATGGCTGGCGAAAAAACTGTGATTCACTTAGGCGTGATGGCGTCTGGAACGCTGGCTTGGGAATTGGCGGCGATTCAAAATCATCATTTACTTGAAAATCAAGACTTTGCTATCGAAACCGTCACTTTGGCCAATCAACAAGCAGGCAAAGTGGCGTTGCAATCGGGTAGCGTGGATATGATTGTTTCTGACTGGATTTGGGTGTCCAGTATGCGCGCTGAAGGTAGTGATTATAGCTTCACGCCGTTTTCTAACAGCGCTGGCGGTTTGCTGGTTGCGGCTGATAGCACTATCAAATCCTTGGCTGACCTTAAAGGCAAAAAACTGGGAATTGCCGGTGGCGAGTTGGATAAAAACTGGTTGTTGCTACAAGCCCTAGGTTTACAGCAAGGTATTGACCTAAACCAATCGGTCGAAAAAGTCTTTGGCGCTCCGCCGTTGCTGAATCAACAATTGACTAGCAAACGTATTGATGCGGTTTTAACTTATTGGCAATTTGCGGCGCGTTTAGAAGCTGAAGGCTATCAACAATTATTAAGCGGCGAACAGATTATTAGTCAATTAGGGGTTAAATCATCAGTGCCTAGCTTGGGCTATGTATTTAAACAAAGCTGGGCTAATCAGCATAAAGCCGCGTTACAACAATTCTTAACCACTACGCATATTGCCCGTGACAAATTGTGTAACGACGATGCCGCTTGGCAGCAAATCATTGGTTTAACTGAAACCGACGATCCAACCAGCCAACAACTTATTAGACAACGTTATTGCCAAGGTCGCGTTACTGATTGGGGCGTGGCGAATCAAAAAGCCGCTGAAACGGTGTATGGTTTTTTAAGCAAACTGGGCGATAACAAACTGACCGGCAAAAGCGGACAACTGCAAGCAGGTACTTTTTGGTCGGCTGATTAATGTTCAGTCGGTTTCTGCGTCATCCTCAAACCCTAGCGGCGTTATCTTTATTGCTGCTAGTGGCGCTGTGGCAATTGGCGGCCACGCTGTTACATAACAATACTTTACCGACACCGACTAAAGTCACGACTGTTTTGTGGCAAGCGATAGCCTCTGGCGAGCTACCCTATCATTTGGGCGCGACTTTATTGCGTTTAATCAGTAGCTTTACCATCGCTATGTTATTGGGCTGCGCGCTTGGTGTGTTATTAGGCAGACACAAAACCTTGGATGCTTTTTTCGATAACTGGCTGGTGATTTTTTTAAACATACCGGCTTTAGTGACGATTATTCTTTGCTATGTCTGGTTTGGTTTGATCGAGTGGGCAGCGATTTTGGCGGTGGTGATTAATAAGCTGCCGAATGTGATTGTCACGATTCGCGAAGGCACTCGCACCTTAAATCAAGACTTATTGGAAATGGCGCAAAGTTATCGCTTTAGCCGTCGCAAAACCTTTGTGCATGTGATTTGGCCGCAATTGCATCCGTTTGTGATGGCGGCGACTCGCTCCGGTTTGGCTCTAATCTGGAAGATTATTTTGGTGGTTGAATTATTGGGGCGCAGTAATGGCATGGGCTATCAATTGCACTTATTTTTCCAATTATTTGATGTCGCCAGTCTGCTGGCTTATACGGTGGCGTTTGTGGCGGTGATTCAGTTGATTGAAGTGCTGATATTGAAACCTTTGGATAAAAAAGCCCAACGGTGGCGGCGATGAGTAGCATTCATATCAATATTGCCAATAAAACGTTTAACGCCGATGGCCGTCAGCATTGTGCGATTGCCGATTTGCAACTCAAGATAGAACCGAATCAATTTGTTTGTTTAGTCGGGCCTTCCGGCTGTGGCAAAACTACTTTGTTGAATATCATTGCTGGGCTTGATTCGCAGTTTCAGGGGCAGATTACTTTAACGGAACAAGCTAGAAATCCGCAGATTGGTTATGTGTTCCAAAATCCGCGCTTATTGCCTTGGCATACGGTGCGGGAGAATATCGAGCTGGTGTTTGAGCAAACGCCGCCGACGCAATTGATTGATAGCTTGTTGGCCGAAATGCAGTTAGCTGATGTACAAGACGTTTATCCTCAGCGTTTATCATTGGGAATGCAGCGGCGAGTGTCGATTATTCGCGCTTTTGCGATTAATCCCGATATTTTGTTGATGGATGAGCCGTTTGTTTCGCTGGATGCACCCACTGCACGGCAGATTAGAAATTCGTTGCAAAATCTTTGGCTACAACGGCCTCACACGGTGTTATTCGTGACTCACGATTTGCGCGAAGCGATTGCTTTAGCGGATAGGTTGATATTTTTATCAATATCACCGATGCAAGTGGTCGGCGATATTGCGGTGACTATTGATCGTCAACAGCGTAATGACGCCGAGCAAATTGAACAATTCAGACAGCATTTACTCCAACATTTTCCGGCTATTAACAGCCTTTTGTAACCGAGGTTTTCAGATGAACATCAAACGTATTTTAAGCGCCGCCTTATTGCTTATCGCCAGCCAACTCAGCTTTGCCGACAGCAAAGCGATTAGAGGCTTTGATACTGGCAGTTATCAGCAAATTTTGACCGAAAAAAACAATCAAGGCTTTATGTTGGTGATTTGGTCGTTGGATTGTTCGACTTGTATTAAAGACATGGAATTGTTGAGCAGTATCCACAAAAATCGTCCTGCGCTAAAAATTGTCATGCTTTCAACCGATGAGCAATCCGCGAGCGGCGATATTCAAAAGTTAATGGAAAAATACCATTTAGCCGATCTCGAAAACTGGGTATTCGCTAATGATAACGCGCAAAAATTGCGTTACGAAATCGACCCAAGTTGGTATAGCGAATTGCCACGCACTTATTTTTTCTCGGCTGCACATCAACGTGAAGGCGTCAGCGGCGCGTTAAAGTTGGAAGATTACAACGCCCGTTTTAGTAAATTAAAAATCTAAGTCATTTGTGAAAATTGTTGTTAAAGCTTGCGAAACCGAGGAGCTGATTAAAAAGTCACGTTTTATCGGCCACATCAGCCCTTGCAGTAGCGAGCAAGACGCTTTGTTGTTTATCAGGCAGCTTTATCAGCAACATCCTAATGCCAGCCATATTGTTTACGCTTATCGAGTTCAATCGCCGGATGGTTTGATTTGTCGCTTTAACGATGCCGGCGAACCGAGTGGCACGGCTGGCAAACCAATTTTTCAACATCTGGAAGGTAAGCAGTTAATTAATTTGGTGGTGGCGGTGATTCGCTACTTTGGCGGCGTGAAACTGGGCGCGGGCGGTTTGACTCGTGCTTATAGCAATCTGGCTAAGCAAGTGATTGATTGTGCTGAGATTGTTGAGCATATCGAAATGGCTGAGCTGAAACTCCACCTTAACTACAACCAACTGCAAGGCTTGGAATATCATTTAAAAAAACTCGATGGCAGTATTATTGCTCAAGATTTTTCAGACACCGTTATCACTCGCCTCAAGCTGCCAAAGCATCATGTAGACACTTTACTAGCCAACCTTTCCTAACTCGCTATCAACTTAATATGACAGCTTGACGTCATTATTGTTTCTATATAAGAAACAAAGCATCCACAAAACACTGTATTGTAAATAAATAAATAGCCGCTATAGTTAAGTCGTCTACATTAAAGCGACTGAATTCAGTCTAGGGGCAACCATGAACAAATCACACAACTTATACCGCGATATTTTCACAGGCTTATCTTTCACTGTTGGCCTATTTGGTTTTATGTCTGGTGAATTCATTATCTCCACTTTGCTATTCGGTGCAGCCACCGTTTCTAGCAATCTTGATTTTAATGACTCGTTTAAAGCTTGATTTTCCGCTTCAAATTGGCGAGTAAGCCGATTTTCTGTTGTATCTCCTCGTTGTTAAGCTAACTTTTTAAGTGGCTTTTTTACCCTCCACATTGATTGTGGAGGGATTTTTTTAGTTTTCAAAATCCTTGCCGGCACGGTTTATGCCATCTAAACCCGCGCTAATGATAAAATTCCTTATCTTTCACTCATAAATAAACGTAACAATGACAGCTCCTGCCGCGCTTTACGAATCATCCCTTCCCCACTTAAAACTACTCGGACGCGGCAAAGTTCGCGATATGTACGAGATTGACGATCAACATTTACTGATTGTCACTAGCGACAGAATGTCAGCATTTGATGTGATTATGCCCGACCCGATTCCAGGCAAAGGGCAAGTGTTAACCCGAGTGTCGAATTTTTGGTTTAACAAAATGCAGGATGTGATTCCGAATCATTTGAGCAATGATTTAAGCTTGGCTGATGTGATTCCTGATGAAAGCTTGCGCCAGCAAGTTGAAGGCCGCGCGATTATTGTTAAACGCTTAAAACCATTACCAGTAGAAGCGATTGTCCGTGGCTATTTAATTGGCTCAGGCTGGAAAGATTATCAAAACACTGGCAAAGTTTGCGGGATTGAATTACCCAGCGGCTTGCAACAAGCACAACAATTACCACAAGCGATTTACACACCGTCTAGCAAAGCCGAAGTCGGCACTCATGACGAAAACATCACTTATGCTGATACCGTGGCATTAATGGGTGAAGAAATTGCGGCAAAAGTGCGTGATGTTAGTATCCAGCTTTATACAACTGCCGCCGAATATGCTCGTGAACGCGGCATTATCATTGCCGATACTAAATTTGAATTTGGTTTGGATGATGCGGGGACTTTGTATTTGATCGATGAAGCGCTAACCCCTGATTCATCAAGATTCTGGCCGGTTGAACAATACCAAGTCGGTATCAGCCCACCGAGTTTTGATAAACAATATCTACGTGATTATTTGGAAACTTTAGACTGGAACAAAACTGCACCGGGTCCGAAATTACCAGATGACGTTAGTCAACAATGCAGTGCGAAATATTGTGAGGCTGAGTTGAAGTTGATTGGTGCTTAGGTGTTCAGATTTTACTTAACACCTTAGAACAACAAAAAAGCCGCGAATATCGCGGCTTTTTTGTTTGGGGAAGTATTTTTTCATTAGGCAATAAAAAACCCGCTAAGTTAGATAACTTGCGGGTTCTGAAACATCTTATAACTTAGATGGAGGCTGCGATCGGAATCGAACCGATGTATACGGCTTTGCAGGCCGCTGCATAACCATTTTGCTACGCAGCCAAAATCTTTGTTAAATAAAAAAGCCGCGAATATCGCGGCTTTTTTAAAATTGGAGCGGGAAACGAGGCTCGAACTCGCGACCCCAACCTTGGCAAGGTTGTGCTCTACCACTGAGCTATTCCCGCGTAACTGAATATTCGTCCATTATAGCGACTATAAATATTCTGTCAACAATTTTATTGTAAATTTACTGAAAGCGCCCAACCTCTTCTGCCTTCGCACTCGCCGCTAGTCATTTCGACTTCAGCAAATACGTCTTTTTTGCCATAAGCATCTTGAGCTTGGATCAATTTAACCGGTGTACCTTCTGCAATGTGTTTGCATGAACCATCGCGATCAGCTTCTTCGGTATCATCATAAGCAGCCATTGAACCAGGAACGCCGACTAAACGAATAGTCGCATTCGGATCATAAGCATTAGCGCCTTTCAGAACATAGTTTTGACCAACCACAATCGGTTTTGACTGATGGGCAACCAATTTGCTGTCTGAGCCACCGCCTACTAACAATGCTAATACCAAAACGATACCACCTAAACCACCGTAAAACACTTTAGGGTTAGACTCTCTCAACGCTAAAACGCTGGCAACAATATTGCCAACTGCATTTTCAGCTGGTTCTGCAGCTACTTGCTCAACTACTTCAGGTGCTGGAGCTTCAGTAACGGTTGATTCTTCAGTTTCGTTGATGTTTTCATCAGTGCTCATGGAAAGTCTCCTCTTAAAAGGTAATTATTATTATGTCTAAAGTTGTAAAGTTACCACGCTATTCAAACATTTCAAGCTTTGTTTGCCAAAGCTCAATGTCGGCAATCTTAACACTTAAACTTAAAACATTACTGCAACACGAATTTAAGACCAATTACTAGCAACAAAGTCGCCAATACCGGTCTTAAAAAAGCCTCGGGAATTTTGGCACTTAGATGGCTACCCACCCAAATTCCTGGCACCGAGCCAATCAACAAACTCAACAGCAAATCCAAATCAAAATTGCCTAAACTCAAATGCCCTAAACCTGCCACAGCGGTTAAAGGAATCGCATGAGCCAAATCAGTGCCGACAATTTTCAAGGTTGACATGCGTGGATACAAAAACAGCAAAGCCACTGTTCCCAAAGCTCCTGCCCCCACTGATGACAATGTCACCAACACCCCCAACACCACACCCGTTAATATCGTCGCCACCTTTTCCCAACGCAGTGAAAAACGACCGGCATTATCAGGCGAACTATTATCGTCACTAATAATTTGCGCCTTACCTTTATTACGCAATAGCAAACTCCGCACCAACAAAGCCACAGCAGTCAACAATAAGGCCACACCTAAAGTAAAAGTAATCGCACCCGTAATTTCCTTGCCAACCAACATTAGATTTTTCAACACATACAGCGTCACACCGGCCGCTGGCAAACTACCTAAAGCCATTAGCTTCACAATCCGCCAATCGACCGAACCATGCTTGCCATGATGGACAAACACACCAGCAGTTTTAGTAATCGAGGCATACAGTAAATCCGTTCCTACCGCCACCGCTGGCTTAAAGCCAAACAAAAACACCAATAACGGCGTCATTAAAGAGCCACCACCGACGCCAGTTATTCCCACCAACAAGCCCACTGCAAATCCAGAAAGCGAATACATCAAGTTCATTTGTTATCACCTTTTTATAGAACGTATCTTTTAAAAGAATATAACAGCTGAAAGCCTGTATTTTTAATGAAAAATTTTCATTAAGTTATCTTGATTTCAGATAAACGCGCTGTTGACTCACAAACACCTAGACAAGCGAACCGATTTGGAACAGAATATAAACAAATCCTTATATTTACTCATAACAGGCTAGTCTTATGATTTTTAGACAACTTTTCGAAGCAGAAACGTCTACATACAGCTATTTACTGGGTTGCGAACGCACTCGCCGCGCCTGTTTAATCGATTCGGTTGCCTCGGAAGTGGATAGCTATATTGATCTACTGCAAAGCCTAAACCTCAATTTAATCTACACCTTTGAAACCCACGTCCATGCCGACCACATTACTGGCGCGGGTTTACTCAGACAAAAATTAGCCAGCAAAAGTGTGGTTCATCGTGATGCAGGCGCCATGTGTGCGGATTTATTAGTCACCGACGGTGTGTTATTACAAATTGGTGATTTGGAATTTGAAGTACGCCACACCCCAGGTCATACCAGTGGTTGCGTCAGTTATGTCATGCAAGACCGCGTATTTACCGGCGATGCACTATTAATCAATGGCAGCGGTCGCACCGATTTCCAACAAGGCGACGCCGGCCAGCTTTACGACAGCATCACTAAAAAATTATTTCCCCTACCTGCCGACACCTTGGTCTACCCAGGCCACGATTACCAAGGCAATACTGTTTCAACGATTAAACAAGAAATCGCCAAAAACAGTCGCTTAGGCCACAACGCCAGTCGCGAAGCATTTATCGCCACCCTGCAAAACCTACAGCTGGCCTATCCCAAATTCATCGACCAAGCCTTACCGGCCAATCAATCCTGCGGCTTAATGCCACAAGGCTAAAGGGAAACAGGCATGTTACTGACACTTTCACTATCAATCATCATCGGCTTATTACTCGGTTTACTGGGTGGTGGTGGTTCGATTTTGACTGTACCAATGCTGGTTTACTTATTAAAGGTAGAACCCAAAACCGCAATTGCGACCGCTTTTGTTGTGATCGGCAGTTCCAGTCTGGTAGCCTTAATCCCACACGCCAAACGTGCGGCAGTTTGCTGGAAAAGCGGTTTATCGTTTGGTTTAAGCGGCATGTTGGGCGCATTTTCTGGCGGACGATTAGCCACTCATTTCCCCAATGAGCTACTGATGCTATTTTTTGGAGTGATCTGTTTATTAACAGGCTTGCTGATGATTAGAGGCAATACGCCACAACACTCAGCAACCAATCAAGAACCGATTAGCCTTTGCCCACTAAAACTACCTTTATCAAAGCTATTGATAAACGGTTTTCTGGTTGGCGGCTTAACCGGCATAGTTGGTATCGGTGGCGGCTTTATTATTGTTCCAGCGCTAACATTATTAGTTGGTTTAACCTTACAAGGCGCGATAGGCACTTCTCTACTCATCATCGCCATGAACTCCGCAGCTGGCCTAATCGGCTATAGCAGTCAAATCAGCTTAGATTTGGAATTAACTTTATTAATAACCGCTGGCACTGTATTTGGCAGTTTATTAGGCGGCTATTTATCAAACTTGTTACCCGCCCAAACCTTAAAACGTAGCTTTGGGATATTAGTGATATTGGTCGCCCTCTATGTGCTTTATCAAACTATCAACTGGCAAAACTGGCTCAACCTTAACGGTTTGTTAATCGTCGTTTTAAATTTATTAGTGTTCGGCGGATGGCTGTTTTATGCAAAGGCTATACAACAAATAGACCGCACTCTTTTTAGCGATGAAGATTAATCAGGAACACAGTCGATGAAATCCTATTTACAGCTAAAAGATCAAGTCCATGAATTAGGCGGATTATTGTTTGAAGTTTTTCACTATCTTGCCTTGTTTGTCATCGGTGCCAGCATTGTCTGGTCGGCAGTGATTGCTTATGGCGGCATGGTTAGCCAAGGCCACGCCACGATTGGCGACATTTTATTGCTGTTTATTTATTTGGAATTAGGGGCAATGGTGGGGATTTACTTCAAAACCAGCGCCATGCCAGTTAAGTGTTTAATTTACATCGCTATTACCGCCTTATCGCGATTATTGATTGCTGACATCCAAGCCCATCATCAAGCTGACAATGGGATTTTATTAGTATCGACCGCGATTTTACTATTGGCCATTGCGACCCGTGTTATTCGCAAACCCGCGTCCGATTAATTAGGACTTAGGAGGTTTTATGTCATCTACATTCAATTCATCCCGCCGCCGCTTCATCGCACAAACCAGCCTTGGCGCACTCGCCTTAGCCAGCGCTCCCAGTTGGCTACAAGCGATGGAAGGCATGAACAAATTGCCGCCTAACAAAGCATCCGCCAACTTTCACCCAGACGTTGAAATTGATTTAACTTGCCAACCATCAACCGCAGCGATTTTAGCTGGCCAAGCAACCCGAGTTTTACGCTACACAGCCAAATTAGTTAAAGGCCCCGCCAACAGCGTCAGCGAAATCCCAGGCTCCTACCTTGGCCCAATCCTGCGTTTCGAAACCGGGCAAAAAATTCGTATCAACTTGCTGAACTTATTAGACGAGCCCAGCATTACCCACTGGCATGGTCTACACGTTCCCGCCGAAATGGACGGCAGCCCGATGTATGCCATCGACAAAGACCAGCGCTTTGTCTACGAGTTTGAAATGCGCAATCGCGCCAGTATGAACATTTACCACCCGCACCCTCACGGCATAACCGGACGTCAGGTTTACCAAGGTTTAGCCGGTGCGATTATTGTTAATGACGAAGAAGAACGACGCTTAGAACTACCGAGTGGCGAACACGAAATTCCCTTAGTGATTCAAGATCGCCAATTTGACAACCAAAATCAGTTGCAATACGCAGGCCACATGCACGACCGCATGATGGGCTTTTACGGCGACCAAATTTTAGTCAACGGCAAACTCAACGCTACCCTCAATCTCGCCAGCCGCGCTTATCGATTCCGCGTTCTCAACGGCTCAACGGCACGTATCTACAAACTGGCATGGGACGATAATTCCCCCGTCACCGTGATCGGCACCGATGGTGGCCTATTGGAAGCCCCGATAAACAAAGCCTATGTGATGCTGGCTCCTGGCGAGCGAATTGACGTTTGGGCTGATTTTAGTGGCCGTAAAGTTGGCAGTCAGTTAGTGATGCGTAGCCTAGCGTTTTCAGGTGCCTTGCCGATGATGGGCATGATGGGTATGGGAGGCCGCCGAGGTGGTCATGGCATGGGAATGGGCATGCACGGTGGAATGCATAACCGTGTGCAACAAGACGATACCCAAATGGGTAGCGATTACCCGATTTTCACCATTAAGATCAATCGCCAAGTCAGCGACAGCCCTAGCCTGCCGAAACAATTATCAACCATCAAACACTACAGCCTGTCTGATGTCAGCAATCCTAAACAAGCCTTACCGATTGCAATTTCCGAATCACCGATGGCGATGTTATTAAACGGCAGACCGTATGCCGAAAACGACCTGCAAGCCTTCGAGCGCGTGCCGCTTAACAGCATTCAGTTAATCGAGATTTTCCATAGCAACAGCGGTCATGGCATGGGCGGAATGGGCGGCGGCATGATGGCCATGGCACATCCGATTCATTTACACGGCCAATATTTCCAAATTTTCAGCCGCCAGCAAAGCAAACCCAGCGACGCCTATAACAGCGTCAAAGATGGTTTTATCGAAGGCGGCTGGAAAGACACTGTGCTGGTGATGCCCGGTGAAGAAGTCAAAATCATCAAGCCTTTTCAGGATTTCAAAGGCTTGTTTATGTATCACTGCCACAACTTAGAACATGAAGACATGGGCATGATGCGCGAATTCTCAGTCGAATAAGGCATTGCCATGGCTACAAGATTACGTTGGGAAATCTCCGCCGCTTTACTACTCAAAATTGTGTTGCTAGTCGGCTTATGGTTTTTGATTTTTCACTGGTCAGATCGACCAACCACCAAGCCCGATGTCGCTCAGCATTTATTAAGTAACGATCCAATTTCAATTCAATCGACTCAGGAGTCTAATCATGTTCGGTGACGATATTGTCATGCTGTCACGGATGCAGTTTGGTCTGACAGCGCTTTACCACTTCTTATTTGTGCCACTGACATTGGGTATGACTTTTATTTTGGGGATTATGGAATCGGTCTATGTGATGACTGGCCGTGAAGTCTATAAAGACATGACCAAATTCTGGGGAAAATTATTCGGGATTAACTTTGCCATGGGTGTCACCACTGGCATTACCTTGGAATTCCAATTTGGCACCAACTGGGCTTATTACTCGCATTATGTCGGTGATATTTTCGGCCCATTGTTAGCCAGCGAAGGCTGGATGGCGTTTTTCCTAGAATCAACCTTTGTCGGCCTGTTCTTCTTTGGCTGGGACAAATTAAGCAAAGTCCAACATTTAACCGTGACTTGGTTATTAGCAGTAGGCACCAGCATTTCAGCCTTATGGATTCTAATCGCCAACGGCTGGATGCAACATCCGGTTGGTTCAGAATTTAATTACGAAACCTTGCGAATGGAAATGACCAGCTTTGCGGATGTGTTTTTCAATCCAGTCGCGCAAGTTAAATTCGTCCACACCGTCGCTGCTGGCTATGTGACTGGCTCAATGTTTGTCCTAGGCATTAGCTCTTGGTACTTATTAAATAAGCGCGACATTGGCTTTGCTCGTCGTTCATTTTCGATTGCTTCCGCATTTGGTTTAGCCTCAATTTTGTCAGTCATCGTCTTGGGCGATGAAAGCGGCTACACCTCGGGCGAAACCCAAAAAATCAAACTGGCGGCGATTGAAGCCGAATGGGACACCCACCCTGCCCCAGCCAGTTTCACCTTATTTGGCTTTCCAAACCAAGAAACTCAAACCACCGATTACGCGATCAAAATTCCTTACGCATTAGGTTTAGTCGCCACCCGCTCACTGGATGAACCAGTAATGGGTTTAAAAGACTTACATGCTGGCAGTGTTGAGCGCATCAAAGGCGGGATGTTGGCTTATGCAGAATTACAAAAACTGCGTAGCGGCGACCGTAGCGAAGCAACTAAACAAGCCTTTGCCAACCATAAAGACGATTTAGGCTATGGCTTATTGTTGAAAAAATATACGCCAAACGTCGTCGATGCCGATGCCGCGATGATCGAAAAAGCCGCCAACGACACCATTCCTAAAGTTGCGCCCTTATTCTGGACATTCCGCGTGATGGTCGCCAGCGGCTTCACCATGTTGTTTATCTTCGCGATGGCGTTTTACTACTGCGCGACTCGCGTAGCCGACCAAAAACGCTGGTTGATGCGAATGGCAGTTTGGGGAATTCCTTTACCGTGGATTGCCGCCGAAACCGGCTGGTTTGTCGCCGAAGTCGGTCGCCAACCTTGGACTATCTCAGGCATTTTGCCCACTCATCTCAGCGTTTCCAGCGTCAGTAGCGAACAATTGTGGATTAGCATCGGTGGCTTTGCACTGTTCTACACCGTGTTGTTAATCATCGAAATGTACCTGATGTTGAAATACGTGCGCCTCGGCCCTAGCAGCTTGCATACCGGTCGTTATTGCTTAGAACAATCT
>Ga0208223_1000287_pt1 | contig 13057 bp, 13 predicted proteins | sample LakMenE07Oct09ns_FD_150678 | JGI IMG/M metagenome (GOLD analysis project Ga0208223, IMG submission 150678) | Freshwater microbial communities from Lake Mendota, WI - 07OCT2009 deep hole epilimnion ns (SPAdes) | ecosystem: Environmental > Aquatic > Freshwater > Lake > Epilimnion/Euphotic zone ...
CATTGCCAGCGGTATTTTAGTGATGCTGATTGCGATTTCAATGTTTCAAGCCAAAATAAGCCAGGCAATACACACCCATGAAGAAGCACTAGAAGCGGAAGATAAAGAAGGTATAGCCGTTGTGCCTCTGGCGATTCCTTTGCTGGCAGGGCCCGGCGCAATCAGTCTGGTCATAGTCAATGCAGAGCAGATGTCGCATTGGACTGATAAAGTAATCATTAGCTTAGTGTCTGTATTTTTAGCCGGCGTTGTGTGGATAATTTTAAGCTTGGCAGTGCCTTTAGGAAAGCGATTAGGTACGGCCGGCATTAATATAGGAACCCGAATTATGGGACTCCTGCTGGCAGCCATGGCGGTTCAGTTTATTGTCAACGGTTTGATTGCATTGTTTCCAGCATGGACTCATATATAAGTCAATCTTCTTTGCCTGATACCGGTTCAATTGAGCGATCACAACCAAAATATCATTCGGAAAAATTCCTGCACCCATCATGGAATTTCCTTACGTACGGGCAAAAAGGTCGCAACCGGTTTTTTAACGAGCAATTCGTTTAAATATAAGGACTTTTCAATTTAATCATCAGCAGGCGATAAAAATCCTGCCGATACCTTGCCCATAAACAGCTGGTAGTAAGCCTGAAATAGTTACAGTGATAAAGGTCAGCAGGCAGTATTGATTCCAGAACTGTGCTTGCTATAGCAAAATTAGAAGGTTTTTAAGTTTATGCTATTTTATTTCGTTAAGGAATTTGAGCAAAAGAAAAAAAACTCAATCATAATAAAGCCGAGAAAAGCAACAATAGTTAGACATGATTAATGACAGCAGATAGCAGGAATTAACATAAGAATTAACATATACTGTTGCTAATCTTAGCTATGACGAAAGCAAGTTGCGTAAAGTGCCCCATCAGACATATTAAGCAACTAACCGTTAAACACAAATAAGGAGTAGGGTGATGACTGGCTTTAAAGAAATAGCAAAACTGACTTTATTGGCGATGGGCTTACTACTGGGTCATACTGTAGAGGCGCAAGGCACTGTTAATACAGCAGGTTCAAATGGAAATAGTTATAAGCTTGTTGCAACTTATGAGCTTGGCGATAACGGTCCCATGGGTGGCAAAGTATATTATGTCGATGATTCTGGTGAGCATGGCTTAGAAGCGAAAGCAGCTGACGAAATCAATTCGCTAACTTGGAGCGACGCTGTTATAGCGGCCGGCGCTCATGGCTTCGGTTGGCATTTACCGACAAAGACTGAATTACAAATGTTATATGAACACAGAAACGTGGTGAGGGGTTTTGCTGTAGACGACTATTGGAGCTCAACAGAACTCGACATTAACAGCGCCTGGATCCAAGGCTTCGGCAATGGCGACCAAGATCGCTACAATAAATACAGTAAACTTAGTGTGCGTGCTGTCCGGGCTTTTTAATATGTCACAACAACCACAAACAAAGCCTCTATGCCAAAAGTAGCCTGCTTTCATGATGGCGAATGCCCGATCTGCAACATTGAAATCAATGCGATGAAAAAACTCGATAAAGCTCGCAACATCAATTGGGTGGATATTACCCATGACTATGGTAACCAAACTGATCCGTGCAGAAAATAAAGTGATTATCACTTGTGGATTGGAAGGAGCTCAAAGATTCATCAAATAAGCTGTTAGGTTTGCACTGAAATAACTTCTTCTTGAAGTCAACAAAACCAAACATTTGCCTAAATGTTGCTAATTGGACGTTTTACCTATCCCGGTCTAGGCATAGTCAGAGACCATGAAACTTAATAAACAAAATAGCTCGGACTTGGAGATAAATTATGAATATACTAGTTGCAAAAATGCTTAGTTTGTTTAAGAGTCATCGATATGCAGAAAATACGATAGACCTTACTGAAAAGCCAATCAGCACAGCCGCCTTTGTTGTAAATAAAGAACCCGAGCAACTTCACCAAGGCAAAAGACGCTTGAAGGAAATCTACACAAGCCACTGGGATTTGGATTATCTGCCTAGAAAAGAAGTCGATAAAATATTAGCGGAAATTAAGCATATTAAGCTTTAGGCAAATTCGCCATCGGCAATACACCCTAATCAAAATTTATCATATTGAAACTTTGCCCAGGGTATGCAAATAATAAAGCCGAAAACGTGAAGCAGTTTTACAGCTCTATTGTTTTGACATTCAATAGAAGACGTTTTTCTAATATTGCGTATTACAAAACACATTTAAAATGCCTATAGATGGCTTTATTGAGTGCTTTGCTGTAAGTTTCAGATTATGGATAGCGCCTAATTTACTTCGCTTTGAGTTTGCAAATAATGGATGCTAAATAAATCATCCGGATCTGTCCAGACTTTAACAGGGTGAAAACCTGCGCGTAACGCGAGACTATGAAATCCGACTACGCTGTATTTGTGTGAGTTTTCTGTATGTATGGCTTCCCCTGCTTTAAAGTGAATCCGCTCATCGTCGATACGGATTTGCTGCTCTCTGTCACTCACCAGATGCATTTCAATACGATCGAGGTCCCGTTTATAAAATGCACGATGTTGGAACTGGTCTACCTGAAAATTCGCACCTAGTTCGCGGTTAAGCCGCACCAGTAAATTCTTGTTAAATGCCGCGGTCACTTTCTGCTGATCATTATAAGCGGCTTCCAAAATGCCAATATCCTTGACCAGGTCGACCCCTATCAATAAACCGCCATCATTACCAACGAGCTGAGCGATTCGCCTAAGCAAGTCCACTGCTTCTTCCGAAGATAAATTGCCAATGCTGGAGCCGGGGAAAAAGGCGATACGGTTCTTGCCTTTTAAGCCTGGAGGTAAGCTCCAAGGGTCAGCATAATCGACGCAGATCGCATGAACTTTAAGCCAGGGATAATCCTTTGCGAGCAAACTGGCGGATTGGAACAAATGATCTCTAGATATATCCATTGGTACGTAACATGTTGGCTGTATTGCCTCGAGCAATAGACGAATCTTGGTGCTGCTGCCGCTACCGAGTTCAAAGAGCAGTGCGTCCGGTCCGATCGAGTCGGCTATTTGATAGCCGTATTGTTTTAGCAAGCTAATTTCCGTGCGGGTTAGGTAATATTCAGGTAGCTCGCAAATTCGGTCAAACAACATGGAACCCTGTGAATCGTAGAAGTATTTTGGTGCAATGTGTTTTTGCTCGGCCTTCAAGCCGGCGAGGATATTGGCCCGAAAATCGCCCAAGGCGGGATGAAAATCGTGAAAATCAATCAAGGGTGGTTTCTTCATGCGTCGTCTGCCAAGCGGAGGCCCATAAACTGCCATCGGCTATGTGGGTAAAAAAAATTACGGTAGGTTTTACGAATATGATGAACCGGTGTGGCACAAGACCCACCTCGAAGCACCAATTGATTACACATAAATTTACCGTTGTATTCGCCTATCGCTCCTTCCAGCTTTCGGTAGCCGGGATAGGCTGTATAGGCGCTTTGCGTCCATTCCCAAACATCGCCGCCCAATTGCATGAATCTATTGCCTGGAGTTGCGGGTTGCGGATGAAAACGCCCGGTTTCTAGGAAATTGCCTAACGTTAAATCTTCATCTGCAGCCGCATATTCCCATTCGGCTTCCCTGGGTAAGCGTTTGCCGGCCCACGTAGCATAAGCATCCGCTTCAAAATAACTGATATGGCAGACCGGTTCATCAGGTTCAATCGATTTCAGACCTTCTAGCGTAAAACATTGCCACGTCTTGTCGACTTGCTGCCAATATAAAGGCGCTTTCCAGCCCTCTTTTTGAACGGTGGACCAACCGTCCGATAACCAGAGCAACGGCTTGTCATAACCGCCATCATCAATGAATTCGAGGTATTCCGCATTGGTCACCAAGCGATTAGCCAGAAAAAAATCGTTTAAAAGCACATGATGACAAGGCGATTCATTATCAAAACAAAACCCCTTTCCGTCATGGCCGATGGCAATCTTGTTTCCCGTTAGCTTTATCCAATCCAATGCTACTGTCGAATTCTTAGCTGATGGAGCCTTATTATTGAGGTATGCCGGAAGCAAAGGATTGCTTCCAAAAATATGCTTGATATCGGCCATCAGCAACTCTTGATGCTGCTGTTCGTGATTCAGTCCGAGCAGGATCAATTCCCGGATTCTCACCTTATCCCGATGGCAATCTAGGCTCGCTATCAACTCACTCATCTGTGCATCGATATACGCTACATAGCTGTAGACCTCCGCAACTGAAGGCCGCGACAGCAAGCCTCGCTGCGCCCTTGGAAACGGTTTGCCGATTCCCTGGTAATAAGAATTAAAGAGATCATTGAATTGAGGGTTAAACTGCCGGTAATACTTTAGATAAGGCGCAAGTATAAAGGTCTCGTAAAACCAGCTGACATGGGCAAGATGCCACTTGGGAGGACTGACATCAGGCATTGTTTGGATGACATAATCCTCAATTAGAAGCGGTGCGCATAGCAGGACGCTTTGCCGGCGCACTTGAGAAAAAGACTCGCTCAATGCGATAAGACTCGATGAGGCTGGTAGGCTTCGGCTCATGCTCTGCAATTGATCATTCATAGAAAGCGATTGGCCAATAGCTGATTAACTCGCCAATTCATTCGCTAAACTCTACGCCATGCCAGAAAGCTACATGGTTTTTAATGTTTAATGCCTCCTGTTTCGGTTCAGGATAATACCATGCCGCATCCTTATTGATTGAGTCGTCAATCACAATGTCGTAATAACTTGCCGTGCCTTTCCATGAGCAAGTGGTGTGCGTACTGCTGTCACGCAGAAACTGTGTCATTACGGATCCAAGTGGAAAATAATAATTCCCCTCAAGTTTCACCGTTTCATTGCTCTGGGCAATGACTGTATTATTCCAAATAGCTTTCATTGTTCATGCTCCACTGCTGTTGACAACATAGTAAAAATAACACTGTATAAAACGGTTTTAAAAATTATCGTCGTTTGAAAAATCCTCACAATACATTCACTCGATAAAATGAGGCCAATCGGCGGCGTCGACAGAATCTAGGGGCAAATTTTGAAAAAGGCCTTGCCACTTTTTAATAAATCGTTCTTCCGGATCGAATTGCTGAATTTGTTTGTCCAGATCGAAATGCCTTTTGCCGCGAGGATCAGCGCCAACGCCTGCCAGATATTGCCAGTTGCCCCAGTTGGAAGCCACATCATAATCCAGCAGTTGCTGCTCAAAATAGGCCGCCCCATAACGCCAGTCGACGGCTAATTCGTTGACAAGGCAACTGGCGACGATCTGACGGCCACGATTAGAGATAAAACCGTTGGCATTAAGCTGTTTCATGCATGCATTTACCAGTGGATAGGGGGTGTTGCCTACGCACCATTTCCGGTAGCGCTCGGGGTAAAAACTGGTTAAGGGCCTTTGTTGCTTGATACCATTAAAAGCGAACAGATGTTTGCCATGGCGATGCGCATACCATTGAAAATAATCGCGCCATAATAATTCGAAAAATAGCCAGGAGGTTGATTCGTTCGAACCGACTTTCTGTTCGTAGTGTTTTAAATTGTCATAAATTTGCCGAACCGAGAGATTGCCGTTAGCCAGCCAAGGCGAAAATTTGCTTGAATTTTCCCAGCCCTCCAGTTCATTGCGCCGTTCTTTGTAGTGACTTGCACAATCGGTAGCAAAATAATCCGTTAGTTGCTTTAATCCCGCTGTTTCCCCGCCATGAAAAACAATTTCCTGCTCGGATTCAGAAGTCAATTTTAAACAGTTGGGAAAATTCCTTAACCAATCCATTTGCGAAGCCGGGCTGGATGGAAGAAAATCGGGTACTGGCAAAGGTTTGTCGACCGTCAATTGCACAACGGTATTTTTAAACTCAGTATACGTATCAGGTAATTTTTCCAAGGCAAAAGGCAATTGATCAAGGCCGAACAAACTATGGCTGTCTGCTTCGACAAACTGTACTAATGGCAAGTGTTTTCGCAAGACTAGCCACTGCTGATTTTCATAGTATCCAGCATGGCGGCTACGATAAATAAAGGAGACTTTGTGTTCACTCGCCAGATGGCTGATAGCTTTGACGGGGGCTTCATAACAAACCAGAAGATGCTGACCCAATTGATGTAATTGCTTATCTAGGTCTAGCAGTGATTCTTTTAAAAAGCGCCAACGATTCGCTGACATCGTTCCCAAACCATACCGATTCGGCAACAGCCACTGCGGATCGAGACAATAAATACAGAGCAAACCATCAACTTCAGAGGCCGCTTTTAACAGATTGGTATTATCGTGAACACGCAAATCATTAACAAACCAGTAGATCCCAACGTTACGCATAGTCATCAAATCCTTACACGAAGAAATAAGGGTAACCCATTAAAAAACTCAACTTTCTTGTCATCATAAACTGCTGGCGGATATCAAACAGCCAGCAAGATACTGATGTTTAAAGCTATTTTTGGCTTAATAGTGAGCTTATTTTGGAATCCAGCTGTTCAGGAGTCACATTACTGGCAAAAGCCTCAACAGATGCGCCATCGCGGCCGATCAGATATTTATTAAAATTCCATTCCGGCGTATGGCCTGTGGTTTTAATCAATTTTTGAAAAAATGCATTCGCCGCCTGCCCTTTAACGACGCTTTTTTCCATCATCGGGAAAGTCACCCCGTAGTTGATATAACAGACATTGGCGGTTTTTTCCGGTTCAGCAAACTCTTGATTAAAATCATTGGAGGGGAAGCCGACCACCACCAGACCCTTATCTTTATATTTTTGATAAAGTGCTTCTAGGCCTTTAAATTGTGGGGTATAGCCGCAATTGCTGGCAGTATTGACGGCCAGAATCACCTTGCTATGAAATGCTTGGCAAAAATCAAGCTCTTCGCTGGATCTTAATTTAGTCATTTTATAATTAAGCAAGTCAGAGCAAGTCTCTGCCCCATTTGCTGAAACAGAAAATAACAACATGCTCGCCAATAAAGTTAGAATATTCATGCTGTGCACCTTTAAATAATTTAATAATTAATTGAAATGAGTAACAACTGGAGTATAGCTTGCTTGATGGTCATATATAAAAGTAGAATTACATAAAAAGCAAGCTTTTGTTTGGCTGAGATTCTGGCTAGTGATGATTTTCATCTGTTTTGCAAGTTGCTCAGTTAAGTGGCATTTGCAGTAACAGAACTTTCTAGGCAATAATTATTAACCATATCTTACAAAAACAATTCTATCGTCTTTCGGATTGATCAAAACCTTGAATAATCAATGGCTCTGTTTACAGCACTACATCAAGCGAAACCACCAGCCAATTCAACTCTCAACAGAGTTGAGTCACCGAACACACCAATACATTCTTTGATTGCTTAACGCCTTGTTATGTCTACAATACAATTTAAAATTAATTTAAATTCCTAAACAAGTCTTGCTTGTAACAATAATTGTTATGATGGCACATTGATTTGTTACCGATTATTAACAACTTAATGAGATAAAATGATCCAATACGATTTCGATCTACCTTATGAACGAAGGGGAACAGATAGCGAAAAGTGGAAGGCTTTTGGAAACGAAGTATTACCCTTGTGGGTGGCAGACATGGATTTTCCTGCGCCACCTGCCGTATTGCAGGCACTTCATGAAAGAGTTGCACATGGCATTTTTGGTTATGGTGGGGTCACAGCTGAATTATCTGAGGCAATTTGTCATAGGCTTTGGGAATACTATCACTGGGCAGTCACACCAGATCAACTATTATTCCTTCCAGGCCTAGTGAGTGGTCTTAACATAAGCTGCAGGGCGGTCTGTCCCCCTGGCGCAGGGGTGCTTGTACAAACACCAATCTATCCACCGTTTCTCAGTGCGCCTGTTAACCAAGGGCTACATCTCAATATAGCTGAGTTATTCGTGACCCGCTCCAAGCAATGGTTACATTATTCAATAGACTACAATGCTTTTGAAGCGGCCATACAATCCCACACTCGGCTGTTTATGTTATGCAATCCTCATAACCCTGTGGGTCGTTGTTACACCCGCGAAGAATTGATTAACCTCGCAGAAATTTGTACACGTAACGATTTAATTATCTGTGCAGATGAAATACACTGTGATTTGTTGTTAGAAAATTCCAGTCATTTACCTATCGCCTCCTTATCTCCTGAGATAGCCAAACGCTGCATTACGCTTATGGCACCCAGTAAAACCTTTAACATTGCTGGACTTTATTGCGGATTTGCTATTATTCAAAATCCATCCTTGCGAAAGCAATATCAACTGGCTGCTCAAGGTATTGTGCCTGAGGTAAATTTACTTGGCTTTACTGCTGCCCTTGCAGCCTATAAAAATGGCGAAACTTGGCATAAAGAATTGATGGTATATCTGAATGGCAATCGAAATGTTTTCACTGATTATGTGCAAGAACATTTGCCCATGCTGCGTACCACAATTCCAGAGGGTACTTTTTTAGCCTGGCTAGATTGCAGCGCAACGGGCATCATTGGAAATCAACACGAATTTTTCTTGAACCACGCAAAAGTTGCGCTAAATGATGGACAACGATTCGGTCAGGGTGGCAATGATTTTGTCCGGCTAAACTTTGGTTGTTCACGCTCAACATTGACTCAAGCATTAATGCAGATGAAATTTGCTTTAGCTACCTTAAATTAACGCTATTCGCAAAAAAATTTAAATATAATGAAAGGTGGATTCAAATTCGAAGTGCAATCTTCTTTTTATGCATCATCAAGAAAGCAGAAAAAGATTATGCGTAAATTTGATCTTTGCACAGATAGAAAATTGAGAGCCGTGTTCAGCGCCGTTTTCCCTAATTTTTTAGTCATTTTTTTTAAGCTGTTTTACATTCTAATACGAGTAACACGAATTTCATCGTTATAGGTTAACAAGTAACGTATTATCAAAATTCGTGAATATTTTTTATCACTTCCCTTGAAACGTAGATATTCCGTGACATCTAATTTTCCATGCAAATATTCTCGCCTATAAGCAGTTCATGGCATTAGCAGAATAGTTTTGCCTGCAGAATAAGCTTTCCATGCTTTAGAAAAACTTTGCAACAGAGCCACTATACTATGTCGTAACTGCCTAAATGCGCATATCCCGGCAAAGTTTCTAGGCGATGATCTTCCAGTGGCATGCCTACTGTAAAATGATACAGACTTTGCCATTTATCATCCTTAATACCTAAAAGTTCATGGACGCTATCATCAAAGTAACAGCCGATACCTGTACCTCGAACACCTAAAGCCTCTGCTTCCAGATAGAGAACTTGGCCGACTAAACCGCATTCCCAATACAAGCGACGATAAAGCCATGGCGTTACATCTATGGATTCGCTGAATTCTGCAACCATGCCCAAACTGAAGGCGCTGTCGCTTGCAATAGATTGATGACAGGACAACGTTTTGGCAACCTGTCTGTAATCGCCAGAATGTAGATGATAGAGCGGAATTATCTCTGAAACTTTCTGCCAGTCAAAATCTGATAGGGTCGCCGCTTGCAATTTTTCAAGCGCGTCAGAATATCTTAGTAATACGTAGATACCTGGAGTCAAGCCATCAACATTATGGACAAAAATAAACAGGTGGATTTTGGGTGGCCAACGCCACAATTCAAAAGCGGCGGTAGTCGGCAATACGGCGGCTAGCATTCTATAAAAATCTGTTTTCGGCAAAAGTGATGCTTTGGGATTAAATTGTTGCGCACTTCGGCGTTGACGAATGATTTGCGTTACTGACTTTATACACGATGATTTTATAGTGTATTGCTGAGTGACTTCCTGATGCACAGGCTCTATAGTTTTCGGTTTGCTTGCAGCAGTTGAAATCTCATTGATTATGGGCCAGTGATACCTATGATTAGCGCCTAGACTATCGGCTTTACCGAACCACTCCCCGAATTGTGCGGCTTCCAACAGAGTGTTGGCAACTAATGGCTGATTGTTTAGCTGTGTATGAATTCTACAAATAATATCAGGTGATTCATGCTCCAAAGATATAAAATCATCACGATCTAGACCTAATAATTGATTGATATCCGTATCCGACCATTCCGCACACAATTCCACTGACCAGCCCAGTGCTGCTGCAGCATAGCTTAAAGCGCCCAAGGCGTGACCAATATCATGCTGACAATATCGGTAAGCTCTTTCACCGTATTTCCACGCTTCTCGCCAATGGATTGAAGACAAGCCAATGAGTAAGCCAGCATCTTGAAAATCGCCAGAAAACAGACAGCGCCTCTCAAGACTATGATCATGAGTGAGGTAGTGGTAAACGCCTGATTGAATAAAATCATTGCCAATACTCACCATATAGGCTTCTGTCGGATGCAAGTTTCCACTTGAAGGATTGCAGCGCAATGCCCAGCGGTTTGAACCGAATTGTTTCCATGCTGACAAGCCGAAGGCTAATTCCAGCAATAAACCCACATTAACACTATTTAGCGGTTTTGCTGGTATTTCGGCATTATCAAGATCACAAAATAAGGGTTCGAGTTCGATTCCTGGCTGGGGTAGTCTGATAATCTCGCAACCAGAAAAACGCCTAAATTGATTGGGTTGATCTTCCCAGTCGATTGATTCTGGACCCTTTGCATACAGATTTAATCTATGTTTTGTTCGATTGTGATAGCTTAAAACGGACTCATATTTTTCATTCATCATGTTTTTATGTTATTTCCAATGCCGGATGTTTGAATCACATCTGTTAAAGTAAATTCCTACTAAGTGCAGGCTGGCAACACCATTTCTAACGATGGCTTATAGAGTTTCAAATGGTTTCATTGCAACGATTGCTAACCAAGGTTGCTCATGAACGGGTTTACCTGCTGGCCGGTAATAATGATTGATCACTTCAAATCCTGCGGCCCCCATAAACAAATTGCTTAAATCAAATTGCATATAATGACCATATCGTTGTCCTGACCAGCCTTCTTGATTACCGCGAGGATTGGATAAAAACAAAATCCCCCCAGGCCTTAATGCAACATACAATTCTTCAAGGACGCGAGGTAGTTCTTGGCTAGGAACATGAAACAGCGAAGCATTAGCAAAAATGCCATCGTATGCCTGTTTGGATAAGTGAAGATTTAGAAATTTTTGACAAAGAATCTGACAGCCTGTGTAGCTTCTAGCCATAGTACAAAAAACAGCACTGCCATCGAGTCCAACGGGCCTATGCCCCAATGATTTAAAATAGTGTACATCTCTGCCAGGTCCGCATCCTAGGTCTAAAATATCCAGTTTCTTATCTTGTGGAAACGGCGATAAAAACGCTTCATAGTTTTGAGCTACATCATGGTCTTTTGTACCACTCCAAAATGCTGAAGCATTTTGATTGTAATATTCTAAGGTGATTGTTTCTATTTCATCCAATTCTATCGTTTTTTTGCTCATGGATTTCCTATGCACCTCTGCTGCACATTTGTGCAATGATTCACTTCATGTGTGTCAAACAGCTTGTAAAAATGACCAGCTAATCGATGAAAACGACGCCAAATTTGACCATATGAAATCGCTAACACGCAGCTCTACTATTCGTAATAGTTTGGAATAAGTATGTCAACCGTCGCTGAGCCACTTAGCCAAAATCACCCTGTTGCAAACATTCGGCAAGGTTATAAAAGCAGATACAGGGATTATGCAGGTAATTCTTCGAAGGTTAATTAGTTTACAATTCAATAGATAGGTATCGTGCTGTCAACTTGCAATGCCCATGAATGAACGCCACCGGTCAAGTTTACAATAGCGGTAAAACCATTCTGTTCTAAAAATAACGCAACCTGCATACTTCGCACGCCATGGTGGCAAATGCAAATAATCGGCTGCTGCGCATCCAGTTCGGACAGCCTGCTTGGAATAGTATTCATCGGCATCGTTAAGGATCCGTTAATATGACCGGCCTCAAACTCCCACGGCTCACGCACGTCGAGTAATAGTGGTTTCTCACGTACTTCATCCGCAAGCCATGCGGCCAATTCAATGGGTGTCAAATTTTGCATAATTTTTCATATATAGTTGAGCTTTTGTGATTGAATAAAGCCGCCTGCCACTTTATGTGTTATGCCGAGTCTCATTTGATTCTCGCACACTTTTTTTCGTCCACACCATGAATGCAATCAGGCATTGAAAATCTGCCTATTCAAATGGAGTAACTCTGGTTCGCAGCGCCGAAGAAACCGCACTGAGAAGATGGGGCGTACCTTTCATGTATGTCATCACTGGGGCGGTCGGCATTTAATGCGTAATTCTTTTCTGAAGAGCTATCATAATCATTTTCAAAAGCAGCTTAATTGTGGCTCTTAATCCACTCTTCAGGCGTGAAGGTTTGCATCGACAGTGCGTGAATTTCTGTGCGCATACGTTCACCCAGTGCCTGATACACTAATTGATGTTGTTGTACCTTGTTTTTGCCGGTGAATGTTGAACTAACGATCACCGCCTCAAAATGCTGACCGTCATCACCTTGCACTTTAACATAATCGCTAGTCAATCCATCCATGATGTAGCTTCTTAACTCACTCGCTGTTAGCATCGCATTCTCTCAATGTTAAAATTACAGTAAATAGAGATAAGTCATACAGAAATGACCACCATCACTATTCACCAAGTTTTTATAGACATAAATACAAGACTAAATTAGCCCTATATTTACTTTATGGTACCTGAGTAATTAAGTCAACTATTCAACACCCTACGAATTTAAATATTGGTCAAAGAATGTGATAGACATATCTTTAGCTTACTGTTCTTAACGTCAGGGACGGAGGTATTTTGATTGATTATTACTATTACTGGGCTTCAATTCAATACCGAAATCATCACCTCTGAGTCGGGCAAATTCGGCATATAACTTAACTTTGATTTTGGCTAGCTCGTAGTCAGCAATACGTTTATCCGATGTCTTGAGAGATATCAGTATTTCGGTTTTGCCGTAATGTGATTTGAGGTCTGTTGGATTGCGAGTTCTGAAATAGAAATGCGATTTTCTACGGACAAGATTGGTCTGTAATTGCATAAATAATCCGCTGTGTGTATCAGTTATGTGTAGCAAACGGACTAAAATA
>Ga0208223_1000288_pt1 | contig 13016 bp, 8 predicted proteins | sample LakMenE07Oct09ns_FD_150678 | JGI IMG/M metagenome (GOLD analysis project Ga0208223, IMG submission 150678) | Freshwater microbial communities from Lake Mendota, WI - 07OCT2009 deep hole epilimnion ns (SPAdes) | ecosystem: Environmental > Aquatic > Freshwater > Lake > Epilimnion/Euphotic zone ...
ATGTTAAAAAATTAGATTAATTAACGCAACAAAACGAAGTGGTTTTCATGTTATTTTTTACAACTATTAACAACTATATTGTATTGTTAATTAATATTTTTGCCTGTATTTATTTTTCAAGTTAATATCTTGGTTCTGGTTTTTGGTGCTTTTTATAATTTAGATTTAATGATGCAGTAAATAACGCCAAAGCTAAGGATATATTTACAGGTAGAGTAGACACCGCCCATCAAAGCTTTTCTGAAACCAAAGCTTGTTTGCGAAAAAGATTCACACCCTCAGTAGCAAACCCGAAGGGCGGTGCCTAGTCTATCTGGCCTAGTGCTATATCTACGATAGCAGTGACTTTTAATTGTCATATTCTTTTGTGCTTTGCTATGATTCGGCAAATTTCAATCTTTTAGCAGATTTTTTTATCCACTTATCACTCATGCAGATCAACTTTTTTAGCAAATTATCTGTTTTTGGATTCGGTTCCAAAGGCTTTTTGCTGACGGTTGCTTTGCCATTTTTGTTTTTATTAGCCTTTTTAAGTCAACAACTTAGCAGCTTTGATGGTATCGGTTGGGTAAATGGCTTTAGCCATCCTTTAATGGGCTGGGATCATTTAGTCACCATGCTGGCGGTTGGAATTTGGGCGGCTCAATTGCGTGGTCATGCGGTTTGGCAATTGCCGTTAGCGTTTGTCGCGGTGATGAGTTTGGGCGGGATCGCTGGGGCTTCTGGTTTAGATATTCCCAGTGTCGAAGGCATTATTCTGTTGTCTTGCGCGGTGTTTAGCGTTTTGATTACTCGCAAAGTCCGGTTTAGCGGCAAAATCAATGTCTTGATTGTTGCCTTCTTCGCTTTCTTTCATGGCTTCGCCCATGGGCAGGAAATTTCCACTTCAGCCAGTCTGATTTCTTACACATTGGGTTTTATGCTGGCGACGTTGCTGTTGCACGGTGCCGGTATTTTGGTGGCCAAATTAGTTGTGTTGGCGGTTTCGGGTTTGTTGGGCATGGTGTTATCTAATGCGGCAATGGCTAATTCTGCCGAGTTGATGATTGAAAAACAGCAAAAACAAGTGAGAACTGTTGAAGTTAATTTAAATCACTACGCCAGTATTGATGAGTCAATTCAGGCGCTAAATTCCACCTTTTCGGCAACACTCATAACTCCTCAAATCGATTATTGGCTTTTATCCAGTCCACCGGATAACGATGTTTCGACTCATGGTTTTGTGCAATGGTTTTTATCTGCTGATGACCGATCTACCCATGTCGGTGTTTTTAGGCACTATTTTCCTGATATTAATTACACCCCAGGACAGGCTTTTTTAAGCAGTGGCGTAGGTCTTACTTCGCCGCCAGATCGCGCAGTTTTAGCTATAAAATTCGTTTACCGCTTCGCTAGTTTCGCCATTGAAAGCCCCGTTTTTCAATCGGCCTTTGCCAAAACCACTATTGGCAATTCTGCTACCACCCCATTGAATTCTTTGATTACAGATGATGCCGAACATCGTCTTAGTCTAACGTTTGCTTTAAATCCCAGTTTCTTTGTGCCTACTAGCTTACATCCGCTTGTTGGTCAATCTATTCAAAGCGCCGATTTCGGCAACCCATCCTTTTTGAAATTTAACCTATCAATGCTTAGTTGAGGAACAGCAATGAATGCGTATAACTATAAAATCAAACCAACGCAGTTAGCCATTAGTATTGGCTTTATCTTGGGGTTAAGCAGTGCTGAACTGTTTGCCGCGCCTAATGATGTTCAAACAGAACCCTCGTCAGAAGTGGCGTCTGAACAGCCGGAAAAAGCTAATAAGAGAGCCAAGAATGCCAAAAAAGACAAAGCCGAAGAATTGGAAACTATTCAAGTTGAAGAAGATGGACGGGGTAAGAATTTAATTGGTATGACTGCCTCTGCTTCACAAGGCGAAGTCAGCCAAAAGCAGTTTGAATACCGTCCACTATCGCGTAACGGTGAATTAGTCGAAGTTATCCCTGGCGCAGTTGCTACTCAGCACAGCGGTTCCGGTAAAGCGAATCAATATTTCTTACGCGGTTTTAATCTCGATCACGGTACTGACTTTACTACCTATGTTGACGGTATCCCCATGAACATGACCACCCATGCCCATGGTCAAGGTTATATGGACATCAATAGCATCATTCCTGAATTGGTTGATAAAGTCGAATATGGCAAAGGGCCTTATTATGCCGAGGTAGGCGATTTTTCAGCCGCGGGTTACGCCAAGATGTCAAGCGTGAAAAAACTCGACGAAGGGATTTTAAAATTCACCGCTGGTTCGTTTGATTACTACCGTACTTTGGTCGCCAATTCGCAGAAATTAGGCGAGGGCGATTTACTGTATGCCGGTGAATTTAATTTGTACAACGGTGTTTGGGAAGTACCTGAAGATTCGAAAAAATTTAATGGCATGTTGCGCTATACCCTAGACAAAGGTAACTGGGGGATGTCGGTTAACGGTAAAGCCTATACCAACAGTTGGACAGCTACTAACCAGATTCCTCAAGCATCTATTGATAGCGGGGCGATTGGTTTGTATGGCAGCATGGACCCGACTGATGGTGGTAAAAGTAATCGTTACAGCATGTCGGCTGATTTCTGGAACCAAGGTGGTAACTGGAAAAACACTGCCAATATTTACACTTTGTATACCGATTTAAATTTGTATTCCAATTTCAGCGGTTTCACTAATCTCGATGGATTCGGCGATCAAATATTACAGACAGAGCGTCGGGTTCAAACCGGTGGTCAAGTCGAACATACTCGTTATAACAAGTTGTTTGGTTTTGAAATGGATAATAGCGTTGGCTTGCAATTCCGTAACGATCAAATTATGGACCTTGGCCTTTACCAAACCGAAGCCAGACAAATAGTCAATACGGTTGGTAAACACAATGTTGGCGTAACCACTGTCGGCACTTATTTCAAAAATATCACCCATTGGCATGACAAAGTGCGCACTATTGCCGGTTTGCGTGGTGATTTTATTAATAACGATGTAACCGCTTTAACCAGTAATGACGCTAGTGTTAATGCCGCTAACTCGGGAAGTCGTGGCAAGGCGATGGTTAGTCCAAAGTTGGGCTTGGTGGTCGGGCCTTGGTATGACACCGAGTATTTTGCCAATATTGGTTACGGCTATCACTCTAATGACGCTCGTGGCACAACGCTGCAAGTTAACCCTACTGATGGATCGAATTTGGATGGCACAGGCACTAGAATCAGACCAGCAGCTTGGTCGCGCGGCGGTGAAACGGGGATTCGTAGTAACTTTATCCCAGGTTTAAATAGCACGTTTGCACTTTGGTGGTTAGAGTCTAGCGAAGAGTTGGTGTTTGTGGGTGATGAAGGCACAACCGATATTACCGGTAAATCACATCGTTACGGTATCGAATTAAACAACTATTACAAACCGACTGATTGGTTAACTTTAGATGCGGATTACGCGCTAACTACCGCACGTTATGCGTCAACACCTAATGGTGAAACAGATAACTTTATCCCTAACGCTGTTGGCCGTGTAGTGACCACCGGTGCGACTGTCGTTGCGCCTAATGGAATGTTCGGTACAGTGCGTTTCCGTCATTTTGGTGCAATGCCATTGGATCCATCGGGCACTATTTGGTCAGGCGATACTAACATTGTCAATTTAGGTGCTGGTTACAAACATAAACAATACAAACTAGAAGTTGATATTTTCAATATTTTAGGTTCACAAAGTAACGATATTGCTTATGCCTATGGCTACAACTATGGTGGTTCATCTAGCGATCTTGGTCTGATGAAACACCCAGTCGAACCTCGCATGGTTCGCGGCACTATCACCGTCAATTTCTAAGGTATCAATCGATGACAAACCTAAATTGGCGATTATTGTTGATGAGTATGATGCTGCAAAGTGGCTGGGCGTTAGCCCATCCACCGGGCTTAAGCTCATTGGATGCCGTGATTCAAACTAATCAAATTCAGATTAAAACCACCTTTGCCGTTCAAGACATTGAAGCCTTTACTCCGATGGATGCCGATTTAGACGCCGAGGTTAGTGATAGCGAACGTGAAGCGGCTAAACCCAAAATTGCGCAATTGTTGGCGGAGCAATTAAGCCTTAATCTCGACGGCAATCCGCTTCAACCCAACCAAGTCGGCAAGGTCAGTTACGATGATCAAAACAATGCTCAGGTTGAATTGCTTTATCCGGCAGCGCCAAAACAACAGTTAATTTTGCAATCGAAATTTTTAAGCTTGTTACCCGATGGCCATCAGCAATTTTTGGTTATCAAAGGCGCTGATGAAAAAATCATTGCTGAAAAAATGCTGACCAAACAGGATGATCAAATCAGCGTTCAACTCAGTAATGATGGCAGTCAAACCCAAACTTCATCGACATTTAGTGATTTCTTTAAATTAGGCATCGAACATATTTTGACCGGCTACGATCATTTGCTGTTCTTGTTTGCTTTGTTGGCAGTCACTCACAAAGTCGGCCCCGCACTGAAAATCATCACCTTTTTCACCCTAGCGCATTCAATCACCTTGGCGGCAGCCGGATTAAATCTGCTGGATATTCCCAGTAGCATCGTCGAGCCATTAATTGCCGCGACGATTATTTATGTCGGTATCGAAAACATCATTCGCGGCGATCATCCCAAAGGTCGGCATTGGCTAACTTTTGGTTTTGGCTTGATTCACGGTTTTGGTTTTGCTGGTGTGTTACGAGAAATGGATATATCCAGTGGTGATACTGGGATTTTATTTCCGTTGTTGTCTTTCAACTTAGGGATTGAAACTGGCCAAATCTGTATTGCCGCTTTGGTGTTGCCGATGATCTGGTGGCTGAATAACAAAGTCGAAATTGCCGAAAAGTTTCTAAAAGGCTGTTCGATCTTGGTTAGCTTGATGGGCGCTTATTGGTTGTTGGAAAGAACATTGCTTTAAAGCTAAATTTAGCCGAATCTGAGTTTTATACACTTTTTAACACTTAATTATCCGAGTCAAATCATGTTGGAATTAACTCACGCGCTTGAAAAAATCCTTTATCTGGTTTCGTCATCGCTTTACCTACCAGTTTTATTGATTGTCACTTTATTGGCCGCTTACTCTGTTTACGCCAGTGGTCGCTTATTACAGGAGTGGCTTCAACGCCGTTCATTAGGCTCCTTAGTATTAATTAAATTTGCCAATGATTTACAACAAACCATTAGCGAGAACAAAATCACAGGTAATCCACTCGATGTCGAGATGGAGCTATTACTGCAAACCCATGAGCATCAACAACTGATCAAACTTGATCAAATTCGCTTTGTTATCAAGTTAGGGCCAGCATTGGGATTAATGGGAACTTTGATTCCAATGGGGATTTCTTTAGCCGCACTCGCTTCTGGCAATATTCCGAGTATGGCAAGTAGCATGGTGACTGCATTCACCGCTACCGTCGCAGGTTTGGGTTGTAGCGTGGTGGCTTATTTGATCGCTTTGATTCGTGAACAATGGTTACGCGCTGATTTTGCGGTCATGCGTCATCAAGCCGAATTAGCCGCCAGCCGTTTATTAGATAACCATTCTGTGACTATTGAGGAAGACGGACATGCGCTATCTGAAACGCTCTAATTTGCACCGTAACAGCGAACCTTTAGAAGACCCGATTGCTGGCGTTGCTAATTTGTTTGATGCCAGTGTGGTGTTTATTGTCAGCATGATGATTGCCTTGTTTATGGCTTACAACATGTTGGATTTAATGAACCCCGATTCTACAGTGACGGTTACTAAGCAGAATGCCGATGGCAGCATGGAAATTGTTAGCAAAAAAGGTTCAGAAATTAAAGTCTCAAAAGTCACAGATCGTAAATTAAGCGGTTCTGGGGAACGGTTAGGGACTGCCTATCGCTTAAATGACGGTAAGGTGGTTTATGTTCCAGAATAAGGTTTACCAATGCTTGATTTTTTTCGGCTTGTTTTGGTTTAGCGTCACGACACAAGCGAATCAATCGCCCTTAAACCTGAGTTTGATTTTGGGCGATTTAGATTCACAAACCGCTGTTGAGGCGACCCGTAAACTGAACAACGATCTTTTGCTTCAAGGTGTAAAAATTCGGGTTTATTCCAGCTCGAATTTAGCGCAAGCAGACCCAGCCACCTTGCAAAAATCCAATTTGCTACTCGCTCAGATTACAGGTCGAGGCATTTTGAGAGATGGCGGTGAGTTATTTAAAAAAATAGCTAAGGAGGGGGGGCATTTATACGCGATTGGTCTGACATACGATGCTGATTTTGTTGAATATGGCTTACAACAAGACAAAAATTTGCAAGCTTATATGTCGGCTGGTGGCGCTGATAATGTTGCGAATATGATCCGTTTGGCGATTGCTAAATACAAAGCGCTGAAAGTCAATATAGCTGCACCCCAAGCTCAGCCGGAAATTGGCGCTTTTGATGTGCGTAGCAATCAGTTATTTGCCGATTTTGACAGCTATCAACAGGCTTATTCAGCTTACAACCCTCAACATCCTTGGATAGCGATCCTGTTTTACCGTTCTTCTGCATTGTCTGGACAAACCGATACCGTAAAGGCTTTAAGCGAAGCTTTAGAGCGTAAAGGCTATAACGTCTTGCCTGTGTTTGGTTACCCATACGATAAAACATTGGAAAAAATGCTGATTAACCCCGAAGGTAAATCACGGGTTGATGCAATTGCAGCCTTAGCTTTAAAAATCGGCGCTAGTCCGGATAAAACAGTGCCGATATTAAGTCGATTAGGTGTTCCAGTATTGAATGGGATTGCTCTAAATAGCCAGAACTTGTCGGAATGGACTCAGTCAGCGACAGGTTTGGATGTTATGGAGCGAGCGTGGCAAGTGGCTTTGCCAGAATTTGCCGGTGAAATTGCCCCTACAGTGGTTGCTAGTAAAGAAAAAATCCATGACAAAACAACGGGGCAGGATTTTGTTCGTGAAACGCCGATTCCAGAGCGTATCGAACGCTATGCCGCGCGTTTGGATCGTTGGGTTAATTTACGCCGCACCCAGAATGCGGATAAAAAAGTGGCATTGATTTATTACAACTATCCACCAGGCAAAGAAAATATTGGTGCTTCTTATTTGAATGTCTTGCCTGAATCGTTATTACAGATTATCCAAAATCTGAAACAGCAAGGCTATCAGTTAGGTAACGCGCCAACCGATGGTGATAGCCTAAAAACGGCAGTGAAAAATCACGGTATCAATTTAGGTAACTGGGAACCAGGGGCGATTGCCGAAGCGGCGGCTAGTGGTCGTGCGGTATTAGTACCCTTGGCGGATTATCAAAAATGGTTTGCAGCTTTGCCAGAAAGTTTTAAAGCAGCGATGTTGAAGTCTTGGGGTAAGCCCGAAGATAGCAAAATTGGCTTATGGCAAGACCCGCAAGGCAAACGCTTTTTGATTTTGCCCGCCTTGCGATATGGCAATTTGTTGTTGGCTCCGCAACCGTCACGAGGCTGGGAGCAAGATGTGAAAAAACTGTATCACGATGTCACCATGCCGCCGCATCATCAATATGTTGCATTTTATTTGTGGTTACAAAATGGCTACGCGGCTGATGCGATGGTGCATTTAGGTACTCATGCGACTCACGAGTGGTTGTCGGGTAAAGAAGTCGGATTTACCGCTGCCGACCCGGGTGAGATTTTAATGGCCGATGTGCCGCAGATTTATCCCTACATAATGGATGACGTTGGCGAAGCTTTACAGGCTAAACGTCGTGCAATGGCGGTGATTATTTCCCATATGACGCCTCCAATGGATAAATCTGATCTTGCACCAGAATTAGCAAAACTGGCGGGATTGCTCGATGACTACAATGTTGCCGCGCAGAAAAGTGAGCAACTGGCCAAAATTCGTTTGGATGAAATCAATCAAATTGCGGCTAAAGCCGGTTTGTTGAAGGATTTGAATTTAACCCGTGCCGAAACTAGCGAGCAGTTGGAAGAGTTAGAGCATTATCTGAAAGAAATCCGTGAGAAGCGGGTACCAATGGGTTTGCATACGTTTGGTAAAGCACCCGATGAAAAAGCCCGTCTTCGCTTTGCCGAAGCGATTGTTTCCAGAGATAAAAAACTCAGCGGTGATGCAAGGCAACAAAAAATTGCCGAAGTAGCCGCCAGCATTGTTAGCAGTGCGGACGCTGAAATGAAAGCCTTGGTCGATGCTTTAGCCGGTCGTTATATTGCGGCTGGCAGTGGTGGTGATCCGATGCGTAACCCTGATGCTTTACCAACTGGTAAGGATTTGTATGGCTTTGATCCGACGCGGATTCCCAGTGAATCGGTTTACGCCGAAGGTGCGAGATTGGCCGAGGAAGTTGTTAACGACTTTAAAAAGCAACATGGGCATTATCCAGAACGCTTGGTATTTAATCTTTGGGGGGTGGAAAGCTCTCGTCACGAGGGGGTAATGGAAGCCGAAATCATGCACTTGTTGGGGGTTAAACCGCATTGGGATGAGCGCGGACGAACCCAAGGGGTTGATGTCATTTCTCGTGAAGCTTTGGGTAGGCCGCGGGTCGATGTCACGATTATCCCATCGGGTTTGTATCGAGATTTATTTGCGCCGATTGTGCGTTTACTGGATCAAGCCGAAACCAAAGCTCAAGAGCAAGATGAACCTGACAATCCGTTAAGAAGACATATCAAAGAGACTCAAACGGCTTTAATGAAACGCGGCTTAAAAGCCGAGGAAGCACTTGATATGGCTTCAGCGCGTTTATTTAGCGTGCCATCGGGTGCTTATGGTACTAATCTGGATCGGGCGATTCCGCTATCTAATACTTGGCAAGATGAAAAGCAATTGGCCAATGTGTTCTTTAATCGGATGCATCATGTTTATGGTCGAGGCCATTGGGGCGAGGCGGCTAGTAAAGACGCCAATCTAGCGGTGGATTTATTCAAAATGTCGCTGAAAGATACCGATGCCGTTATCCATAGTCGCTCCAGTAACGTCTATGCCAGTTTAGATGGCGATGATTTTTATCAATATCTCGGCGGGACTGCGCTGGCGGCACGTCAAGTCAATGGCAAAACTCCTGAAGTGTTAGTCGCCGATTTGTCTGATCCGACCGCAGCCAAACATGAAAGCTTGGCGCGTTATCAAGGTCGGGAAATGCAAAGTCGTTACCTGAATCCCAAGTGGATTGAATCTATGTTGAAAGAAGGTTACGCCGGTGCTCGTTTCGTGAATATGGTGACTGAAAATCTTTGGGGTTGGCAAGTCACTGTGCCGGAAGCTGTTGGTGATGAAAAATGGCAATCGATTTATGAAACCTATGTAGAGGATAAATATCAGCTCGATATTCAGAAAAAATTTGAACAAGCTGACAATTTATTAGCTTATCAGGCGATGGTTGATCGAATGCTGGTGGCAGTTAATAAAGGCTATTGGAAAGCCGATCCAGCGGTCAAAGCTAAGCTGGAAGAGGTTAATAAACAAGTGATTGCCAAAGCGGGTGTGGCTTGTAATCGCGATAGTTGCAGTAGTCCTGAGATTACCAAACTTGCCGAACAACAAGATTTGGCTAAAGCTAAACCAGCAGCTCCTGGCACTCAAGCCCAAGCAACACCGGCGACAATGCAACCACCACCGGCTGCCCAACCACAGTCAACCGCCGCCCAATCTTCCTCGCAGGCGGTACCCGATGCAACTCAAGCACTCGAGGGCTATGAAATGGAAGAAAAAAACGCCACAACTGAAAACAGTGATCGACAACCGGCGCTTAGTAATAACGAAACACTGATAGTGGCTTTTGCACTATTGGTTTTATTTTTGCTGGGCTTTGGTCGAGGTGTATTAGATCGTCAAAAAATAACTCGGATTAAATACTCACTAACCTTAAAAAACAAACCATCTGCCAGCCTAAAAACTGGCGGATTAAGGTGCTTTTGTCTTTAATTAATGGAGGATAGTCATTTGTATAAACAAAATTTATTAAGTTTGGTAGCAGTTTTATCGATCGCGGCAGTCGATGTGGCTTATGCGGAAGTGCAAATTGTCACTAATTCAGAATCAGAATCTAGCCAAGTCGAAGCTGATACAACACAAGCTAAAAAAGCTAAGAAAAAAAGTGATGACGAGGCCTTGGAAACGATGGTTGTTACTGCGACCCGTTCGGAAATAGCCGCTTCAATGGCTCCATCTAATGTCAGCGTTATCAGTGCAGAAACAACAGAAAATCGTTTGGTACAGAGATTGGGTGATGCGTTAAAAGATATTCCCGGTGTCTATTTACGCGGCGGGGCCTATGGCACCCATTTTCCTGGTTCTAGTACCAGTTTTTCCAGTTTTCATGGTGTTGGTGGTGCAAATCGTTCGCTTTATATGGTGGACGGATTGCCAGTAAATACCCCTAACAATGGCAATGTTGATTGGAACATTCTTAATATGGATGATGCTCAACAAGTTGAGTATGTGCCTGGGCCATTTTCTGCTTTATACGGCAGTGGGGCCATGGGTGGCGTAGTGAACGTGATATCCAAAGTACCCACCAAACGCGAAGGCAAATTAACCTTTGGTGCCGGAGGGGCTGCAGTTGACCAATGGGGTATAAAGGGCCGTTACCGAGATCGTTTTGAAAATGGATTGAGCATTTCGTTGACTTTTAATCATATGGATAGTGATAACTGGGCAGTATCCGATTACGTGACTATAAACAGAGGTGGTTCAGCGTTAAATGCCAGTTCGATTCCTGTGCTCGGTGCCATTGCTACTACTAATAATACTGGACAAACCCAGCAATTCATCATTGGTGACAAAGGGCGGCGTCCTTGGGAGCAAAACAATGCTTCACTGCATCTTTACTACGATTTAACATCGCATACCCAGATTGATGGTGGGATGGGTTGGAGCCGAGGCGAGACTAACGATAGCGGCAGCTATAACAGCTATTTAACCAAACTAGATGGTACGCCTATCAGCATAGGTAGTGGTAGCAGTAATCTCAACATTAATGGGCGTCGCTATGCTGTTACTGAAAGTCCCTTTATGCACTTTCTGCCCGGCATTGAAGATACCCGCCGCTATTTTGCCCATCTGAAACATGATTTTGGTAACGATGTAAAGCTGAATGTTGATTTCCAGTACTTGCAAACCGAAACTTTCTCGACTAGTCCTGGTAGCAACGCGACGCTAACAGGTGGTAGTGGTACGCTTACCCAAACGCCAAGTAATCGCATCGATGGCAACGTATCATTGCGGTTTCCTTTCCTGTGGGAACAAAGAAACTTTGTGACGGTTGGTTTTGGTTCCAGCAAAACCAGTCTGGAAGGTCAGTCTCGCTACAACCTCGGCAATTGGCGAAATTCGGATTTAAACACTACCTTAACGGCGTTAAGTAAAGGTGAATCGAGTATTTATTCGGCTTATGTTCAGGATGAATTATGGTTGAGGCAGAATCTTATTGCACATTTGGGGCTTAGATATGACGATTGGTCAACCTCAGGTTCCAATTTCAATTCAAGCCCTGCATTTAATAAAAACTATCAAGATCATGGCGTTGGTCAGTTTAATCCAAAATTCAGTTTGACTTGGCTTCCTGCTGATGGTTACAAATTGTTTGCCTCAACTGGTTGGGCCTTCCGTCCACCGACTAACTTTGAACTATACGGCAGCACAATTTCGGCATCCAGCCTCACCGAGCCTAATCCTAATTTATCGCCTGAGACAATGTATTCTTGGGAAGTGGGTGGCGAAGCAAAGCCATTGGAAGGTACCTCTATCGCAGCTAGTTATTATCATCACTACATTAGCGATTTAATTTACAACAAAACCCTCGCTGTTATCGGTAATCAAACTCAGGCTGAAAAACAGAATGCTGGTTCGGCAGAGGTTGAGGGAATAGAAGTAAAACTTAAACAGCGGTTGTACTGGGATTGGTTGCATTTCAATGGTAGTTACACACTGAACGACTCAATCATAACCAAGAACTCCGCAAATCAGGCTATAGTTGGGAAACAAATGCAACAATTACCCAAAACCATGTTCAGTGGCGGTTTGGATATTAAGTGGGATAAATGGGCTGGCGGCATTATTGGGCGTTACGTAGGCCAAGCATCATTCAACGATTTAAACACCGATTCGGTTACAGGTCGACCAGGTAGTTATGACCCTTATTTTCTGATCGATACCCGCATCGCTTATCAAGCTACCAAAAACATTGATTTATCGTTTTCGGTAAATAATTTGCTAGATCGCGAATATTCAGTGTTTTACCAACAAGCAGGACGAACAGTTTATGGAGAAGTGTCTTATAGCTTCTAATCATTTTGTTCAATAGGTTTTTCATAAAATAGTGAGGTGTTATTAACGATGGGGAGATGGTTTTTTAATTGACTATGCTTCCTATTTTAATCAACATTGGGCTAGTTTTTTATTGTCATAGTAAGTTTAGGAGGCTTAATGAAAACAATATCTATGCTATTTATAAGCTTGTCGCTGTTATTGGCTGAATTCGATGTATTTGCAGCGCCCAAAATCGATTTCCAAGCCGGCGAGCAAGTTTTAACCAATTGCCGTGATATTTACACCAAAGGCTCGGTCATCGCTAAAGTCGATGATGGTTACACGGTCAAATTTCCCAAAGGCAGCGGGCCGATTCAATGCCCGCCATTCCGTTGGCATAACGAGTTTGTTTTGCCGTTTCAATCCGTATCAGAATACCAATTGCAGTTTTTAGGTGGTTTTAAAAAGCCATTGCTGTTTAAGGTTGGTGAGACGGTGACTTTCCGCTTTGAAACCGATAAGCGAGTGGTGGCTAATCAACCGATGGTCGATATTGATGCTCAAATTACCGACATTAGTAGTAATGGTGCGATTGCGGTGAAGTTGTTGAGTACCAGCCTTGAAGCCGGTGCGACGTTTTGGCAGTGGGTGGGTGGTAATTATGTCGATTTACGCCATAAATCATTGCAGTTTGAACGGGATAAGCGGGCGAAATAAAAAGCTGTTTACCTAATGTTTATGAGGTGGCTAGCACCACCTCCA
>Ga0208223_1000289_pt1 | contig 12978 bp, 10 predicted proteins | sample LakMenE07Oct09ns_FD_150678 | JGI IMG/M metagenome (GOLD analysis project Ga0208223, IMG submission 150678) | Freshwater microbial communities from Lake Mendota, WI - 07OCT2009 deep hole epilimnion ns (SPAdes) | ecosystem: Environmental > Aquatic > Freshwater > Lake > Epilimnion/Euphotic zone ...
TTGGGCGCGGGCTGCGGTGCTGGCTTCCATGTAATCGTCGTAATTGCCTGGGTACATTGCAATTTTGCCGTAGTCCATGTCGCAGGTATGCGTGCACACCTGGTTTAAAAAGTGCCTGTCATGCGAAATGATGATCATGGTGCAATCGCGGTTATTCAGCACGTCTTCTAACCAGCGTATGGTGTTGATGTCCAAGTTATTAGTTGGCTCATCAAGTAGCAATATGTCAGGGTTAGAGAACAGCGCTTGCACCAATAACACGCGTAGCTTCCAGCCTGGGGCCACGGCACTCATCAAGCCATTGTGCTGCTCAATGGGGATGCCCACACCTAAAAGCAATTCACCGGCGCGCGCCTCGGCGGTATAACCGTCGTATTCGGCATACACGCCTTCTAGCTCGGCAGCGCGCATGTAGTCCTCTTCCGTGGCTTCCAAATTAGCGTAGATGGCATTTTTTTCTTGGTTGGCTTTCCACATTTGTTCGTGGCCCATCATCACCACGTCCAGCACGCGTTGGTCTTCGTAGGCAAATTGGTCTTGGCGTAAAAAGGCCATGCGTTCGTGGCTGTCTATGGCCACGTTACCGGCGCTGGGCGTTAATACCCCAGCCAATACTTTCATGTAGGTGGATTTGCCGCAGCCGTTTGCGCCAATCAAACCGTAACGGTTGTTGTCGCCAAATTTGACGGATACGTTTTCAAACAATGGCTTGGCGCCAAATTGCACGGTGATGTTGTTGCTGATTAACACATTGAACCCTTAAGAGTGTTTAGTAGGAGTGGCGACCCTACGAATTAGTTAAAATTGGTTGTAGACGACGACTTCATCCATGGCTAATTGACCGCCACGAGGTGCCGCAGCCTTTAAGGCTTTGCCTACCACGACAAACATGCTTGGAATATGGTCGCTCGGGAGATTAAGCAGTTTGCTCACGGCCGCGAAGTCAAATCCGTCCATGGGGCAGGTGTCGTACCCCATTTCCTTGGCAGCCAGCATGAGCGTGGTGGCCGCCATACCGCAAGAGCGCATGGCTTCATCGCGTTGCACCTGGCCGTTGTTTTGATAGTAGTGACCTATCATGGGCACTAACACGTCGGAGGCGGCTTTAGGCGCATTTTTCCAATAGCGTTCGGGTTGTTTAGCCCAAGCGTTTAAATCGGCAGTCAATACGATGAGCAAGGAGGCTTCTTCGACTTGCGCTTGATTCCAACTGGCTGCGCGTATTTGCTGGCGCAACAGCGGATCGGTTACCAAAACGAAACGCCAGTTTTGGATGTTGAACGCAGTAGGAGATAGCATGGCCAGCGACATGAGCTGGTTTATCTCTTGCTCGGACATCCGATGGTGTGGGTCAAATACTTTGACCGAACGGCGTTCTGTTATGGCTTGCGTAACGTTCATGATGGGTAGTGTATGTCCAGAATTTCTAAATTGAGGTTGCCAGCAGGGCGTAACCAGGTCACGTTATCACCGACTTTTTGGCCAATTAGTGATTTGGCTAGGGGAGACACGTAGCTGACTTTGTTGATGCTAGCATCGGCTTCGTCTTCTCCGACGATGTGAAAGCCATGGGCTTGGCCAGCATCGTCTTGCACCGTCACACTGGCGCCAAATAATACGGTTTGATGGTCTTGTCCAGCTGGGTCGACCAGGATTGCACTGTCTAATCTGGCTCTTACGTAGCGTAAGTCGCGCTCAAGTTCAGCTACTTTATCTTTATTGAAAGCGTCTTCTGCTGATTTTTTTAATGGGGCCAGCTCAGCCATCAAGGCGGCTTCTTGGTCCTGCAGTGCCAGTGCACCCGTTGGCGTCACGTAATTAGCAAATTCACTAATCGGGCGATCAACTAATTCTTCGCCACCGGCCTGTTCAAAGCGTTCTTCGTTTACAAATGCGCGACTCATGATTTATCCCTTATTCCCACTCAGTAAAGTTTTTGTTAATTTTCATTTAAAATCAATAGCCTATAAAAATTGTGTAACTTTCGTGTAATTACTTTATCGTTAAGTATCTGATTTAATTGATTATTTTTATAAAAATCAACATTGTCAGTTTTATTGTGTTACACGGTGTGTAGCAGAAAAAGACAAATTTACTAAAGCTTTCTATTATCGCATTTTTTATCTTTTCAGTCTTGGGCTTAGATAAAGAAAAAGCCACCCAAGGTGGCTTCTCGATCCTAGAGCAAGGTTACTCTTTAGTCTCAGTTTCTTCTTCAACTACTTTTTCTGGTGGTCGTGTAACATTAGCTGGCGCCATATATCCTTTGTCACTTGGCTCCATGCCATAACCAAAAGTAATGCCAAGTTTAGCTCTCATCGCATCTAGCTTTTCCTGAGCCTCATCAACCTTGTTGTCAGGAATGCTAAGATTGCTAATAAAACCTAGCATTTGATCACCAACGGCCTCAGGTACATTTACTATTTGGTTGATTCTGTATTTTTCACCGCCCATATTTGTCACAAGCGCAAATTCAAAGCAGGCAGAATCACTGCTTTTCTTAACAAAGCTAGCCGAAAGTCTTTTAGGAACTTCAATCTCTGGACCAGTGGCTTTCAATTTAGCGATTAAAACTTTTTTATACAAAGATAGCTTTTTAGCTACTACCTTTTTGTGGTCTTTGGCGGCTTCTTCATTAGCAATCGTATCTTGTATCTTAGTTATGCCACCACGACCTTTAATATAACCTGCTAAATCTTTAGCCGCTATTTTCTCAAGGAAAGCTACTTTCATTACACGAGCATAGTTAAATGCTGTTTGACGATCGCTAGGCACTACAAAGCGCACAACAACAGATTCAATTGCCGCTGTTTCTTGTAAAACAATAGAGTGCTCTTCGCTTAAGTGCTCGCGCATTCTTTTCATAATATGATCACGGTAAGGCGATTCATTCACGGTGAGCATAAAGCCATAGATAGAACCTAATAGCTCATACAGCTCTTCATTGCCTTTAACGATAAATTTATCAACATATTTGTCGTTCAATGATCTGAATGTTTTGCCTTTAGATAATAGGTCATCAATTTGCTTCACCATGTCTGGGGAAGGGGTTGGTGACAAATCCATATTAATGTTTGGTGTGAATATCTTGGCTAAATCAAATTCGTCTAAATCGGTAAGGCTGTCTTCATATTGATCAGCCTCAACAATTACTCTGCCATTAGCCGGAATAGTAATTTTCGGATTGCTTTGGATCTGAGTTTCCATTTTAATCTCCTTGTAAAAGTGATAATGATTTCAAGTAATGAAATCGTGAATACATCTTAAAAAAAGAAAATATTAATTTTTCGCTAGTGTTGGGAAAATTAATAAAATATTTGGAGGTGGTCATGATCCCTTGGTACACAGGGCTTTCAAGGCAGTTTTATTCTTCTAAAGTTTCAGAAATTCAAGATGCGTGTAAAAGCGATTACCTATGGTGGATCGCTTTTTTAAGGTTAAGTAAGGACTACTGGTGGATATGTCATGAGCATGGTGAATGCCTTGACGAGAGGCTAAGGAATGTTTGGGCGGTTATTGGTAATATCTATCAATACGACAATTTTCAAAGTTGGTGGATTAGTAAATCTCAAGAGTCATTTGCTGAACAGACAAGACCGCCACAAGTAACAGATGTATCCGTTTATTCACAATTCATGGATTTAAGCGATGAAGGTAGGATGCTAGTTGAGATACCTTTTCACTTAAGCGACGAGCTTATTGTCCAACAGTTATTGTCATTGTTGGCGGGTATTCCAAAAGATGTTCGTTTTTACAAAAGTACCGCCAATCAACAGTTAATCAAAATTTCGACAAAGGAAAGAAGGCAGCTCCCAATTCTTTACCAAGTGGCTTTATTAGATCGTTTGATTGATTGCGCTAAGTTATCTAATAAAGAGTATTCAAGTTGGCTTACCAAAATGCGTTTTTATGAGATGGGAATGGCTATTAATATAAGTCCAAGTGCTAAACCCTCTAAATTTGACTCATCAGCCACTAGATTAGATAAGCAGAATAGGGTGCGGTCATTGGTATCGCAAAAGAAGAAGCAGGCAGACAAGATTATTGCGAATGTGGAAGTAGGTAGTTTCCCACTAAAATCTAAAGTAGATGTTTGTGCTAGATGGACTAGTCAGCAGAAGCGAGCCTACAAAGAAGCAATTGAAGGTGGCGAATGGATGAGTCAAATTAACATTGAAAATGAATATCGCTTTTTAGGGGCGCAATTAGATTTACTTGATGATACTAATCACACCCATGAACAGACATTGTCTGTTTTGCGTTCATTTAGTCAAATTGGCAGGTAAGTTAGATAAGCTCTACAGCATTGCGCTTCATATCATCATTAACATCAATGTATCTTTGCGTCACTGAGATGGATTTATGGCCTGCTAGGCTTGCTAACACACGCACACCTACACCTTTGGTCGCTAAGGATGTAATAAACGATCTGCGGCCTGAATGGCTTGATGCGTTATTAATGCCTGCTCGCTTATAAGTCCAAAAAAACCATTGGCAAAGGGTGTTGGGCGTAAAGCCTAGGCGGTTACTTGAATGAAAAAATGGTATTTCAGGATTGAAGATTTTTCTAGTAGCCAAATATTTGACGAATTCATCGCGTAACTTCTGCGGAATGAATACAACCCTAGCTTCATTCCCTTTTGTTTGAGAGGCATTTAAACGAATTTCCTGTTTTACAGATCCATCCGTATTCAAAACATCGCCCATCTTAAGATTTGAGATTTCTCCAACTCTCATACCAGACCAGAAGCTAGTAAGGATTAAAGCACGATCCCGAATAGCGTATCTTCGTTTGCTAGTAAATCTTAAGACTTGATCAATTTCAGCTTGTGTAAGTGTTTTAGCTTGAGCCATTTATTACTCCTTCGATAAAGAAAAGAACAAATACAGTATGTTTTCTTATTTATCTAAGGACAACCGACTTTGGCACTAGCGAAGAGCCTTGTAAATACAAGCGGTTACAGTGGGGAAGGGTGGTAGGTAAAGAAAATATGTATTTTCTTTACCTAATTAATTTAGGTAGAAAAGCCTGTTTAGAGAATTTATTTTGCTTGCTCACTAACTTATAGGAAAGCAAATGAAAAACAATCTCACTTCGTTTAGTCAAATTCAGCCATCAGATAGTAACTATATAGATCGAACTGTCAAAATTAATGGGATCGACTTCGAAGAGCAGTTCATCTCCAAGCTAATCGCAGATCACATGAAAAATCCAAATAACACTCAAAAGCTAACTATAACGACAGCTTTTGAGATCTACAAAAAAGAAAGCCCCGCGGCAGAGCAAAGAAAGTTTCAGATTGACCTAAATAGAAACTTTAATATCTTCTTAACAATTTTTGGAGACATGCTTTTAGAGGATTTAAGGCATTGGCACATTGTTCAGCACCGCGACATTTTGATTAGCCAAGGATTAAAAACATCTACAGTTAGAAAGCATGTTGGCATTTTAAATGCGATGTTAAATATGGCATTTAAACATTTAGATATTGATCGTCTTAGCCCATTCAGAGGAGTCAGAATTCCTAATGAAGGGGCTGATACAACACCAATGATAGTGGTTACGCCAGAATTATTACTTAAAGTTAAAGAAAGATTATTAAGTCATCGAAGTACACACTGCTTGGTTGCGTTAATTCAATTAAATACAGGCTTAAGATTATCTGAACCTATATTCGCAAAGTTAGAGGACTGTGTGCTTGATCATGAAATACCACATCTTTGGATTAGGCCTAATGAATTAAGTCAGAGAAAGACTAAATCAAGTATTCGGGCAGTGCCGCTTTATGGCGTATCCCTTGATGCCGCAAGTTCTTTATATGCCGCCGCTCAGAGAAGGGGGAGTAAATGGCTTGTGCCAGAGTATGCTAGATATAGAGGTAACGATAGCTGTTCAGCGATCATTCGAAAGACGCTTAAGCAATATAAGTTCAGAAGTCATTTGTTTAGACACGCCTTAATTGACAGACTTAAAGCCTGTAATGATATTCCAGTGAGATTGGCTGAGAGTATTACAGGGCACTCTAGCGGTGGCTCAGAATTCAATACCTATGGCACTATTGGATATACGCTTGAACAGAAGTATGAGGTGATTAAAAAGGTTGCTGTGTAGATTAATATAGGTAAAGAAAATGCTAATTTTCTTTACCTAATTATTATGACTATTATTATTGAGTGAATTGTGTGTGTGCGTAAAGTTTTAGGTTTAGCCACCTAAAGCAGACGATCATAAATTACACTAAGGGCCAAAAGCAGTTATACGTAAATTAAAGCTGGTCGGCAGCAATGGGGGACAAAGCAGACATTCAGTTACTCAATTAATCCTTGATGAATTCTAGGTTTTGAATGATGCACCATTGTGTATAACAAAGGTAGCACTAATATAGTAAGCAAAGTAGAAGACAACACGCCTCCAATAACAACAGTAGCTAATGGCCGTTGCACTTCTGCACCCACACCAGTAGCTATTGCCATAGGAATAAAACCAAATGAAGCTACCAAAGCTGTAATCAATATAGGACGCAATCTTGTCAGGGCACCTCGAAATACCGCCTCATTTAGCGCATAACCCTCTGAGCGCAGATTGTTAATGAAAGTAATCATCACTAAGCCGTTTAGCACGGCGACACCCGATAGTGCAATAAAACCTACGCCTGCAGAAATTGATAATGGAATACCAGCAATCCAAAGTGCAGTAACCCCGCCAGTTAAGGCAAACGGAATTCCACTAAAAACAATAAGGCCGTCTTTGAAGTTACCAAATACTGCATAAAGCAGCATAAGTACAATCACTAAAGCCAATGGAATCACTATTTTTAAGCGGTCTGAGGCAGATTGCAATTGCTTAAAAGTACCGCCCCATTCCAGCCAATTTCCAGCGGGTATTTTGACATCTTTTGCAATACTTGTCTTCGCCTCTGCAACAAATGAACCTATATCACGGTTACGCACATTGGCAGTAACGACCACATTACGTTTGCCATTGGCACGACTAAACTGGTTTGCACCTTGCAGAACTTCTAAGGTTGCAAGTTCGTTTAGTCGCATATAGGTAGCAGTTTCATTTACATTTAGCTTGATTGGCAAACGTTCTAAGATTGCCGTGTCCAATCGCTGTGCTTCTTCTAAGCGCACAACAATATCAAAACGCCTATCACCATCATATACTGCACCTGCATGCATACCATTCATGGCAATACTTACAGCTGTTTGAATATCTTCCATATTGACACCTAAACGTGCAATTTTCTCTCGGTCAATATTCACAGTTAACACAGGTAAGCCTGCAGTTTGCTCTTTTTTTACGTCAGCACTTCCTGAAGTTTTTTCAAGTACCTCAGCAATTTTTGCAGCTGTATCAGCCATTACATCTAAATCATCGCCAAACACTTTGACAGCTACATCACTGCGCACCCCAGAGATGAGTTCATTAAAACGCATTTGTATTGGTTGGGTAAATTCATAATTATTACCTGGCACTTTTGATACTGCTGATTGTATTTGAGCAATAAGTGCATTTTTACTCAAACTTGCATCTGGCCACTCAGCTCTTGGCTTTAAAATGATAAAAGTATCCGCCACACTTGGTGGCATAGGGTCAGTAGCGATTTCTGCAGTACCTAGTTTTGCATATACTCTATCAACTTGTGGGAACGCTTTAATAGTTTTTTCTAGCTCTTGCTGCATGCCGACCGCTTGGTTTAAGCTAGTACCTGGAATACGCAAAGCATGAAGTGCAATATCACCTTCGTCTAAACTAGGCACAAACTCACTGCCCATGCGTGTCAGCAACAAACTGCTTAACACTACAATGGTTGCAGCTAACATCAATACCACCGCTTTGTTGTTTAGTGTCCAATCTAGTATTGGTGCATATATTTTATTTACCCAATGCATGACTTTATTTTCTTTTTCTTCCACGCGACCAGTCACTAAAAGTGCAATTGCTGCAGGAATAAAAGTAACAGAAATAATCATCGCAGCGATTAATGCAATGACTACAGTAAATGCCATTGGGTAGAACATTTTGCCTTCTACCCCTGTAAGGGTAAAAATAGGCAAATAGACTGCCATAATAATCAGCTGACCATAAATGAGGGGTCGCCTTGCCTCACGGGCTGCATAAAAAACTTCTGCGAACCTCTCTTTTCTAGTTAAATTTCTACCCAATTCACTTTGTGTGTGAGCTAAGCGTCGCATCGCGTTTTCAACAATCACAACTGCGCCATCAATAATAATCCCAAAATCAAGCGCACCTAAACTCATTAGATTGGCGCTGATTTTATATGTCACCATGCCAGTAAATGTCATCAACATAGCTAACGGAATCACACACATGGTGATAAGTGCAGCGCGAATATTGCCCAAAAATATAAACAAAATCGCAATAACTAGCAGTGCGCCTTCAATCAGGTTCTTTTTAACAGTGTTAATAGCTTTATCAATCAAAATAGTACGGTCATAGACTGTATTAGCGACAATACCTGGTGGTAGTGTTTTATTCACTTCAGCTAATCTACTAGCAACCTCTTGAGAAACTTCACGACTATTTTCGCCAATCAACATAAATACCGTACCTAACACCACCTCTTCACCATTCATGGTAGCAGCACCTGTACGCAAATCACTGGCAATGGATACAGTTGCTACATCCTGAACTCTAATTGGTGTGCCATTACGAATATCTAAAACTACGTTTGATAGCGCATTTAAAGCAATTGATTGATTTTTACTGTTGACTGTTATTTGTCCCGGTACACGTATTAAATACTGCTCACCTAACTTTTCAATATAGCCTGCGCCTTGATTGTTAGTGTTTTTCTCTAAGGCATTTAAGATGTCACTCATCGTTAGCCCATAACTGACTAAAGCATCTAAATTGGGTGATACTTGAAATTGTTTACTATACCCTCCGACAGTATTTATTTCTGTCACCCCTGGCACATTGCGTAATTGTGGTTTAATAATCCAATCTTGCACTTCACGTAAATCCATTGCGGTATATGGGGTTCCATCTGGTTTTAATGCGCCTGGTTTGGCTGAAACTATCCACATAAAAATTTCACCTAAGCCTGTGGCGGTCGGTCCCATTTCGGATAGGATTCCAGCAGGCAGTTTTTCTTTTACTTGTGCAATACGTTCTGCAACGAGTTGCCGCGCAAAATAAATATCTGTGCCTTCTTTAAACACGACCGTGACTTGGGACAAGCCATAGCGCGAAATAGAACGTGTTTCTTCTAAATTTGGAAGACCTGCCATCGATGTTTCTATCGGGTAGGTAATTCGCTGCTCGGTTTCCAGAGGCGAATAGCCAGGTGCAACTGAGTTAATTTGTACTTGCACATTGGTAATATCGGGTACTGCGTCAATAGGTAAGTGTTGATAACTAACGATGCCCAGTATTGCTACACCCAAGCTGATGAGCATTACCAACCACCGTTGATCAATTGCAAATGAAATCAGTTTTTCAAAAAAACCATTAGCTTCATTTGCTGTGTTTTTAATTTTAGTGGTCATGTGTGGCTCCCGCTTTTCCAAGCTCAGCTTTAACGACGAAACTATTCCCTGCAGCGTATTGTTCACCATTATTTAAGCCAGTTAATACTTCTACATATTTGTTGTCTCGGCGTCCAAGCTCTACTGGTCGCGCTTCAAAATATTCACCATATCGCCCAAAAACCACATCACCATAGTGCAAGCTTTGTATGGCCTCAACAGATACAGCCAATGGTACATTCACTTCATTTGCCACCAAATCAATATTGACCGGCAAACCAACTAACCAACTTCTTTTTGGATTTGGTAACACCACACGAGCAACCGCCGTGCGGCTTTGTGCATTGACCAGTGGTGCTATATAGGTGATTACACCTGTCTCAGTTTGTGCAAATGCTGTTGCGGCTACAGTGACTTGTTGACCTGTTTTAACAACTCCCAAATCTTTTGTTGGTACGCTAATTTCTGCCCATACGGTATTTAAATCTGCAATTTCAAATAAGATTTGTGACATATCGACTACTTGTCCAACGGATATTTGCTTACGCGTAACCACGCCTGATATGGGTGCTGTCAGTGTATAACGCGTACCGCTACCACTACCAATTCCCATACCTAACAATATCTGTCTTTGGCGGGACACTTCAATTTGTGCCAATTCCAATTCATTTTTGGCTGCTAAATAATCTTGTTCAGCTGATATTTTTTCTCGCCATAAACTTTCTTCACGTGCAAATGTAGTTTTAGCTAAACTCAATCGTTGCTGTGCAGCGGCTAAATCACCACGATTTTCTGCTACGCCTGTACTTGAAATCACCGCTAATGTTTGACCCTTTTTGACCGTACCACCCACATTTGCCGCAACGCTTTCTACTATCCCACCCAAGCGCGGCAGAACTTGCACAGCTTTGTCCGCATTTAAAGTAATTTCGCCAATCAATCTTAAGTTAGTTTGAATATTAGCGGGGCCAGCCGTTAATACCTCTAAGGCATTATGTTTAAGCTGCTCATTCGTAAGCGTCACTCTTGCCTCAACTTGGTCATAGCTAAACGTATGCGCTTTACCTTCATAACTTGCATCAATTTTTACTTTGAAAGAGTGAGGTTCGACAACAGTAGTATTTGATGTTAAGTAATTATTTTCTGGTATGAGATTGAATAATTCTGTATCACGGCCTAACCGTTTCAGAGTTAATTTAATTAAAGAATCTTTTGGTACTAATAATTTGTTGTTTAAATATGTATAAAGTCTGAATTGTGGTGGCTGATTTTGCTCAAAAATCGTCACTTCTATAGCGTATTCACCGTCGGTAAATAACTTACCACCATGCGGCCCTTTCACGCTTTCCTTAACCATGGCAGGATGATTATGGCCTTGTTCACTGAGCGTATCTTTTGCTGTAGAAGAGGCTAAATGATCTTTTTCATGGTTATGTTCTGCCTCACCATGTGCAGGTCGCTTTTTCATAGCATCACCGACAGATGCATTTGCTTCTTCCGCATGCTCACCATGCCCATGTTCATCCATGGCAGGCTTTTCTATTTTTAATATTAATCCTGCAGCTATAATTCCTAACAATATAATTGCAATAATTAACCACATTTGTTTATTAAGTTTCATGGTGTTTCCTTTAAGTTTGTACGGCCTAATATTCTTTGAATATCTGCCTCAGCAAGGTGAGCCATAGTTAGAGTTTGGATAAACTGCATTTTGGCTTGGAATAAAGTGCGTTGTGCATCAAGCACTTCTAAAAAACTAAACTTTCCATATTCGAATCCTTTGCGCGCAGCCTCATATGCACTTTGCGCGCCTTGCAAAATATCTTGTTTATACATATTGGACGCTTCTACTTGTAATTGTCTGCGACTGTAAGCGTCTTTTAATTCAGTTTGTAATTGATTTTCGAGAGCTGTCTTTTCATCTATGGATTGATATTCACGCGCTTTTGCACTTAGTAAGTTACCCTGATTTTTGTCAAAAACGGGGATTGGAATAGATAAACCAATCATCGCTTGGGTAATACCGCCGAGTTCTTCATTGCGCTGTGCTCCTAAGCTAACGGTCACATCTGGTGTTTGTTTTGATAATTCAATATTACTTATGGCTTGCTTTTCCTGAATAGCCAAAGCTGCTTTTTTAAGGCGAGGTGAGTCTGCTAGTTGCGCCATTAATTCACTTTGCTTCGGTAACTCTTTCAGGTTTTCTAGTTCACCTACCACTACATAATCAGTCTGACCTTCACTTTTTGCCCACAAACTGGCTAAACGCTGTTTGGATATAGCTAGTTGTTGATTCGAGTTTGCAAGATCAATTTTTAAACTTGCTTCAGCAACTTTAGCTTTGGTTTCTTCTACTGGAGAAATCTTGCCTGCTAATACGCGCTTAGTGGTCGTATCCTTGGTAGTGGTAGCAATTTCTAGTAATTCTTGCGCCAGTTTCTGTGCTTGTTGAGCTGCTAGTACCTGATAAAAGGCTGCATAAGTCTTAGCGCTGATTTCAGCTTGCGCAATATGAATATCGACTTCTGCAATATCGAAAGCTGCACCAGCGGCAACCATACGTTTGTCACGTTTGTCAGCAGTTTCTAACTGCTGACTGATGGCAATTGTAGTGACACGATTTTGACTACGTAAATCTTGTACTTGACCAGACAAGGTAGGATTTGGACGAGAAGCAGCCTGTAACTGTTGACCGCTTTCAATTTCCCGACCTCGCATCGCAACAGCAAGATCAGGGTTGGCTTGTAAAGTTAAGACTGTAGCTTCACTAAGGTCGACTGTTATAGTTTCAGCTCTTACAGCTAAATTTTGTAAGCCTAGAAATGTGAATAAGATCCACATAGCGTAAATGGGCTTGATCATAGGAACTCCTAATTAACTCAAGTTGGTTAAAAAAACCAAGTTTAAAAAACGACTAGATGAGAAAATTAACGAGGAGGTGCGCGCGTGGCAGGAAGTCTTTTTCTAAGACGTTGATAAGATAATAAACTTAATTGAGGATATACGACTAAAGTAGGTCGCAATAAAATGAAAAAGCATAGGCAAAGTACAAGCAACGGCAACAGATCAAACAACAAAGCAGAATCAATATCTTGTTTTATTGCAGATGATACTGTGACTATGTGTGCAGCATGTGGATAGTCAGTGATTTTATTTGAATGATTATCAAAATATTCTTCATGTTCTGCACCTACGTGAAAACCAGCTTCATGAGGTGAATGATTTGCATCTAGATGGGCATGGATAAATGGCTGTAATACTTGCAAAATTGCAAAGAAAATTGCCAGTAACAAGGTAATCCATTTGGTTTTGTTCAACGCCATAAGACTAATTTACCAAACTTGACTTGATAATACAAATGCTTACTAGTAATTTTTGTGAATAATGCTGGCGTTTTTAGCTTCAGACCATGTATATGCCAACTTCTGCTTTGGTGATGTTTCAGTCATACGTTTCTAGTCAGCGAACTTCCGCAATGGGTCG
>Ga0208223_1000290_pt1 | contig 12948 bp, 21 predicted proteins | sample LakMenE07Oct09ns_FD_150678 | JGI IMG/M metagenome (GOLD analysis project Ga0208223, IMG submission 150678) | Freshwater microbial communities from Lake Mendota, WI - 07OCT2009 deep hole epilimnion ns (SPAdes) | ecosystem: Environmental > Aquatic > Freshwater > Lake > Epilimnion/Euphotic zone ...
ATCTTGCAGTCCTATTATGCGAGTAACGATAACGTTAAAATCCCTAGGCTGATATGGTAGTAAGTTAAACAAAAGTTAATAGATACAAATAAAGATACCCTATTGATTTAAGGTATCTTTTTTAATGCTTATTTTATATTCCAGTTTAGAATCTATCACTCACTAAAATAATGATAGATAATTTCAATTTGTTCAATCATTCTGACACACTCAAAATAAGTCATTTTAAGTAATAACTTATTTTTATCTACAATAGATCGCCCCGTTACTTTGCTTACTATTATATAGATGCGATCATCACCCTTGAATTTAGGTTGTAATTCCTCAATAAAAAAGTGTTCAGATTGGTAATACATTCTCATTAATTTAATTCCATTAATACGACAATACTATTCAACCATTGATTAATGGAATTTTGAGTAAATGTAACAATACTTAACAAACCATAACTTAACTTAACACTTAACTTAACACTTAACTCACCAATTAAAACTTGATACCGTGCCAATGGATATATCTATTCATAAAATTAATAGCTGTAGATTGATCGCAAAAAATATTCATAACCCAGTGATCTTCTAATGTTTCGTTAACCACCAATACACAGCTTGAGTTAACAAGTTTATATAAAGTTAAGGTTATCGGGAAAGGTTTATCTCTATGTATAGCTCTTTCATCTCTAATCGTTATAGCATCACTTGTAATAACTGTGCGTTGTTCATTGTCAAAATAGAATTGTTTAGTGTTAACTTGTGTAGTATTCATTAATTGATTAAATAATTGATTAAATTAATGTAAATATTTTAAAACTTTAAAAACCGTTTACAACCTTTCAGTTAGTATAGACGGAATACGTCATCACCACTTAATAGGATTTTATAGTAAACGGTTTAGGTGTGAGTTTAGGTGTGAAACGTGATCACATTTAAACCAAACAAAGTTATAAGGGGTAATCACAATAACCTTAATTACTAAATTATCACCATCCCCTACCGTTGTCAACCTCTATTATATTTGTTCACTCGTTATGTCAAGTCACACTAGCGTTGAGTACAACTTGACAACCTCGTTACACTGCATATAAGAGGTTTTGTGTTCCGGTAGGGGTGATGTTTTGTTAGGATTAATCAGTACACGCACAACTAAAAGCTGGTATAGCATTATTGCTTTTACCGTAATCACTGATAACTTGATTAATTGGTTTATTGCCAAAAGTTTTATTTAGTTTAGCTTCTTGATCTTCCCACCATTGAAGCCTATTAGGGAATAACTCTTTTTGTTCCTTTAATTGTTGGGGTGTATGATTGAAACAAAAATCACAGTTAGAAACACTAGGGAATATCCAGTTTTGATCTTTCCAGTATTTAACTATTGTTTCATGAGTAACATTATTTTCTATCAATGGGAATACAGGATAACGCCATTCTACTACTTTATGTGATTGTCTCTTAGATCCTGATAATCTACAGCTAACAGGTACTTTTAAGTTATATGCTTTATTGCAATCTACCATCATTTTTTTAGCTCTATTAATTTCATCTACTCGATATCCTATGTTCATTATTACAGCATCATAATGATAATACAGGTATTGAAAGATAGGTAATATCTTCAATACGTAAGTACAAATTCGAGATCGTTTATTAGGTAAGTATTTTCTTTTTTCAATTAACTCATCGTAGGTTAAGTCACTTGAAACCCATTTAATTGAACTACCTAATTTTTCTTCTAACTTTAATACATTAATCAATGTTTGATCTAATTCTTTACTCCCTTCAAATTGTGGTAGCTTATCTTGAATCTCTCTTAATAAACCTTTGTCACTAGGTAAACAAGATTTATCGTTGGTTAGTACACAAGCAAAAACATTAATATCACTGGGGTAATGTGTAGCCATATAGCTACTTGTTTTCCCGCCACTAATACTATTAACTGTTAAAATTGGCATTGTGATTTATTCTCCTAAGCTAAGTTTAATCATTATTTAAGTTTAATCATTATTTTTGCCATCCTACACAAAAGTTAAAAGGTTGTAATTCTAAGGTGCAATTACCCCAAATAAACCAAGCTACAGTAACACTATCATTGCCATTTTGATTAGGGTCAAACTTAGGTCTAGGTGACACTGGGTAGACAGCTAACAGTTTCATTTCAGGGTTATTATTAGTTAGTAACTTAACTCTATTTCTAGTTGGTTCTAACCAAGATAATCTTAACAACATGGCTACACCTGTATTAGCGTAACTTAAAGATTGTTGAATAATAGCCTCACTCATCCCCCGTTTATAGGGGGGGTTTGTGATTACCCAGTCAATCCCACTCCACTCTGTAAGACTGTAAAAGTCTTGAGATTCTAAGTGTTGATTCCATCCCTCTGTAGCATCAAAGCAGTATCTTTGTTTAGAGCTAAATTCAAGTACATCATTCTCTATTATTGAATTGTCTCTACCGAACGTTAAGGCAGTAGCATGACTGTTTCCACAGCAAGGATCAAATATCCTTTGATTAGTTAGTTGTAGCTTATCCTGTAGCCACTTGTAGATAGGGAGTGGCGTGTAATAGGCATCGTTAGGTATTCTTTTAGGCATTGTTTTAAGTTGAGTAGTTGAGTTGAGTAAGTGAGTAGTAAGGTTTCTATAGCTGCTAACCATTGCAGCTATAGATTAGTAAGTAAGTTAGTAAGGTTAGTAAGTGTTGTTAGGCAACCTAAGATCAATCATTCGTTCATTCGTTGTAAAACCTCTCTAAGTTTTCTAAGTAATGTAATTCCATTCGTAGTAGATTAACTTCTAATCCAGTGTAGAAAGGATTATCAGTTCTTTCTGATTCGAGTCTTTCTAATTCGAGTCTATGAGACACTTCTAAACGGTCTAGTATCTCTCGAATACGATCATCTACTAACTTAGTTATTAATTCCTTTTTCTGGTAATCATTTAAACGGTTAATAACTAGATTCAGGTAAGGTAAATTAACCTGTGTTTTAACCTTTTCAATTACCTCAACTTTCACCCATAGAAAGTAAAGATAAGTTATTTTCTCACCTGAATCATACTGAGTGAAATTATCCCACCAACAGAATGAGTGTTTAAATGTGGGACTATAGAATGCTATTGAAACATCTTTACCTCTAAGTTGAAAGTTCCAAACATCTACAAACTCAAACTTTCTAAAAGCTAATCTAAACATATCTAAACATTGATTACCTCACCAGTTACCTTGTCAGTTCCCTCATCATTAGCTACCTCGTCAAAAGTATTAATCATCAAACCAGTATTAACCATCAAACCTTCTAAGGGTTTATCAAATACTGTTTTCCAGTTATCAGCCCAAAGAGTAAACTTTTCAAAGGTATCAAAGGTGTACTCATAGTTATAACCAAGATTAGCTGCTTTGAAGATTACAGTCATTATTAATTACCCCCTACACTCAAGTTTTTAATCCAGTGATAACCTTGCTGTGTTTTCTGTTTGATGTAACCTTTGCTAACAAAAAATCCCTCAATGATTCCCCTTTCAGGTTTCTGGCTAATCTCACTGTTAATGTAACAAGTCTCTAAGTAATTTAAGGCGTCTAAGGGTTTCACCTTTAAAACTAAGTTGTTACTACCTCTCATCCCTTGTAACTCTATAAACTCAGATTCTTGACTATTTAACCATTCAGTAAATATCCTCAAGATCCCTACATTGCTATCAAAGATATTCTCTGAAACATAGCTATAATAGTTCTCCCAAACAGTAACGGTATCTCGACTATTCAATCCATAGATTAAAGCAGTAGTAGCCATTACATCTAAGTTCAATCTGTAGACTTCTAAGGGTATAGAATGAGTCTTGATTTTACTCAATAACCCTTTAGCTTTATTGAACTGAGTGCGATTTTCCTTAATACGCCAAAATTTTTCATAGTCACCATTTAACCCGTTAAAGTTAATTTCTTCTACAGTGAGTAGGCTAAACTCTATATCGTACTCAGGATTGTTATTGTCACCAATTGTAACGGGTATCTGTTTAAACAAGAAAGGTAATACACGGCGTTTAAGTTCTACCAGTTTAGGGTTATCCCAGAAGGGTGTTACCGTAGAACATAGCTTAGGGCTAAATGGCTGAAATTCCATATTTACACCCATTTTATCTGCAATCGTAATAGTAGCTTTTCTGTTGATACCAGACTTAAACAAACTGAATAACTTATCGTCTGATAAAAACACTGACTCACTAATATCATCCCAGATTAATAGAAAGTTTTTTTCAAAACTTTTGTCGCTGTCATACCATCGGGAATTTTCGATTGAGTTACGAATACTAGCAAAGGTACTAGCTGCGGTGTTTATGGCACTGTTACGCAAGGCAGCTATAAGTTTAAGAGTTTCAGACTTACCACTACCAGAAGAACCATAGCACACCCCTATAGGTAAGTTATTAGTTAACGCGCTAGGAGTAAAAGCATAGGACACTAATACAGGTATTTGTATATCAGGGTTAGGCAATAGGATGATCTGTTTTAATAGGTCTTCAAACTGCTGAGGGATACTATCAGAATGATTAATTAGGGTGTGATAATCAATCCCACTTTCTTCCCTTTCAGAACTAAAGTCTATAAACTCATCCCCATAATAGTTATCGGAGTCACTACTATCAGGGTTAGGGTTATTATAGCTACTGTTATAGCTACTCTTACCGCTACTGTGTGACTGATTAGAACCTTGATTAGAACCTTGATTAGAGCTGTACTCAGAATCATATTCTTTGCGCTTTTTAGCGTCACTGAGTGTAGCGTAGGCTTCGTTAATTTCTTTCATTAGAGCTTCATAAGTAGGATCATTTCCATTCATATCAGGGTGATATTTTTTAGCTAGTTCCCTGAATGCTTTTTTAATTTGTGCTAGGGTAGCAGTCTTTTCAATCCCTAAAATTGCGTAGTAATCTTTCATTTGTGTTACTGTTTAAGTAGTTAGGTGGTTAAGTAGCCAGAGTTTGTTGAGTAGTTGCCTTTTTGGAGAGAATTGGAAAGATATCTTAGCTGTATTGCTGCTATGCTTTGCAGCTAAGATTACTAAGGCTATTTAAAGAAAGTATTGAAGCTATCTCAGAATCATCCCTAAAATAACTGCAAGGGAATCGTGATTCTCCTTACCGAGTGTACCTAAACGCCCGCTATACATTGCTAGACAGCTATCAAAAGTAATCAGGGTAAAATCTACCGAGAGATCCCAGTTGTCGCTTAAATAGCGTTTAACGTACTCTGAACGACTAGCTAATTTTTGAGCTTCTGTTTCAGCAGGAGTATAGTTACCTCCCTTTTTAAAGCCTCCTCCTGAGCTATTAGCGTTAGTGACTTGCATAATGTCAGGTGTAAGCCCGTGCAACGCCTCAATCTCAACTAGCTTACAGATATCATCTAAATAGTCCTGAGCTTTTTGACGTGCCTTATCGTTGTTAATCTCACGGTACTCAAGATAACGTTTAATGTCTCCACTGGCTGCGTCAAAATCTATTTCACCTTCAAAGGGTTTATCACTCCAAAACTCAAGTAAGTAACCAGCAATAAAACTTTCAGCTTCACTAGGTGTAACGGTTTTAGATTCTCCATTGTAGGTACGCTCCCAAGGTTTTAAGTGCAATTGCATAGAGACAATTTGAGTCTCAAAAGTGAAGGTAGGATCAATACCCCACTTACCATCATTACCTTTTACGTTCTTGACTACATTGCTAGTAGAGTTAGCAAACATAAACAAGGTTATGCAATCATCAGAATCTTTACGAACTTTACCTTCAATGAAACTGATTTTAGAACCACCTTCTTTGTTGTATGGATCTAGTGCTATAGATGCACACATTTGATTATCTTTTTTAGCGTAGTATTTAAACATTTGAGTTGTTTTCCTTTTTGAGTAGTAGTAGTAGTTGATAGAGTGGTTTGTTAGCGAAACTCAAAGATATGTTCTGTTGAACTTTCAATGTACTTGAGTACATCTAATCGCTCTTTATCATCATCTCCAAAGTAGCTAACATGGTACTTAATGAATCTAGCGGTGGTATTTTCATTCGTTACCTTTCCTGTGATAACACTATTCTCTAAACTAGATAAGTTACTAAATTCAGCAACAATTAGGTTGTCACCATCAACCAATCGAATAATACCAAGATTATCGTTTGTTGCACTGGTATCAATGTCACAAATCTCTTTTACTGCCTTAATTAGTGTCACATCAAATGCAGTAGTCATTTTGATAGAATCATTAACCAATCTTTTAATCCAGTCCCAATCAGTTAATTCATGTCTGATAATACAACAGTCGTTAGATATCATCTTTGAGCTTAGATGAAAGGAAAAGTAGTTAGTCATTGTTGTTACCTTTTTGAATTGTTGTCTCACCTAGTTTTAAATCGTTGTAACGTTCTCTTATTCCCCACCCGTCTAATTCTTCTATCACCCAATCATCAATAAGAGATGATGCAATGCTTTCAGCTTGTTCTTTGGTTAAATCGTTAGCTTTACTATTCCAGGTATCAGAATCATACTCAAGAATTTGTTTAACCAAGTTATCAATCGTATCCTGTAAATTACTCATTATTTACCTCTGTAAGCGTGTACCTGATAACTGTTTTTTAGTTTAATGACTTTGCGGTCATACTTTTAGTAAATGTTACTACACCCATTAAAATCGTCTTCACTAACACCTTGAGTTATTGCGTTTTGACGTGCGATAGGGCAATCGGGGTTAATACAGTTTTCTTTTTCACTTTCATCACTACATTGACAATGTAGTGATTCATACAGCAGGTGGCATCCATAGCATCCTTCTGTGCAATCACAATCATTTTCATGCTTTGCATTAACCATTAACTCTTTTCTAATTTTTAGTTGTGCGTTGTATTCTGCTAGTGCCTCGTTATAGTGACAATTCCTAGAACGCTCCTCTGATCCGATAATGTTGTTAGAGATAGAAACTATATACATCTCTCTATAACCGTCATAGCGTAACGATAGGATAGTATTTAGTGAGTCTCTAAAAAACCACTGTTTTAATTCGTTAGACATTAATTCGTTAGACATTGTTATTTAACTCCCATTGTTATTTAACCCCTTTATCTTTTCAAGATAAAGTGATTACCTAAAAGTGCCTTTTGCTTTTCAAGTTCAATATGTAACTCACTAAGTTCAGCATGTAACTCACTAAGAGTTATGCTAGTGAAACACTCATCTACTTTGGTGCTAACACCTTGTACAATCCTTATCTTGTCTAGTAAGTTAGGGTTGTAACTATCTAGTAGTTGCAGTTGACGCTTAAAGTCAGCAGTAGGAAATCCTTTAGCTTCTATCAGTAGAAACTTGCCAGTAAAATCAGCATCACCTACAGCAAAATCACATTTCCAAAACTTCTCCTTGTAATGGGTAGTTTTAGGTTTGACTAGGATTTTTTGATGTACCCTAATTTCATCCTTAGAGAAGTGCTTACGAATAGCTTGATATACAGCTAATTCCCACTTAGAATCAAACCTAATCCCTTCAAATTCACAAGGGATATTACCTAGCTTAGAACGTTGGTTATTCATAAAAGTTGGTTATTCATAAAATTCGTTACCAATCGGGGTAGTAGTCGGTTGGTGTAGTAGTCGGTGTAGTAGTCGGTGTAGACTTAGCGTCATCCCTTAACTTGTCAATCACAGCATCAAATACTTGCTTTATCATCGGGATATCAGCATCATCACAGTCTTTCAGTAACAACATTAATCTCCACTGAACAAAGTTAATATCATGGGTAACGTACATCATACGAGCCTTACCACGTCTACCCTCAGAATGTAATCTAGTGCTACGGAGTAACTTAATGGGTTGCCAGAGCATACCAGACGCTATAGCGACTACATTCTCACCCATCACCTGATCCCAGTTGTAAGTCTCAAGATTGTTTAGCATTGTTATTTCTAATTAAGGTTATCATCCTTTGCAGCTATACATTGCTGCTATAACTATGTACAGCTAAACATTCTTATATGTGTAGCTACAAAGGATTGGAGATAGAGATAGATAGAGAGTTAACTCAAGCTAGGGTTGTTAACATCAACACCCATAGCACTAGCTGACGGTGATTGAATAGACGCTTTAGCTTGTGCTAGTTGGATTTTAGACTCAATTTCCTTAACTAGATGACTTGCATCATTAAGTCTCAAGCTAAACGCCAAATCGCTTACTGTCTTGATTGTAGTTAACAGGTATAGAGACTCATGCTTATTCAAGTCCCAGTTATTCTCTAAAAGTTTATTAGCTAACGTTTCAGTAGGATAACCGCTATATCCAGGTGACATCACTCTCAGTAAGTTGACAACAATAGGTAGTACGGTATTGAGTTCTACAACGTCATCAACAATAACAGGAGATTTGATCTGTTTCTTTCTAGGGGCCATGACAGTTACTTTCCTTTAACTTAATTGTCTTATCGGTGTTTTTAGCTTGTTTGCTTCCGATGTACTAAACATAAAACTATTACTTTGAGATTGCAAGCTATTGTAATATTTCGTTACATTTACATAAATATACAAAAAATACCACTATTGCTATTGACTAAATAAAACAATAGTGGTATATAAGCTATTTATTGATGGGCTAATCTGATTAGAGGTGGCACATTATATTAATCATCCTCAAAATTATCCATCGTAGGATTCTGATAATCGGTTGTCTTTTCAATAAAAGCTATTAACGTATTGAGTTTAATAGCCATAAGGTAATCGCGATTACGCATTTCATTACGCAACGAATTCATACCATCGGTTAAATCCCGTTTATTCTGGGTAATCTGGTATTGTAACCGTTCTTCCCATTGAGAGAGTTTCCAGACTGCTACAATGATAGTTACTAAATTTGACACCATTAGTAAAGCTAAGTTGTAGTCTACTGACACTGATTCCACAATTAAAAAATTGTTCACTTGAGTTAAATCCTATAGTTATAGGAGTGATAACATAGACACATTACTATCTACTATCTTAAATCATTGGGTCAGTAAATCATTATGTCAGAGCTAGATTGGTTAAGGTTAATAAGCAAGTCTATTACAGAAGATAAATTAGTAACTAAGCGTAAAGATCCCAAAAATAGACACTGGGAATTTGAAAAAACACCCAACTATAGAACATGGGAACTCATACCCTCTCAAAAATTAGACAAGGGTAAAAGCTACTTGATATCAGGTACAGATAGTTCTGTAATGAATCAGGCTAGTCTTATCAAGGCATTACATGAGATTCTAGGTGATAGATTAGGCTATGCCATAGACTTTGATAACTGGTTTGAAGATTTTAGTTATGAGTTTAAATATGATCCTATTACTGAACAGTTTAGGGAGGGATCAGAAGCTAATAACCCTGATGAAATTAGTAAGTTAAAATTTTGGGGAGTAAATAAAGATGAAAGACCTAAGTTTAAATGGATTACACCTACTAAAGATGAAACTGATAAAAAGAAATTAGAAGATTATCACAAACTAGGTTATAGCGTTATAAAGTTCTGGAAAAATAGAAGTAAAGATACAGAATGGATATTTATTACAGGTACACTTACTGAGTTAAGACAGAACTGTTTAAATGAGATGAGAACCGTTAATGTAGATTCTAAAGGATCTACAAGTGTAGGTGGCTTTGTCTCTAACAAGGGTAAACCTAAAGTAGTGTTGTACTTTATAGAACCATTGGCTGACGTAGAAGAGGGATATCAACAGATAGAGGCTAGATTAAGTTTTAGGTTAAGTGATTTATCTGAAAGATGGGATACACCTAATTTGGAGAATTTAACCTTAGCCGATATTGAGCAGTTAGCTATACGAATTAAAACAGAGTTTAATACACCTACCCCTTATAAAATTCGTAAAGGTAAAATAACCGTATCCTATCGTGATAAAGCTAATGGTTTAGAAAGCTACTCATATTTCTACAACAAACAGGATGGAATAGCTTTCTATCAAAAAATGTGTTTAGTAGCAGGAAAGACTTTTAACCTTAAATTCTGTAAAGTGACTGAATGTCAGGATGAGTTATCTGCTTATCCTATAATCCCACCAGAAGAAAAAGTTTTAGGGGAAACAGTACGATCAGAACGAATCCGACCCATGGGTGATGTGTATTTCTTTAATAGTTTACTATTTCTAAGTTCCCTTACTAAACCAATACCTTTGTATAGTCAAGTGGAAGGATTGTTTAATGCGTCTAACTTTGACATCAGCAAGTATAAGCGTGTTCCTGAGTGATCGCTCATAAACTAAAAGATACTTATTGTAAACCCTTATACCTTTTACGGGAATTACTGACTGAGCTAAACGGTGATACAGTGAAAACATCGAATTACAAAGGACTTACTTATTATGGGAAGACGATTTTACCATCAACAACGTGCAGAGCAGTACAAGGCTGAAAAAGTAGTTATTGATAACTGGATGGATAAGACTGCTGCCGAAAAGTCAGCTTTATATCAAACTCAAATTCAGAAAACAGGAAACAAAAAATCTAACGTAGGTAAAAAAATTGGTTATATTGCTCCCTTTGGGTTTGACCAAGGTACGGACAAAGTATGGCTAAAGGTAGGTTTAATAGCCCCCAGGGATGGTACTCGTGCTGGAGAAGAAACAGCCAGTGCTATGATTAACGCATTAAATACCGCTACTATTACTACAATACCGGTGGCAACTGAAACAGCCCCTACTGCACAAGGATCTAGTGTAACTGACGTAGCTCGCCGAAGATTAAAAATTGCACGGGTACGGATTGTTGAGGTGGCAAATGCACCTTTAGCTAACAAAATTAATTCGCGGATCACAGGTAGACCTTATACCTATACCAAGAAAGATGCTGTTTCTACACCTTTTGGGCAAAAAATTGGAGGTACTGGCAATGCAATTACTTTTGAAGGTGTAGCAGCACTTTTAATGTCTAGGTCTGCTCCTCCCAACGGAGCAGGACTAGCTGCTACTTACAAGGTCTATGTTACTCCTCAGGGGCTGTTACCTATTTCTGTTATCTAATCGTTAATAACCAATAACAAGAGGTTTAGAAAATGGATAACTCCGATGTAACGATTATTGAGGCTGTAGAAACAGAAGATAGAATTTTAAATAGTTTGATCTTAGTACCTCAATATGACAACGTTGTAGAACCTGAGATTCAACTGTTAAATGATTCTACTCATTTCTGGTTATGGGGCGATATGGAAACTGAAGCCTATTTAGATATCGTTAGTGATACTTTAGGTGATGTTAACGGTCATTTAGACAGAATGGAATTAGCTTTACGCTATAGTTATGCCTGATTTAAGCAATTTATCTCAGTGGCAATTAATTCAAAGTCAAACATTAATAGGTAGTGGAGAGGAGATAATACATTCATTTCCACTACTTTATTTAAGTAGATATGTGAAAGCAATTGCTACTACTACTAAACCGACTTTAAAGTTTGCTGGTAGTTTATCATTGATGATTGGTTCTGTTGGTTCAAATCCGGTTTATGCTACATCTGGTAAAATGTTATTTGATAAACCGAGACTATTTGATTTTAACTTAGTTGAACAGGCTACCAGTTCACAGTTTCATTTAGTCTATACATCGCCTTACTGGGTAAAAAATGTAACTATTCAAGTTTGGCAATATCAAGAAACATTGTGAAAAAACAATCTATTATCACAACAAATTTATCACAACAAATAAATGTTAATAACAGCTAGTCAATACCCTCAATTCTCTGATACTACTTTAGAAAGTTTAACTCTATCATTGGCTAAAAAGATTTTAGAAGTTCAAAAAAGCCCTAGCTTAAACTTAACCAATGATACGATTATCACGATTACTGAAAACTTAACGGATGAAGTTTGTAATGTTACTTTAACTGGATTACAAGGTGTTATTGTTGATGGAGTTATTACAGTTAAAAATTATTTTGCTTTTAACTTTACTGATGGCATTGGTGATTACCCTTATGACAGAACTAATTTGGTTGATGCTTTTTTTCACGTATTGATGTATCATCAAAAGCATGAGTTAATGATTGCTAAAAATCCAGGTAGTAAGCAGTGTTTAGATTATGACTTAACGAATGTTACTGAAATGAATCAAACACAACCCCTAATCATTAACTGTAGTTTAACTGATTACCCTATTAACGTTAATAACTCAAATAGCAGTACATCAGCAAAACAATACTTGATATAGTTCTAAGCTACATAGTTTTAAACTACGATGTTCTAAACTATAATCAGGTATAATCAAATTTACTCACTTAACTTCATAAAGGACTAAATATCATGGCCGTTTTCATTATGCCTCCAGCCCCAGTTACAGCTACTTTTAATGGGGATATTACTCAGAAGAAATTAGATGCTACTGTTAGTTCTACCTCTACCTTAGTAGCTAATACAGCATCAACTATTTTAGCCGTAGATGCTACTGCTACGCTAGGTAAAAAGATTTATAGTATTGTCAATACTTCTACTACTGCCACTGTCAGGGTAGCGTTAGGACGTACAGCTACCGTTACTAATTACGATTACACCTTGTACCCTGAAAACATTATTGGTGACTTTGATTTTAGTGGAGAGTTAATTAGTGCTATCTCTACGGGTACGCCTACTGTTAATATTTCATCTGCTAAATACTTAGAGGTGTAAACATTTGAGAGGTGTAAACATTCAATGATTTTAATACAACCCCCCGTAGTTCAGAACTGGAATAGTTTAGTTAACAAACCAAGCATTCTTTCTGATAATCAGATTAGTTGGGATGAGATCCAGAACAAACCTACAACTTTAACCGGATACGGGATTACGAATGGACAACCTTTAGGAAATGAATTAACTGCATTACAATCCTTAGCTGACACCCCAGGATTCCTAAAAAAAACAGGGGATGGGACTTATTCTATTGATATTAATTCCTATCTTTCATTGGCAGGTGGAACTTTAACA